>Ga0114931_10004818_pt1 | contig 16770 bp, 15 predicted proteins | sample 2SBtaG_FD_89579 | JGI IMG/M metagenome (GOLD analysis project Ga0114931, IMG submission 89579) | Deep subsurface microbial communities from Kolumbo volcano to uncover new lineages of life (NeLLi) - 2SBTROV14_V59a metaG | ecosystem: Environmental > Aquatic > Marine > Volcanic | place: Kolumbo...
AGCACGTCGGTCGTCTCGTCGAGCGTGGCCTCGATGCGGTACTCCACGCCCTGCTGCCACGGCCGGGGCGCCTGCTGCCCCGTTGCGGCCGACGCGCCGGCGCCCGCGGTCGCCACGGCGAGCGTCAGCGTCAGGACAGTGGGGCGCGGCGGTGGCGTCCAGTGCCTCCGAGCAGGCCACGCGCGCGCCGGGCCTCCGTGATGGCTCATCGATGCTCCGCTTTCATTCCACCATGTACGCCACGGCCCACGCGCCGATGCCGAGGTGCGTGGCCAGCACGGGCGTGGCGGGGCCCGAGAGGATCTCGACGTCTCCGAAGCGCTCGCGCAGGCCCTGCGCGACGATCGGCACGATCTCGGAACACCCGACGTGGGCAACGCCGAAGCGGACTTTCGCCCCGGCGGGGATGCGCCGCGTCAGCGCGTCGAGCAGGAACAGTCGGGCTCTCTCACGCCCCATCGCCTTACCGACCGGCTCGATGCGGCCCTCGCTGTCGAGGCAGAGTACCGGCTTGACCTGGAGCATGGACCCGAGCAGCGCCCGGCCGCGGCTGACCCGCCCCGAGGCGACCAGCCGGTCGAAGCGGTCCAGCGTGAAGAGCAACCCGGAGCGCGTGCGGATCCCGCGGAGGCGCTCCGCAATCTCGGCCCCCGGAGTCGCGAGCTCGGCCAACTCGCATGCCTTGAGCACGAGAAGTCCCTGGAGGAGCGAGGCCGCGCCCGAATCCACGAGGTGCACGGGTGCGCCGTGAAAGTGCGCGGCCGCCGCCTCCGCCGCCTGGAACGTTCCTGACAGGCCTCCGCTCAGGATCACCCCCACGATCTCCTCGCCGTCCTCGGCTGCATGCGCGAACGTCTCGAGGAAGTCGGCGGGTGCGGGCTGAGACGTCGTGGGAAGCTCGCCCTCGCCCTCCAGCCGTTCCAGAAACGCCCCGGGTGACAGGTCGATGCGGTCGCGGTACGTGCGGTCGCCGTCCACCATGAGCAGCGGCGTCACATGGATCCCGTGAGCCCGGACGATCTCTTCGGCCAGATCGCACGCGCTGTCGGTCATGACCGTGACCGGCCGCCGGGCGAGCCGGATGTGCTGGTCGGCCGAACTCTCCACGGTGGCGTGCTGCGCGTGCATGTCTTCGGCCTTGTGCGTCGCGAGCGTGCCAAGCGTCCTGAGATACTGGAAGACCGCGTCCGGATCGTCGGTGTGTACATGCACCTTGAGCATGGCCTCGGACCGGATGACGATCAGCGAGTCTCCGCGCTCGCGAAGCGCGTGGCGCACGGCGTTCTGAGAGGGCAGGTCGTCTCCGCGGACCAGGGCCTCCGTACAGAACCGGAAACGCTCCGACACCCCGGGATACTCGACGCGAACGGCGGCGGGCTCGTCCAGCGGCCGAGCGCCGGCGTTTCCCGGGGCTTCCGGTCCAACGGCAACCACGGGGTCGCCGTGCACCAACACGAGCGCCCCCTCGAGCAGTCCGACGAACCCCTTGGCACCGGCGTCGACCACGCCGGCCTGCCTGAGGACCGGCAGCAGCTCGGGCGTGCGCGCCAGCGAGGCCCGCGCGGCCTCGACGAGGTGGCCCAGAAAGGGCTCGAAGTCCCGAGTCTTCTGGAGCTCCGCCGCACGCGCGGTCTCACGCATGACCGTGATGATCGTGCCCTCGATCGGTCTCTCCAGCGCCTGGTACAGGTGGCGCACACCGCCGGCGAGCGCTTCGGCGAACTCCCGCGTCGTGAGCCGCGTGCGGTGGGCGACCTCACGCGCGAATCCGAGGAGGAAGTGCGAGAGCATCATCCCGCAGTTGCCCCGTGCGCCGAGGACGGCCGCCCGCGCCGCCTCCTCGGCAACGGCCGCCACCGCGCGGTCGCGATTCACGCGGAGGTGGTCGGCGATGGCACGTACCGTCAGCGCCAGGTTCGTGCCCGTATCGCCATCGGGTACGGGAAACACGTTGATGCGGTTCAGTTCCTGCCGCTGCGCCTGCGCGTAGTCGCACGCCGCGACGAGAGAGCGCCGGAGCCGGGGGCCATCCACGTAGCCGATCTTCATGGCCAGGATTATCGGGGTGGCGCGCGTCCGGCGCCACCGTCAAGTTGCGGGTGCCTGCATCGAAGGCAGTGCCTCCTGCCCGGCTACCGACCCCCCTGCGTCAGAGAATCATCGTGGATACACAGCCCACCATTCAACACTGGCTCATCTCGGTCGTCCGCGCCGCCGGCCTCGAGGGAGCGGAAGAGCTCGACGTGGCATCCGACACCGATCCGGGTGCGGCATGGGACCTCGTGGCCATGAAGCTCGGGCTGGCGGAGGAAGACCTCGCGGCCCGGGTAGCCGCGCACTACCGCCTGGAAACCGCCGACCTCGACGCTGCGGATCCGATGGCCTTCAAGCTCGTCCCGGGCTCGGTTGCGCGAAAGCTGCAAGTCGTCCCCCTGCGGTACTCGAACCGCCAGCTCATCGTTGCCACAGCCGACCCGGTCAGCATGGAAGCCGAGCGGGAGATCTCGCACATCGCGGGGCGCGCGGTGCACTTCGAGGTGGCCCCTCCGGGACCGCTCCGCGACGCGGTGGAAGCAACCTATCCCCGCGCCGAGGAGCTGCGCCACGAGATTCCGCCGCTGCCCGCGGAGGCCCGCGGAGGTCTGCACGTCCTCGTCGTGGACGACGACCCCGGCACGCGCCGCCTGCTGCGGACGGTACTGGAGGACGGCGGATTCCGGGTGGATGAGGCGGAGGATGGTCCCGAAGCGCTCGACATGCTGGCCGGCGACGACCCGTTCCACCTGGTCACGCTGGACCTGCAGATGGAACAGATGCACGGCCTCGAGGTCCTCAAGCGCATCCGCTCACGAGTCCATACGGCAGCGCTGCCCGTGGTGGTCGCGACCGGTTCCGACGACCCTTCCGTGGAGATGGAGTTGTTCGAAGCCGGCGCGGACGACTTCATCGTCAAGCCGGTCGATCCGCCCCGCTTTCTCCTCCGCCTCCAGGCCGTGCTGCGCCGGCGCGATCCCTCCACCGGCTTCGGAAAAAGCCTGGGCCTTCCGGGATTCCAGATGCCGCGGCGGGACTGAGGCCGGCAACAACCGCGGGAGCGCGGGAAGGCGGACGTCGTCCACCTTACCGGAGTTCCTCGAAGAAGCCGGTGTCGCGGTTCTTGCGGACGTTGTCCCAGTTGAAGACGCGTCCGTTCATCGCCACGTAGACCCCCGGCGGAAGCACCTGAACCACGGCGAGCGCCCCTCCCAGGTTGAACAGGCCGTCCGAGCTGCCGAACGCGATGGGAATCATCGCGCCGGTCAACACGACGGTCCGGTCGACGATGTGCGGCGCCAGCGCGCGGGCCGTCTCGACCATGGTGTCGGTGCCGTGGGTGATCACGATGCGCGACTCGGCAACCTCCAGGCAATTGCGGAGGATGACTTCACGGTCGGCGTCGCCCATCTCCAGCGAGTCCACCATCATCAGCGTGCGGATCTGAACGTCGAGATGGCACCGTCCCATCCGTAGCATGTCGGGCAGGTGGGTGTCCTCGAAGTACAGCCGCCCATGGATCTCGTCGTACTCCTTGTCGAAGGTGCCCCCGGTGACGAGGAGGCGGACCGGTTCGCTCAGAAGCGGCCCCGGGCCCTCTCCTTGCCGGGCAGGATTTCCAGGCATGTCGTCCACCAACCGGTGAGGATCGTCTCGACGAATTCTTCGGGAAGGTGCTCGGCGCGCATCTCGCCCGCCAGGGCCTCATGGTCGTAGGCCACAGGCACGAACTCGACGTCCAGCTCCCTCCCGCTGGCCTCGAGCACCGTGTACCACACGTCCGTTCGGCCGTCGTTCGCCGGGCGCCCCAGCGCACCCACGTTGACGTACGCACGCGTGCCGGCGTCCACGTCCCGCCAGTGCCGCTGCCAGGGGATGCCGGTATGTGTGCCGAGGATCACATCGGCATCGAAGTCGCGCGCCAGCTTGGCCAGAAAGTGCGTCGGCGTCGTGGACTCCCAGAGGAACTCGTTCGTCTGCCGCGGGCTCCCATGGCACGCCAGCACGTCGAGGTCTCCCAGCGCGAAGCGGATCTCACGCGGGAAGGTGGCCATCCATGCGCGGTTCTCCGGCGACGTGTTCCGGAAGGTGTACCGATACGAGAGGCGCGCGTAGTGATTGTCCCTCGGATCCGTGTACCCGCACTGGCAGTCGTCCAACCCCCGGGCAATCGAGTCGTCGTAGTTGCCGCGGACCACCGGGATCGCTTCCTTCTTGAGGATCGGAAAGACGCGGTCCGGGTGCGGCCCGAACGCCCCCAGGTCTCCGAGGCAGAACATGGCCTCCACACCGCGCGCCCGAGCGTCGTCGATGGCGGCCCGCAGGGAAAGGTGGTTGGAGTACACGCCGCCGAACGCGGCGATCCGGGTGTAACGGCGCGGTGTCATGGACGGCGGCAGTGCATCAGGAGTGGTCCTGCACGAACCCGGGAAGGTTGGCGCACAGGGCCCCGCTCACGTAGCACGTGAAGCACGCGGAGTGACCGAGCAGAGCGGGGGCGCGGGCGGCCTCGGCCAGCGTGGCACCGACCCGCGCGGAGGGCTCGTCGAGAAGGATCGGGCACACCCAGACGCCCTGCGCCGTGACCAACCTGGCGCGGCTGCACAACAGCAGATCGGCGTCGAACCCGCGCATCATCTCCAGCGTCACGTGCTCGGTGGCGTCATAGCCATGTGTCCGCTTCGCCTCCTCTCCCATCCGCAGCGGCGGAAGGATCTTCAGACGGGCGCGGCGGTAGCCCACACCGGCGAGAAGGTCACGGAACGCCTCCAGGATCCCGTGGGTCTCGTGGTCCTCCCACGTCTGCATGGTCGTGATGATGGGAAGGAAGCCCGCCTCGGCGAGGCGCTGCACCCCGCCCAGGGCCCGCGCGAAAGAACCCACGCCACGGATGGCGTCGTTGCCCTCTTCCGTGACGCCGTCGATGCTCACCCGCACTTCCAGGGTGTAGCGTGACGCGGACGCGATGCGCGCAAGGGCGTCGACGGTGCGGGAGGGAAGCAGGGTGCCATTGGTCAGAACCGTCGCGGGCCCGAGCGTCAACGCGTCCGCGAGAATCCCGATCATCTGGCGGTTCATGAACGGCTCTCCGCCGGTAAAGTAGTACTCCTTCACCCCCATCTCCACCGAGGCCTCGAGCGCTGCGGCCACATCCGCCCGCTCCATGAACCAGAAGGAATGGTTTTCGGGGGAACACGAGATGAAGCAGTGCCGGCAGCGCAGGTTGCACACCGTACCGGCGACCTGGAACCAGAGCTGGTCGAGTGCGGCCAGCGGCACCGCGGGCGGGGCCCCCGCCGACGCACCCGCGGACGTCTCCACCGGCGCGGGGCCGACGCCAGGCGGCGGCGCCACGCCGACATCGGTGGCACCCAGCACGGGAAGGATCCTGGCCATCAGGGCGCCTCGCCGCCCCCGCGCACCGCTATGGCGAATCTGCGATCCAGCGTGAAGAACTCCTCCCTGGCATTGAGAACCAGCACGACGGACGCGGCCATGATCACCAGCGACGCCAGAAACAGGTGGGAGCCGCCGCGCGTGAGGCCGAGAAGTCCCCACGGGTCGAGGATCTGCTTCCAGCTCGCCCCCGTCGAAACCAGGTTCATGGCCAACTGGAGCCACGCGACCGGCACCCTGAGAAGGCCGAGCGCGAGCGCGATCCCGACGACGATCTCGACGCCGCCGGCAAGCTGCACCACGCTGGGTCCGGACTCGATACCGTAAAACGCCGAGAAGATCCGGACGGACCCCTCCGTGGCGATGATCTTGTCGAAACCCCACAGCACGAGAAAGACGCCCATGCCGATACGCAGCACCGGCATCGTCCACCGCGACAGTTCCACTTTCATCGGATACTCCGGTTCGGGGGGCACCGCCCGCGCATCCTCCATCCTACGACCTGGTGCCAATCCCTGCGAGAGATGGAGAGGTTCCTCGTGCCGCGCCGCGCGCCTTGCGCCCCGCGACGCGAGGGCTACCGTTCGGGATACCCCTTCATCCAGAGATGTCCCATGACCTTCGCGACTGTCGATCCGGCCACGGGCGAGACCCTGGCCACCTACGAGGATTCGTCCCGGGACCAGGTGGAGCGCGCGCTGTGCGACGCCCACGAAGCGTACCTCTCGTGGAGGGAGCTTCCCACGGCCGAGCGCACCGCCCCGCTCCGGTCGCTCGGCGCGCTCCTCCGGGAACGCAGCGAGCAATTCGGGAGGCTCATGACGCGAGAGATGGGCAAACCGCTGGCGCAGGCCGTGGCGGAGGCGGAAAAATGCGCGTGGGTGTGCGAGTACTACGCAGAGCACGCCGCGGCCCTCCTGGCCCCGGTACCGGTCGAGACCGACGCCAGCCGCAGCTATTACACGTTCCGTCCGCTCGGTGTCATCCTGGGGATCATGCCGTGGAACTTCCCCTTCTGGCAGGTGATCCGTTTCGCGGTTCCCACGCTGACGGCGGGCAATGCGGTACTCCTCAAGCACGCCCCGGGCGTGCCGCAGTGCGCGCTGGCGCTCGAGGCGCTCTTCCGCGACGCCGGATACCCGCCGCCGCTCTACCGTAATCTTTTCGTGGACACCGACGTGGTCGCGGAGCTGATCCGGGATCGGAGGATCCAGGGCGTGAGCCTCACGGGCAGCGTGCGGGCCGGAAAGGCCGTGGCCGCCCACGCCGGCGCCGCGATCAAGAAGTGCGTCCTCGAGCTGGGAGGCAGCGATCCTTCCGTCATCCTTGAGGACGCCGACGTGCATGCGGCGGTCAACAGTTGCCTCCTGGGACGGATGCTGAACACGGGGCAGAGCTGCATCGCGGCCAAACGGTTCGTGGTCGTGCGCGCGGTGCTCGAGCCCTTCGTCGAAGCGCTCCTGGCACGCATGCAGACCCAGAGGATGGGCGATCCCATGGATCCGCGGAGCGACCTGGGGCCGATGGCCCGCCTCGACCTGCGCGACGCCCTCCACGACCAGGTGACGCGCAGCGTCGCCGGCGGCGCACGGCTTCTCATGGGTGGCACGGTTCCGGAGGGGCCCGGCGCCTGGTATCCTCCGACGTTGCTGACGGACGTCGGCCCGGGCATGCCGGCCTACGAGGAGGAGTTGTTCGGACCGGTCTCCGCCGTGATTCCCGTACGGGACGAGCGGGACGCCGTGCGGGTAGCCAACGACACCCGTTTCGGCCTCGGCGCGGCGGTCTACACCGCGAATGCCGAACGAGGCGAGCGGATCGCGCGTGACCTCCTGGAGGCGGGCAACTGCTTCGTCAACGGCATCGTCAGGTCGGATCCGCGCCTCCCCTTCGGGGGCATCAAGGAGAGCGGATACGGCCGGGAGCTGTCGCTTCCGGGCATCCGGGAGTTCACGAACGTGAAGACGGTCTGGATCGCGTGACGGCGTCGCGCGCGGCGCTCAAGCTGGCGGCGTGTCCTGCCGATCCTCACCGCGTGGGGTTTCGCACCCCCCTCTTCCGGGACCTCGGACCATGATCCGCTCATTCTTTCGCTCCATTCGCGGCAGGCTGCTCCTGCCCGTATTGGTGGGGCTCCTTCCCCTCGCCGGGTTCTACGCGTATCAGATGCGCGAGATGAGGGCCTCGCTCGAACGGTCATGGAGCACCTACCTGGATGAAACGTTGGGGGTCGTGCGCGACCGCCAGGAAGAGGTACTGGGCGATCTGCACCGGAGCGCGCGGCTCCTCGCGGCCGTGCCCACCGCCGACGCGGGGCCGCGTTATCTCTGCCGCACGGTGCTGCCACAGATCTCAGTGGCGCACGCCTTCCGCACCGAGGTCCACTTTCTGACGCCCGCGGGCGAGCTCATCTGCGGCACCCCGACGCCCGACTCCGGCGGGATCGTTCCCTCGCTCCTGCCAGCGGCGCCGCGTAGCCCTCCCGACGCGACGAGCACGTTTCGTCGGTCCGCCGACGGCCACAGGCCCCTCGCCGTGATCGCCGTGCCGCGGCTGGCGGGCGACTCCTCCGTCACGATGATCGTAGCCGCCGCCGTGGATCTTTCCGAGATTCCACCGCTTCCCGCCGGAAGCTCGTTGAGGCCCGACGTGACACTCACGTTGTTCGACTACGGCGGCAACGTCATCCGGCGCACGCCGCCGCTGGCTTCACTGGCCTCGCGGCGCGTCGCCGACGAGCTCCTCCGTACGGCACGGGACCAGGCGGGCGACACGACACTCGAGGATCTCGACGGCACGGTGCGTCGTTTCGGCACGACACCGATCCGAGCCCCCGACGGACGGATCGCGGGGTATCTCGCCGCCGGCTACGCGCCGGCCTATCTGTCCGCCGAGATCGCGCGGATCGCCCGCTCCAGCGCCGCAGGCTTCGCGCTCACCACCCTGCTGTTGATCCTCGGCATCGGGCTGGCGCTGGAAGTCGGCGTGATCCGCCGCCTCCGCTCGATCGTGGGCGCCGCGCAGCGCGTAGCGGAAGGAGAGCCGTCCACCCGTCTCGAGTACGGAGGCGGTCAGGACGAGGTGAGCGTACTGGCCCGGGCCGTGGACAACATGGCGGAAAGCCTGGAACGACGACGCCGCCGCGAAACGGCACAGGCGCGGCTCGAGATGGCCGAGACCGAGGAACGCTTCCGGCAGCTCGCCGCAGCGATCGACGAGGCGTTCTGGATATGGGATCCCGAGGCGGAGCGCACGGTGTATCTCAGCCCCGCGTTCGAGCGGATCTGGAGCAGGCCGCGCGAGGAAGTCCTCGACGAGGGCGGCCGTTGGCTATCGACCGTACATCCCGACGACCTGGAGAAGGCAGCCACGCCGTGGAGCGATTCCGGAGAGCCGCAGGAGCGGGAGTACAGGATCATCCTTCCGGACGGAACCACGCGATGGATCCTGGACCGGGCCTTCCCCGTCATGGACGAGGACGGCAAGATCATCCGCTACGTCGGCGTCGCGGGAGACGTGACCGAACGCAAGGTCCTGCAGGAAACCGTCCGGCAGTCGACCAAGCTCGAAGCCGTAGGACGCCTCGCGGGAGGGGTGGCGCACGATTTCAACAACGTGCTCACCGCCATCCAGGGGCACACCCAACTCCTGCTGGACGACCTGCCGCCCGACAGTCCGATACGTGACGACCTGCGTGAGATCGACCGCTCCGCCGAGCGGGCCGCCAGCCTGACGCGGCAGCTCCTGGCGTTCAGCCGCAAACAGCAGATCCAGCCCCGCGTGGTGGCGCTCAACGAAGTCGTCTCCGAGCTACGGAACATGCTGGTGCGGCTCATCGGGGAGGACGTTCAGTTGGAGATACGCCTCTCCGAAGACGCCTGGCCGGTACGCGCCGACGTCAACCAGATGGAGCAGGTCCTCGTCAACCTCTGCGTCAACGCGAGAGACGCGATGCCCGGAGGTGGAACGGTAACGATCTCCACCGAGAACCGGGTGGTGACCGCCAACCCGGGTCGGAGTGCAACGCACGGCGTGATCCCGCCGGGGGAGTGGGTCCGCCTCTCCGTGAAGGACACCGGAGAAGGAATGGACGACGCCGTCATCACCCGGATCTTCGAACCTTTCTACACGACGAAGGAGCAGGGCAAGGGCACCGGACTCGGCCTCGCCAGCGTGTACGGGATCGTCAAGCAGAGCGGCGGCTTCATCTGGGTGGAGAGCGAGGCGGGAGAAGGCGCCGAGTTCGCCCTGTACCTTCCGCGTGCCGACCGCACCGGCGAGGAGCCCGCGGCGGCGGGGGATCAGGCACCGGCGGACGAGGCAGGCCGAGCGACGGGCAGGATCCTGCTCGTGGAGGACGAGGATCCGGTCCGTTCGATCACACGTCGGACCCTGGAGCGGCTGGGTTACGAGGTGGTCGAGGCGGCGGACGGACACGCGGCCCTGGCCCGCCTCAACGGAGAAGGCGACGACTTCGATCTTCTCCTGACCGATGTCGTGATGCCCGGCATGAGCGGGCCGCAGCTTTTGCGCAAGCTTCGCGAGCGTCGGCCCAATGTGCCGGTCATTTTCATGAGCGGATACCTCGGCCACCAGGATCTGGACGCGGCGCTGCGCAACCCCGAGACGCCCGTACTCCAGAAACCCTTCACCGCCGACCAGCTCGGCCGCGCGGTTCGCACCGCCTTCGCGGCTGCGAGCGCCTGACCGCCTGACCGGGGAACACCGCTACTCGAAGCTTCCCGGCACCGCCTCGTACATCGCCGCGGCCACCTCCTCGGCAGCCCGCATCCGAGATAGGTCCAACTCGAAATCCGGCAGCCGAGCCGGCCGCAGTTTGTCCGCCAACTCCCGGATTTCGCGCGCCGAGAGGCCCAACTCCTTGAGCTCAGCGACCGTGACCGCCGACGCACCGGTCCGGACGCGCAACCCTTCGTCCGTGGGTTCGACCAGCCTCATCACCGCAGCCAGCTCCGTCCGGCTCATCGGGTGTCCGGCGAGATCGTAGTCGACCCACGCCTCGTACGAGAGAGGCGCCACGCGGCGCACCATACCCGCAATGACCCGGGCGAACTCCTGGATCTCCCATTGGGCGTGCGGATCGGCCCGGAGACTGAGGAAGTGCAGCAGGTTGTGGAGGTCGATCTTCCAGTACCACTGCGTGTACGTGGACAGAGGAAGGTCGATGCGCGCCAGCTCGCGGGCCACATCCTGTCCGACCATCCAGGTGTAGTCCTCGGCCGCTCGCGCGCGCAGGCGCTCCCATCGGGCCACCGCCTCTCTGTACAGCTCCGGCGACACGTGCTCGTCACGCCCCTGCCGGTTCGAGGCGCTCTGCAGAGCGAAATGCTCTTCCTCGGGCGTGTAGAAGAGGAGCGGCATCAGGGAGTACCGGCCGCTGTACTCGTTGACGGATGCCGTGCGGTGGCGGATCCACTGGCGGGCTACGAACATCGGCATGGCGCAGTGGAACTTCAGCTCCACCATCTCGCTCGGTGTTGTGTGGCGGTGCCGGCGCAGATACCGGACCAGGCCGCGGGTGGCCGACACCTTCCTGGTGCCGTAGCCGTAGCTGACCCGGGCCGCCCGTTCGATATAGCCGTCGGAGCCCATGTAGTCGACGAGCGCCACGAAACCGTGGTCCAGGACGGGGAAGTATCCTCCCAGGATCTCTTCGGCTGCGGCGACGGTGGGACGCTTCGTTTCCATGATGGTTGCAAGAACGCGGGGGCTTGAGGCGCCTGCGGTGGACGGGAAGGGGACGTTGCCGGGCCCTTTCCGGAAAAAGGGTGTTGCCGGCCGCGCGGACGGCGACAATATAGGGTGCCCGGGAACGGGGCACACCTGAGCCTTGCCCCGGGCAAGGCTCCCGATGGAACGTCGCGGCGGCCGATCCTACCTCTACCGATGCGTGGCATGCGATTCTACGACCTTTCGCTGGCTGACCTGAGAGATCTGACCGAGATGACCGTGACCGTGGCAGCCAGCCACGAGGCGGGCATCTTCCATGCCTTGCGTGACGCCCCCGCGACACCGGCCGAGCTCTCCGAGCGCCTGAAGCTCGACCCGCGAGCGGTGCGCATCACGCTTGCGGCGCTCCGCGAGATGGGCCTGCTCGAGCGAGAAGGACACGCGTACCGGCCCTCCGAGCGGTGCCTGCGCGAGCTGTGCGACCCGGAGGCGGAAACGTACGTGGGTCGGGGCCTCGCGCACTGGCTCTCCGGCCTGAAGGCGTGGACCCGTCTCGGAGAGGCGCTGCGCCGGGGAGGCCCCGTAGAGCCCCGTCGGGGTCCCCGCAGCGAGGAGCACGTCGCGCGGTTCATGAGCGCCATGGCCGCGGTGCCGCGCGAGCGGGTTGCACGCGTCGTGGCGCTCTGCCTGGATCGCCACCCCACCGCCCGCAGAGTGTTGGACGTCGGCGGCGGACCGGGCAGGTTCGCTCGTGAATTCACGCGCCGCGGCCTGGCCTGTACACTGTTTGACACCGCCGAGGTGCTGGCGCACGTAATCCCGGCTCATGGTCTGGACGCCGTGTCCGGCCTGACGACCGTCGCCGGCGATTTTCTCGACGACCCGCTCCCCGAAGGTCCCTTCGATCTCGTCCTCCTGTCGAATGTCCTCCACATCTACGGGCCCGATACGAATCGGCGGCTCATGGAGAAGGTGGCGGGCGTCACCGCCCCCGGCGGGATGGTGGCCGTCGTGGAGTTCCTGCGGAAACGCTCCCGGCGCGCTGCGCGCTTCGCCGTCCAGATGCTCCTGCGCTCGGACGAAGGAGACGCCTACGGCGAGGACGAGATCGTGGGCTGGATGGAGGGGGCGGGGTTCGAGGCGGCACGTGTGGACGACGTGGACCCCGATCGCCAGATCGTCACCGCCCTCCGACGCCACGCAGACCCGGCGCGTTAGGCTCCACGCTCACGCACCGCTCCCACACCCCCGGCACGTCGGCTCGTGGAGCCGGTCCTCGCGCACGGCCGCCGCGCAGTGTAAAGTTGTGGGTTCTCCAACCCGATCCTCAAAGAGGCCCCCTCGCTTCCGAGGCCGGTGCGCGGCCTGGCTCCGGCCGACAGGTGGACGCTGACCAGTGGCATCAAGTTCTTCGATCCGCGCCCAGTTGACATTTCTCGTCGTGGGGCTGGCAGTGCCGCTCGCGGCGCTGACGGGATTCACCGTGGTGTCCGAGTCTCACTCCGCGATGGGCACGGCGGAGGAGGAGAGCGCGCGCATCGCCGAGGTCACGGCGGCCGGCGCCAAGCAATTCCTCGACAACTCGCAGCGCATCGCGCGCCGTCTCTCAGCACAGCCCGACTTCCGAAGCCTCGATCCGGCGCGGTGCCTGCAATCGGCACGCGCGGTGTCGGCGGCGCTTCCCCAGTTCCGCAATGTCGTCGTGGCCGACGGGAGCGGACGCCTCGTCTGTTCCGCTCTCGAGACGCCCGCCGGGCTTCCCTCCGGAAGAGACCGGCCCTGGATCCGCGCCGCGCTCGAGACGGGGCGATTCGTCGTGGGCCCGCCGGTGAAGGGCCGCATCTCCCACGCCTGGGTCGCCGTCCTCACGCAGCCCATCCGCAGCGCTACGGGGGCTGTGGTGGGCACACTCGGGCTCCCGGTCGATCTGGATCGCTTCCAGGCCTTCGTCTCCTCCGTGGAGCCCCCCGAGCGGAGCCTGGTGACGATCGCCGACGATGAACGGAGGGTGATCGCACGATCGATGAACGGCCCGGCGTGGATCGGACGAACGCTTCCCCGCTCCCCGGAGGGGGCCGAGCGTGTCGAGCAGGCGGCGGCGGGGCTGAACCGCGCGAAGGACGGGAGCGGCATCGACCGGCTCTGGGCCTTTCACCGTGTGGGAGACTACCCGTGGGTCGTCTGGGTGGGCACGCCCATGCAGGTCATCTATGCCCAGGTCTGGCACAAGCTCGTCTCGACGCTGGCCTTGGCTGCTCTTGCCCTGGTGTTCATCGGGTTGGGGGTGGCGTACCTGTACCGGAGCATCAACGGCTCCCTGGGACGGCTGATCGACGAGCTCGATCGCACGGAAGGCGCTCCGGACGCTTCGGTGTCCGAAGGTGGACCCGGGGAGATCTCAGCGGTGGCCCGGGCGTTCAACCGTGTGCTCACGGCTCGCCACAAGGCGGAGTCAGACGCGTTGGAAGCCGCCGAACGCCATAGGCTCGTGCTCCAGGCGACGAACGACGCGGTGTGGGATTGGGATCTCGCTACCGACCACATTTCGGTGAACCGGCGCTTCGTGGAGCTCTTCGGGGGATCCCGGGAAACGGGCGGAGGCGGCGTGACGTTCTGGAAGCGGTGCGTCCACCCCGACGACTTCGATCGGGTCCACGACCACACCTGGTCCGAGATCGAGGCGGGCGTGGATACGTGGTCGCAGGAGTACCGGATGCGGACCGTGGATGGTGGCTGGGCCTACGTGCTGGACCGCGGCTACGTACTCCGCGACGAGGAGGGAGCCCCGATCCGGCTGACCGGAGCGATGATGGACGTCACCGCGGAGCGGAGGGGACGCGACGCCATCCGGCAGGCCAAGGAGCGGTACCGCTCGATCATGCAGAACGCGGTGTTCGGGATCTATGTCGCCGCACCCGATGGCCGGGTGCTCGACGCCAACCCCGCGCTGGCGCATACACTGGGCGTCGAGTACCCGGTGGAGCTGATCGGCCGTGACGAGACGACGTTCTTCGCCCATCCCGAGGAGCTCGTGCGGCAGTCCGAGCAGGCGCTGCAGGAGAACCTCGCCGAACCCATCGAGGTGGAGTGGCAGGGCGCCGATGGGCGACCGCATACCGTGCGCCTCTACCGGAGCACCTTCCGCGACGAGGAGGGCAACATCGCGTTCGAGGTGCTCGTCGAGGACCTGACCGAGCGCAAGGATCTCGAGGCTCAGTTCCGGCAGGCCCAGAAGCTGGAAGCCATCGGAAGGCTGGCCGGCGGAGTGGCCCACGACTTCAACAACCGTCTGACCGTGATCCGGGGTCAATCCCAGTTCATCCTGGAAGATCTGCCGGACGACCACGAGCTGCGCCCCAGCGTGGAAGCCATTCTGGAATCCGCCGAGCGAGCCGCCGGGCTCACGGCGCAGTTGCTCGCGTTCAGCCGAAAGCAGGTGATGCAGCCGAGGGTCCTCGACCTCAACGACGTGGTCGAGCGCCTGATGCCGATGTTCCGCAGCCTGATCGGGGAAGACATCCACCTCGGAGCCCGGCTGCATGAACCCCTCGACCGCGTCCTCGTGGACCCGGGGCAGGTCGAGCAGATCCTGTTCAACCTGGTCGTGAACGCGCGCGACGCCCTGCCCAGGGGCGGTGATATCATCATCGAAACGGATCACTGCACGCTGTCGCAGGAAGATGCGCGCAGCCAGGTGGGGCTGCCACCCGGCTCCTATGTCGCGCTGCGCGTCCGTGACACCGGTGTCGGGATGAGCGAGAAGGTCAAGGCCTGAGCGTTCGATCCGTTCTTCACGACCAAGCCCGAAGGCGTCGGCACCGGGTTGGGATTGGCCACGGTCTACGGTCTTACCAGCCAGAACGGAGGGCGTGTCCGCATCGAGAGCGAGGAAGGCGCGGGCACCACGATCGAGATCCTCCTACCACGGACCGAAGCCGCCCCCAGGATGATGTCCGGCAAGCTGGAAGCCGGCCTCGCGGCCGCGGGCTCCGGCACCATCCTGGTCGCGGAAGACGAGGATGCGGTGCGCGACATCATCTGCAGGACGCTGCGGCGCGCCGGGTACGAGGTGCTCGAAGCCGCCAGCGGCGGTGAAGCCATGACCCGGTACGCCGCATGTGCGGGTCGCATCGATCTCCTCCTGACCGACGTGGTCATGCCGGGGCTGCGCGGCAATGAGCTCGCCGCCGAGCTGGGCGGCCAGGACCCCGCGCTGCCGGTGCTGTTCATGTCGGGCTATACCGAAGAGGATCCCGTGCCGGCCGACCGCCGCGATCGCCTCCGGCGCTTCATCCGCAAGCCGTTCTCGCCCCACGTGCTCCTGCGCCACATCCACGAGATGCTCGACGAGAAGGGCGCCGCCGTCACGACCGGTCCGAGCCACCCGCTTCGTCCCGACCCCAGGGGCGGATGAAGTCCTCCGGCTCCACACCCAGACCATCGGCCACGCGGCTGATGTAGTTGAAGTAGCCGATGACCTGAATCGCGTCATGGATGGCCAGGTCATCGAAGCCGTGGGCGCGTAGCCGCTCGATGTCGGCCGGACCCACCGCGTGCTGATCGCGCGTGAGCTTCGCGGCGTACACGCAAAGTGCCCGGTCGGCCTCCGAGAGCGGTGCGGTCCGCCAGTCACGCGCCACAGCGTGGACGAACGCGTCGGCAGCGCTATCGTCGTCGAACAGGGCCGTGACCTCTTCCCGGAGGTCGTGCGCGTGCGCCTGCGTTCAGTAGAAGCAGTTCAGCTCGGCGGAGACGACTGTCGCGAGCATCTCGCGCTGGACCCGCGTCAGCGGAGACGCGCCGAACATGATGGCGCCGTAGAGGTCGAGGCTCGCGTCCATCGTCCGCGGATTCACGCTCATGACGTGCACGATGCGCCACACGCGCCCCGCACGCCGAAGCGCGGCGTCGAAGAGCCTGCGCAGCAGACCCGTGGCCTCGTCGACCTCGACCTGGCGGATGTAGGGCATGGAGCCGTGGACGTTGGAATCGTGGAAGGGCGCAACATGCGGGCGCGTGCCCTCCGCCCACAAGGGCGGCGCCGCGCACGACGGCGCGCGACGCCCGCGACCGGCGGCGGTGTTACGAGCGGTGAGCGACGCCCGCGACGGCAAGGCGGCGCACCGGACGGCCCGCCACCCCGCCGGCGCTGTCACGTGAACCGGCTCGTGCCGAGATCCGTAGTGTAGGAGAGACAGGCAGGTGGAGAATTCCAGCAGCGAGGTGCACCGTGGCCCAGTGCAGAGGGATCACCAGGAAGGGAACGCAGTGCCGGCGCGACGCCCGGTCCGGCTCCGATTTCTGCTCGATTCACCAGGATCAGGAGGTGAGGCCACCCGTGGCCCGGGAGCACACCGCGTGGGACCATGACGCGCTCATGAAGGCGGCGCTGGGATTCGCGCTCGTGGGCGCGATCATCTTCCTGCGCTACCGCAGGTAAGCTTTCCTGCGCGGGGAGCCACGTACAGGGGCGTGAGCACGGAGCGGAACGATTCCCAGGAGCCTGTCCCTGCCATAGCAGCCCGCGGTAGAATTACGGCGGGCCTCACGCAGGGGTCTCGCGAGACTCAGAGTAGGAACGACGACGCGTCGTGGTGGTTCCACGGCAAGGAGGAGTGACGACCTATGAAGCCGCGACCCCCCTGCGCC
>Ga0114931_10004819_pt1 | contig 16770 bp, 14 predicted proteins | sample 2SBtaG_FD_89579 | JGI IMG/M metagenome (GOLD analysis project Ga0114931, IMG submission 89579) | Deep subsurface microbial communities from Kolumbo volcano to uncover new lineages of life (NeLLi) - 2SBTROV14_V59a metaG | ecosystem: Environmental > Aquatic > Marine > Volcanic | place: Kolumbo...
ATACAAGCAGCAATAGGACACTTAAGGACAATAAGAAAAGTTCCTCCAGGTCAAGATAATGATTTTGATATATTCAGTAATGAATCATTAATTGGACAGATTAATGACATTACCGGCGGTGTTAGGATTGGCGCTATGGCTGTTTCTTTAATTGCTTTGCTTGCTGCTGGAGTTGGAATTATGAATATAATGCTGGTATCTGTTACTGAAAGGACAAAAGAAATTGGCATAAGAAAAGCAGTAGGAGCAAAAAAATCAAATATATTAGTTCAATTTTTAATTGAAGCTATTATTTTATGTCTAATAGGTGGATTTATTGGAATTGTTCTTGGTGTAGGAATTGGTAATCTAGCCGGTAGTTTTCTAAACGCAAAAACTGCAATTCCTTATGATTGGGTTGGCATCGGTTTATCTTTGTGTGTTTTAGTGGGTGTTATTTTTGGAACTTATCCTGCTTACAAAGCTTCAAACCTTGATCCGATTGAAGCACTTAGGTATGAATAGAAATTTCCAAAAAAAAATTATATTTTACAATTCTCTTTACTTATTGCTAATAATTATTTAATTTAATAAATAATTTCCAAATATGCTGAAGTCAACAATGAAGTAGTTAATACTAAATAGTTATATTTGAGTATTTTACATATAACTCATTAAACTTGAGAAATTTGCTTATGGCAAAAATTATATCGATAGCTGTTCCTAAGGGAGGTGTAGGGAAAACTACTACTGCTGTTAATTTATCTGCAAGTCTGGCAATTGAAGGTGAAAAAACATTAATAATTGATTTTGATTCAACAGGATCAAGCACAATCTGTCTTGGCTTTGATAAAAAAGAAAAAACCGATAATATTTTTGATGTATTTAATTTTAAACGAGCTATAGGAGAAGTAATTTTTAATACAGAACTTACAAATTTAGACTTAATACCTTCTAAAATATTACCCACCGATGAGACAAGATTGCACAAAATCACTAATAATTTTCAACTTTTTGATCATATTTTAAATCAGGAACAATTTGAAATTTATGATTATATAATAATTGATTGTCCTCCATATTTACAAGGACTTACAACTATCGCATTAATAAGTTCTGATTCGGTCATACTTCCGGTTAAAGCAGGTAGATTTTCATTAACTTCTATAAATAAAATGATTGAATATATCTCATGGATAAAATCAAGTTATAATAGTCGTTTATCATTGGAAGGAATTTTATTAACAATGTATCAACCTAATACAATTGCCTGGAAGATGACTTCTGAAAAACTTAACGAGAATTTTAGCGATTTAATTTTTAATACAGTAATTCCACAAAATACAACTCTTTGTGAAAGTGAGTTCTATGGAAAACCTGGAGTATTAATTAAGTCTAACTCAACAGGTGCTATAGCTTATGTGAAATTAGCACAAGAGATTTTATCCAAGGCTAATATACGAAACAATTCTCAAGCAAAAGCATTGAGTGTGAATTGAAAAAAGCCATAGTTCAATCGTAGTTGGTTGGTAGTTAAAAATGAAGATGGGATAAGTATTATTTTTTATTTTTGATATTCTCTATTTTTAGGTCTAATTCTTTTATTGTTTTAAATATTTTACCCATTTCTTCTTCTTCAATATAAGTCTCTTTACATTCTGAACAAACGTAACCGGGGACTTTTTTTATTTCTAAATTGTAATCTTCCCGTTGTACATTAAAAACAACATAATCGATAAACATTTCATTATAGCATTTTAAACATTCCATATATCTTCTCTTTGATTAGAATTATTGTTCCATTTTTTTTCTTCGGGTAAATATGCCGTAATAATCTGAAGGTAATTCTCAGTTGGATAACAAACTAAATGTACCGCTCTCTTATTATCACCTTTACCTCCTATCAAGCATATATGTCCACGAATATCAAAAGGATAATTTTCTATTATATCGAAACAATTTATCACTTTTCTAATTTCTTTAGGAGAAATCATTCTATCTTTGCTTATGCATTGTTGTGCAGCATGAATAGTAAAAAAAATATTTTTATTCGCTGATTGTTGTATTTTTAATTTAAAATCATTCATATTTTGTAAATGTAATCTTGTGAATTAAATTAAAATTATTTTTAATATGGAGAAAGTTAATTAAAATTTTTTTTAATATACTTAATTTATATCCTTGCAAGATTAAAACTCTGATTTTAGATTAAAGTTAAACTTTAAATTTATCTTCTATTGAAATTCTTAAATCTATTAAAAATTATTTGCGCATTTTTTCTTCTTTTTATGATGAATAGTTATGCTCAAGATAATTACAAATATGTAACTAATATTGATACTTTATTGATCAATTTTGAAAACCTTTATAAAGTATCCGCTTTAACAGTTATACCTACATCTGAAATTATTTATTTAAATAACAAAATTCTTAATAAAAATGAATATAATTTTACTTACGCTAAAGGTACTTTCACATTATCTAATTCTCTCAGTTATTCTAATTTTGATACTTTAATAGTAATTTATAGATCCTTCAGGTTGGCTCTAAATAAAGAGTATAAAAGAAGAATATTAGTAAGAAAATTATATAATACAAAAACAGACAGTGTTAGGTATTTAGTAAAAGAATCATCGCCTTTAACAGAAGAATCTATCTTTGGCAAAAATATTGAACGTAGCGGTACAATTGTAAGGGGATTTACTTTTGGTACAACAAAAGATTTTTCTTTAAATAGTGGTTTAAGACTACAACTTTCCGGAAGGTTATCTGATGATGTTGAAGTAGTTGCAGCTTTGACAGATGAAAACACACCCATTCAGCCTGAAGGCAACACAGAAAGGTTGGATGAGCTTGATAAAGTTTTTATTCAACTAAAACATCCTAATGCCAAAGGTACATTTGGGGATTATTTTGTGAAAAGGCAAACCGGTGAATTTGGAGTAATCGATAGAAAATTGAAAGGTTTAAAAGGTGAATTCAATTATAAATCTTCTACGGGTTTTTTCTCTTTTGCAAGTTCTAAAGGAAAATTTAATACAAATACATTTAACGGACAAGATGGAGTACAGGGTCCATACAGATTAATCGGAGTAAATAATGAACCGGATATAATTGTTATTGCAGGAACAGAAAAAGTATATATTGACGGTACATTACAAAAGAGAGGCGAACATAATGACTATGTAATTGAATACGGCAATGCGCAAATAACTTTTACTCCAAATAAATTAATTACTGTAGACAGTAGAATTAATGTAGATTTTGAATATACAGATAGACGTTATTCAAGAAATTTTTTTGGTGCAGGTGGGAAAACAAAATTCTTAAACAATAAACTCGAGTTACAATTTCAATATATAAAAGAAGGTGATAACCAAAACGCACCAATTGACATACTATTAACGAATTCCGATAAAAATATTCTTAGTAATGCAGGTGATAATATAAACAAAGCAACAAAGTCAGGCATATCGCTTGCTCCAAAAGATTCTAACGGTGTAAGACAAGGCAGATATGAAAAAGTTGATACACTTATTAACGGTAATGCTTTTTCTTTTTACAGGTATAATCCTGGTAATTCAAAATCAATATATAATGTCGCATTCAGCTTTGTTGCTTCTAATAAAGGAGATTATATTCGTGAAAGTTTGAGCATATTTAAATTCGTTGGATTTGGAAAAGGAACATACGCCCCTATAATCTTTTTGCCGATGCCGCAATTAAATCAAGTTGGTAATTTTGTAATACGTTTTAACCCTGTTAAAGGAATTGATTTTAGTTTTGAATATTCCGGAAGCATATTTGATAGGAACAGGTTTTCAACTTTAGATGATGGAAATAACTTTGGCTCAGCAAGAAATATTCTTGTTAAAATTACTCCCCAAAAAATATCGTTGGGCAATTTTGAACTTGGACAAATAGGGCTAACATATAAAGACAGATTCATTAACAAAAAATACAGCCCTATTGATAGAATAAATACTATTGAATTCAATAGAAATTATAATCTCACAAATGTGTTATCAAACTTAGATCAAAACTTGAGGGAATTAAATGTTACTTACTTACCTATAAAAAATCTATCAATAAATTCCTTCTTCGGTTTTTTAAGACAAGGTTCTATTTTTAAATCTGATAGGTATAAAAATACTATTCAGTATGCAAATGGTAATAACATACGTGCTTCTTATAATATTGACTATGTTAAAACAGAAAACACAAATTTCACATCAAAGTGGAGTAGGCAGGAAGGGGAGAGTGAATTTAAAATTTTTAACTTAACTTCCGGCCTAAATTATTTAGCAGAAAATAAAAAAGAATATAATTTTAATTCAGATTCATTATTGGATGGAAGTCTTAAGTATTATGAATTTGAACCGTATATTTCTTACGAAAAAATAACAGGATTAAAATTATATTTTAAGTATACTTTTAGGAAAGATTTTGCTTCCTTATCCGGTAGACAAATAGAACAAGCAAATTCTAATTCACAATTCTATGAAGTCCAATACAATGCAAGTAGAAATATCAATTCACATTTGACAATTGTTTTAAGAGATAAAAATTTTGAAAAACAATTTAAAAATTTAGGATTTAAAGACAGTAAAACAGTATTGATTAGGTCTATCTCAAATTTAAGATTATTGAGTAATGGCATTTCAGGGAACGTCTTTTACGAAGTATCAACTCAAAAATCTGCAAAACTACAGCAGATATTTGTTAAAGTAAACAAGGGAAAAGGTAACTTTGTTTATCTTGGAGATTTAAACAAAAACGGCATACAAGATGAAAATGAATTTGAACCGGCTTTGTTTGACGGTGATTATATTAAAATTACAGCTCCTACTGACAAATTATTTCCGGTAATAAATTTAAAGACGAGTACAAATTGGAGAGTAAAATTTTCTGAAATAGTTAATGAAAATTCAATTTTAGGCAAAATATTAAAACCATTATCTACAGAAACATTTTGGAGAGTGGAAGAAAACAGTCGTGAAGAAGATTTAAAGAAAATTTATCTTCTAAATTTTTCAGCATTTCAGAATATTAAAAACACCCTTCACGGTTCAAATTTTATTCAGCAGGATCTATTTATAAATGAAAATTCTTATGAGTTCTCACTTAGGTTCCGCTTTACACAATCAAAAAATCTTAATCAGTTTAGCGACGGACCGATTAGGTCGTACATTAGGGAAAGAAGTATTCGTCTAAGAACTAAATTAGTAAAAGAAATTAGTAATCAAACTGAATTTGTAAATAAGCAGGATAATGCATTTTTAGTTAACAATATTCCATCAACAAGAAGAAGACAAATTACAAGTAACAGTATTTCTTCTGATTTTGCTTACAGACCCGAAAACAATATTGAAGTGGGATTCACTTTAAAAGCGGGACGCAGCACAGATGAATATCCTAAAGTGCCAACGATTATTGATTTTAATTCGCAAGCAATAAGAATGGTCTTATCATTTGCGGGAACAGGAAGAATAAGAGTAGATATTAGAAGAGATGAATTACTTGGCAATACAGCAGGAAATTTTTTACCTTTTGAAATAACCGAAGGAAAATTAATAGGTAAAAATTATTTTTGGAATCTAAGTTTTGAATATAAAATTGCTGCAAATCTTCAAACAAGTTTAAGCTACGACGGAAGATTAAAAGCAGGAGAAAGAGCAGTACATACCGCCCGGGCCGAGTTCAGAGCTTATTTTTAATGTTAGAAAATATAAAAAAAATATGGATGATAAAACAAGTTTAGTGGAAGTACATGTTTTCAGAATAATAAATTCTAAAATGGAATTTTTAATTCTTGAGCGTGCCCCAAATAAATTTTATCATGGTATTTGGCAAATGGTAACCGGCAAAATTGAAAAGGGTGAAAAGGCTTATGAAACCGCTATTAGGGAAGTTACAGAAGAAACAAAACTAAAAATTGAGAAACTTTGGGTTGTACCAAATGTAAACACATTTTATTCATCAGAAGAAAATTCAATTTATAATGTTCCTGTCTTTGCTGTAAAAGTTAATAATAAGTCAGTTGTAAAAGTAAGTAGTGAGCACAGTCAATATAAATGGGTTGATTTTATAGAAGCAGAAGAATCATTTGCCTGGGAAGGACAAAAAAAATCGCTGAAAATCTTAACGGATTATTATCTCAATAAAAAAGAATATTTAGATCGGTTGGAAATTACTTTTTAACATCTTATTATTTATTTTAGCATTTTACATTTTATATAATACGGAGAAATATTTTGGGATTACTTGTTGTTGGTTCTCTCGGTTTAGATGATGTTACCACACCATTTCATAAAATTGAAAATGCTTTAGGAGGAGCAGCCACTTATATTTCCATTGCTGCTAGTTATTTTTCAGCTCCCATTTATTTGGTAGGTGTTGTTGGCGAGGATTTCCCTAAAGAATACATCAATTTACTAGAAGAAAAAAATATTGATATTGAAGGTTTACAGATTATTAAAGGAGGGAAAACATTTAGATGGGCAGGTAAATACCATTATGACTTAAACATAAGAGATACACTACTTACTGAATTAGGTGTATTTGAAAACTTCAATCCTATTGTACCTGAAAAATATCAGAAAGCAAGGTTTGTATGTCTCGGTAACATTGATCCGGTTTTACAAATGAGAGTACTAGATCAAATGATTACTCCAAAATGTGTTGTTTGTGATACTATGAATTATTGGATTGAAGGTCAAAAAGATGAGCTTTTAAAATTATTAAAAAGAGTGAATATTCTTATCATAAATGATTCAGAAACAAGACTGCTGGCAAATGAACCAAACTTGATTAAAGCTGCTAAACATATTTTAGAATTAGGTCCTGAAATATTAATTATTAAAAAAGGAGAGCATGGTGCTTTATTAATTACAAAAGATACCATCTTTTCTGCGCCTGCTTATCCTTTAGAATCAATCTATGATCCAACCGGAGCAGGTGATACATTTGCTGGAGGATTCATAGGTTACTTGCATAAGACTGAAGACTTAGACATTGAAAATATAAAACGTGCAGTCATTTACGGCAGTACAATGGCTTCCTTCTGCGTTGAACAATTCAGTACAAAAGGTTTGGAAGATATTGATTATTTACGAGTAAACGACAGATACAGAGAATTCTTAAATTTATCAAAATGTGATGAACCCTAAAGAATATTTTTCCTTAAAATTTGAAAATGACGAGCTGATATTTTTAGACCAAACAAAACTTCCGCTCGAAGAGGTTTACTATATAACCGATGACTATGAAAGAATTGCAGAGGCCATTGAAAAACTTGAAATTAGAGGTGCACCTTTAATTGGAGTAGCCGCAGCTTATGCTCTTACATTAACAATGAAAGATGTAAACTCTGAATTGATTGATAATCTATTTTACAAATCTTTTAATAGATTAAAAAACACAAGACCTACGGCAGTAAATTTGTTCTTTGCACTGAACGAAATGAAAGAAGTTTTTGATGTTTCTAAAAAAAACAAAAATATTTACAATTCTCTTCTTAAAAAAGCAATACAAATTCATAATGATGATATAAAAAAATGTGACTTAATAGGCCAAAACGGTTTAAAAATATTTAACAAAAAATCTACTGTATTGACTCATTGCAATACCGGTAAATTAGCAACCGGCGGTGAAGGAACAGCATTCAATGTAATAAAACAAGCTTACAAAACCGGGTTAATTAATTTTGTTTATGCCGATGAAACAAGGCCGCTTCTGCAGGGTTCAAGACTTACTTCATTCGAACTTGAAAAAGAAGGAATTCCTTTTGCTCTTCAAATTGATTCATCAGCTGCATCATTGTTTAGATCCGGTAAAATTGATCTTGTTATAACCGGAGCAGATAGAATTGCGGCAAACGGAGATACTGCAAATAAAGTGGGTACTTATAATCTTGCTGTCTTATGTTCATATCATAAAGTTCCTTTTTATATTGCAGCACCAACAACTACAATTGATAAAAATATAAAATCCGGTGAAGAAATAGAAATTGAATACAGGAAAAGCGAAGAACTCTTTAATATAAATGGACATAAGATCATTCCCAATAAATTTAAAACATACACACCTGCCTTTGATATAACAACTTCAAAATTGATTAAAGGAATTATTACTGAAGAAAAGGTTTACGAATATCCCTACAATTTTAATAATGAGTAAAATTGTTAAAACAAAAGCTATAGTTTTAAAAAAAATAAACTATGGTGACACAAGCATTATCGTATCTCTTTATACTGAAGAATATGGTAGAATGTCTGCCATACTAAAAGGTGCTAGAAAATCAAAAACTAAACAAGGACTTATTATTGATCCTTTGAATTTTGTAGAAATTGTTTTATACAAAAAGAAAAATAGAGATGTTCAACTTATTTCTTCCACAGATTTAATTACAAATTATATTAGAATAAAAGAAGATATTGAAATATTAAAATTTGCTTATGCAACTATTGAACTTATTCAAAATTTAACAGTGGAAGAAGAAAAAAATATCAAACTTTTTAAAGGATTAACAAAAATATTAAATTTATTTAATTCATCCGAAGAATTTCCGGGTGTAATTTTTTGTAGATTCTTTTTATTCTTAATTAAAGAATTGGGCTATCAATTTTCTTTTAAACAATGCAACATTTGTGGAAGGGGAAATATAAGCGAAGAAGACCTTGCCTTTAATTTTGAAACCGGTCTATTATGCTCAAAATGCAAAAAAGATTATTTGTCAACAATTGAAATCAACAAGGAACTTTTTAACTTTTTCTATTGTCTAAGAGACAATAAAAAAATTAATAATAATGCTGAAAATTTAAGTTCTAATGCAATATATTTTATGGAAACTTATCTTAAATATCATATAAATTCTTTTACCGGACTTAGATCTTTAAAGCTTATAGATTAGAAAATTATAAGTAAAAAATTTTATAAAATAAATAGAGGATAAAATGTTAAAACTGAAAAGTATAATAGGCGCAACAGTATTAATTGTTTTGGGAATCATAATGGGGGCTTTACTGGTTACAGGTTTTGGTGTAGTAAGACCAAGTTTTGCAGACGTTACTTTGGGAACCAAGACTGCACCTGTAACTTTGGATGCAAACGCAAGTTCATTTAGTAAAGCATTTATTCAAGTGGCACAAAAAGTTACACCGCAGATTGTTCAAATTGAAGTTATATCTAAAAGAAAGGATAATCCGCACAAAAATTTACTAATACCTTTCGATCCATTTAATAGATTACCTAACAAACAAAAAGGTTCAGGCAGTGGAATTATTATTTCTCCTGACGGATATATTGTCACTAATAATCATGTAGTAAAAAATGCAATAAAAGTTACAGTAGGTTTGGGTGACAAGAGAACATTTCCTGCCAAAGTTATAGGAACAGACCCATTAACAGATATTGCTGTAATAAAAATAAAAGCTAAAAATTTACCAACCGCTTTTTTGGGTAATTCTGATGACATTAAAGTAGGGCAATGGGTAATGGCAATAGGAAATCCATTATCACTAACTTCAACTGTTACTGCAGGAATAGTTAGTGCACTCGGGCGAGGACAGTTAGGTCTAATTCAAAACAGATACGGAATTGAAAATTATATTCAAACTGATGCTGCTATAAATCCCGGTAACAGCGGAGGAGCTTTGGTAGATTTGTCAGGCGCAGTAATTGGAATAAATACTGCTATTGCTACTTCGGGTAACGGAACTTATATAGGTTACGGATTTGCTATTCCAATAAATTTAGTGAAAGCTGTCTCCAAAGAATTAATTTCTAATGGAAAAGTTACTAGAGGCTATATTGGTGTGGAAATTAGTGAAGTAGATGATGCTCTTGCAAAATCCATAGGCTTGGATAAACCTGAAGGTATTCTTGTCCAAAAACTTATCAAAGACGGCTCAGCAATTTCAGCCGGAATTAAAGAAGGCGATGTTATATTAAAAGTTGATAAAAAGGTTGTCAACAGACCCAATGAATTACAAACTTACATTGCTACAAAAACAGCAGGAACAATTATTAAATTAACTATTTTCAGAGACGGAAAAACAATTACTAAAAACGTTAAATTAAAAGCAAGAAATGACCAACCTGAGACTGTAACCGTTAAAAACGATAATAATAGTGATGAATCGAAAGACAATAATCCAACTAAAATAGCATTCGATAAGATTGGCTTTACTGTGCAGAATTTATCAAAGGAAGATAAAGATTCTTTTAATGTAAATTCAGGTGTTCTAATTACAAATGTAAAACCGTACAGCATTGCAGGTGATCAAAATCTATCTCGAGGATTGGTAATTGTTGAAGCTAATAAAAGAAAATTAAAAAAGTAAAACAGTTTAAAAAAATACTTGAAAGTAAAAAAGGTTCGGCAATTCTTTTAAAGGTTGAAGACCAAAAGGGTAACACTCGTTTTCTCGGTCTCGCTGTACCTAAGAAATAATTAGTAAAATAATTATTTGTAAATTTAACGCCCGTATATTCGGGCGTTTTTTTTATATTTATGTGCCGTATCTAAAAAGTTTTATTATAAAAATTTATGGTTTGATTTTTATATGTAATCAGATAATATTATAATTAAGTATAACTTTTTAGAGTAGGCTTATTTATGTGTAAAAAAAAAACAAATTATGATTAGATATTTAACAGCAGGCGAATCACACGGAAAAGCATTGACTACTATTGTTGACGGTTTTCCTTCAAATCTAAAAATAGATAAAAAGTATTTTGATTTTCACCTTAAAAGAAGACAAGCTGGCTACGGAAGAGGGGGTAGGATGAAAATTGAATCTGATCAAGTGGAAATATTAGCAGGTATTCGTTTTGGAAAAACTCTTGGCTCCCCAATTTCTTTACTTATTGAAAATAAAGATTGGGAAAATTGGACCGATAAAATGTCTGTTGAAAAAACAAAAAATAAGACTGGTAAAATTACAGTTCCACGTCCAGGGCATGCAGATTTAGTAGGAGTTACAAAATATAATTTTGATGATATTAGAAATTCAATTGAACGTTCCAGTGCAAGAGAAACTGCTGCAAGAGTTGCCGCTTGTTCAGTTGCAAGAAGGTTTTTGGAAGAGTTCGGAATAACAATCGGTAGCTATGTTGAAAGTATAGGTGGAGTACATACTTCAGCAGAAATGACAAATAATCTTTTTGAAAATAATTTGAGAAAAAATTTTAATGCTTGGAACCTTTCTGCAAAAGCAGATAAGAGTGAGGTGAGAGTTTTAGATAATATAGATGAAGAAAAAATTATTAAAAAAATAAAAACGGCTAAAAAGAAAGGCGATACACTTGGAGGAACATTTATTGTGGCGGCAACCGGTGTTCCCACAGGATTAGGAAGCTACATGCAATACGATAGAAAACTTGATGCAGAAATTGCACAATCAATTATGTCAATTCAAGCTGTGAAAGGTATGGAGATAGGTCTAGGTTTTGCTTCCGCTGAAAATTACGGATCAAATTTTCACGATGAAATTATAATAAAAAATAAAAAACTTACAAGAAGAACAAACAGAGCAGGTGGAATTGAAGGGAGTATTTCTACCGGACTACCAATTATTGTTAGAGGTGCAATGAAACCTATTTCAACTTTAATGACTCCTATTAAAAGTGTTAACCTTAAAACAATGCGTTCCGTTGATGCAAGAAGAGAAAGGAGTGATTTTGTTGCTGTTCCCGCGTGTTCAGTAATTGCAGAATCAATGCTTGCCTGGAGTTTGGCAAAACATTTTATTTTAAAATTCGGCGGTGATTCTTTGGAAGAAACGAAAAATAATTTCAATAATTATACAAAAAATATAAATAACAGATTAGTCAAAAATTTTAAATAATAGAACAAATGATAAATATTAAATCTTTTACGTTTAACCCTTTTGATGAAAATACTTTTGTCTTATGGTCTGATCAAAATAAAGATGGAATAGTAGTAGACCCCGGCATGTCAAATGCTAATGAAGAAAAAATATTCGATAATTTTATTGAAAATGAGAAAATTATTCTTACTACAATACTTAATACTCATTGCCATATAGATCATATTTTTGGCTGCAAACATGTAAAAGATATTTATTCTGCTAAATATTTAATTCCCGAAGATGATTTGATTTTGTTGGAACATTATGATAAACAAATGTCAATGGTAGGTATGGAAATTGAAGAACCTCCCAAACCTGATAAACTAATAAATGAATCGGATGACATAACACTTAACGGCTCACTCATTAAACCGTTATTGACACCTGGACATAGTCCGGGAGAAATGTGTTTTTATTTTGAAAAGGAAAATTTCTGTTTAACGGGAGATGTACTTTTTAAAGGAAGCATCGGAAGATCGGATATTTGGGGAAGTGATACTTCAAAACTTTTTAATTCACTTGCTACAAAACTTATAGTACTTGACGATTCTGTAGTTATTTATCCGGGGCATGGTGCTCAATCTACAATCGGTGAAGAGAAAAGAACCAATCCATTTCTTTTAGAAATGATAAAATAAAATTAAATCTAAAAGCCAAATTATAAAACCACCGTTGTTTACAATAACTTGGAAAGGATATCCTAAATTAATTTTGCTAAAGGATTAGTAATCTCAGAGAACAATAAGTTTACTTTCATTTGAATAACCCCTCTCTTATCAATATATTTCAACAATAATTTGCGGCTATTTTTATACTACTTTAACATATATCTAATTATGCTGAAAAAAAATATTTTTTATCAAAAACCATTTAGACTTCTTTTCTCTTTCCTTCTTGTTTGGTTTGTTTTATTTGAATTTGTGCTTGTTGCAAACGGTATTCTTCCAAAGCCTTCATCTGTTTATAATTCAATAAAAGATATATGGGGTATTTATAGTTTTCTGCCAAATATTCTTTACTCATTCGGTGCCATCACATTCGGATTAGTTTTTTCAGTTTTACTAATTTATTTTTTTCGAAAAGTGTTGTTGAATAAAAACATTTTTACCGAATTAATATTTGCTGTAAACAAATTAAAACATTTTATCCCTGTAGTAATATTAAGTGCTTTTATAATTTTTTGGTTTAATAATTCTGTCTACATAGAATATATTTTCATATTAATTATTGGTTTTATTTATTTATCAGGTGAGATGATGCTGTATAGTGATAGAACTAAAAGCGAATATATACTTGCTGCAAAATCATTAAAAATTATAGATAAAAAAATAAACGGTGAAATAAAATTTAAGCAATTACTTCCGATGCTGGAGGAATCCTTTTTGAAATTACATTTTATTTTGTGGAGTGTGCTTATTACATTTGAATTTATACAGCATCAGTGGGGGTTCGGTAAAATTATTTTTGATTCCCTAAAATATAGAGATATGCCAACTCTTTTTGTTGTTGCTTTAATTATATACCTTTTAATTTCTTCCGGCTATTTTATAATTAAATTTCTTTTTAACAGATATGTACACTGGGAATAATTTTGGTAGAAAAAAATAAAATATTGAAAATAAATGATTTAATCTTTGACAATGTATTAAAAAATTTCAATTTTGAAATTGATGTATCACAAAACTCAATTAATTCAATAATTTGTTTTGATAATTCTGCATCTTCCTTGTTAAAAATAGTTGGTAATGCAGAAGAAAATTTCAAGGGAGAAGTAACACTCAATGAAAATTTAAGAGCTATTTACATCCCTAAAAACCCTTCCTCCCTACCTTGGTTAAGTGTTGAAGAGAATATTAAATTTATTTTAGAAAATTCTTCATACAAAGAGGCTGTTGCACAAAATCAAGTTCAAAATTTAATTGATGATGTTGGGCTAACAGGTTATGAGAAACATTTTCCGGCTAATAACAGCCTGGGCTTCAGATTCCGTATTTCACTTGCCGGTACTTTAGCACTAAAGTCCTCGCTTATTCTTGTCGATAATTCATTAAAGCAAATGGATGAAGAAACCAAATTTGAATTATATGACTTATTAAAAAAGATTTCTTCAAAATACAATGTCTCTTTTTTATTAGCATCTAATGATATTAACGAAGTAATATACTTGTCGGAAAATATTTATTTGATGAAAGCCGGTAATTCTAAAATTATTGATAAAATCAATCTTAAAGAAGAATGGCAAAAGCTAAATAAAGAAGGCAGAGGTAACAGGCAGTTACAATTAAAAGAAAAAATATTACATTTGTTTTTACAACAAGATGTAAATAATATCCTGTAATCTCGTATTAAAGGTAAGTAATGAATAAGAAAATTGAAGAACTGAAAAAGAAAAAAGCCAAAGCCAAATTAGGCGGTGGAAAAGATAGAATAAAAAAACAGCACGATAAAGGCAAATTTACCGCACGGGAAAGAATAGAACTTTTAGTTGACGAAAGTTCATTTGACGAGATTGATATGTTCGTAAAACATCGAGCTCGTGATTTCGGACTTAACAAAAAACAATATCCCGGTGACGGTGTTGTTACAGGTCTTGCACAAATAGATGGCAGACCTATTGCACTTTACAGTCAAGACTTTACTGTTTTTGGAGGTTCACTGTCTGAGACTCACGCTGAAAAGATCTTGAAAATAATGGAATTAGCATTAAAAAACGGTATTCCTATAATTGGATTAAATGATTCAGGCGGAGCTAGAATTCAAGAAGGTGTTGTAAGTCTGGGAGGTTACGCAGATATCTTTTTACAAAATACATTGGCTTCAGGTGTTGTGCCTCAAATTTCAGCAGTTATGGGACCTTGTGCAGGTGGCGCTGTTTATTCACCTGCAATTACTGATTTTATTTTTATGGTAAAAAATACAAGTCATATGTTTGTAACCGGTCCAAATGTAGTAAAAACCGTTACACACGAAAAAGTAAGTTTTGAAGATTTAGGAGGTGCTGATACACACGCTACAAAAAGCGGCGTAGCACATTTTGCTTCAGAAAATGAAATAGAGACTTTATTAAATATAAGGAAGCTACTAAGTTATCTGCCTCTTAATTTTATGGACAGACCTAAAAATATTTCTTTTGATTTTACAAAATTGAAAAATGACGAAAGATTAAATAAAATTATTCCGGACATATCAACAAAACCTTACGATATGAAAGATGTAATTTCTTGCCTGGTTGATGATGATGATTTTTTAGAAGTTCATAAAGATTACGCACAAAATATAATTGTGGGTTTTTCAAGAATAGGCGGAATGTCTGTAGGCATTGTTGCTAATCAGCCGATGGTATTAGCAGGTGTGCTTGATATTGATGCTTCATTAAAAGGTGCAAGGTTTGTTAGATTCTGCGATGCATTTAACATTCCTCTTTTAGTCCTTGAAGATGTACCGGGCTTTTTACCCGGAACTGCACAAGAATGGGGAGGTATTATTAAACACGGTGCTAAATTACTTTATGCTTTCTGTGAAGCAACTGTACCAAAGGTTACGGTTATTACACGCAAAGCTTACGGTGGGGCTTATGATGTAATGAACTCAAAACATATAAGAGGTGATTTTAATTTTGCCTGGCCTTCTGCAGAAATTGCCGTTATGGGCCCACAAGGTGCAGTTGAAATAATATTTAAAAAGGATATTGCAAAGGCGAAAAATCCAAAAGCTGAATTAGAGCAAAAGCTGACAGAGTATAAAGAAAAATTTACAAATCCATATATAGCAGCTGAAAGAGGATTTATAGATGATGTAATTGAACCGTCAGAAACTAAAATAAAATTAATTAAGTCATTTTCAATGCTTAAAAATAAAGTGGATAAGAATCCTAAGAAAAAACATGGAAATATTCCACTGTAAATGATATTATTCTTATCCATATGTGCTTTTAAAAAAATAATGGTTAATATTATACTTGATATAAATCTTATTAACTGCTATATTTAACAATAAGTTATAATTTCGGATATTTGATGCTAAAAAAAATAATCTCATTACTCGTATTATTAATTGTGGCTGTTTTCCTAAGTTCTTGTGGACAAGGCAGCAGAATTATTCAAAAAAAGAAAATATTATTAGCTAAACCAAATACTAGTGAAATAATTCCACAACTGTTGGAATCTGCAAGACAGGATTACCTTAGCGCTCTGCAAATGCAGGAGAATGATGATACTTCCCAAACTGTTAAATATTTTGAATCTGCTTTAAATACAATTAGTGACCTTAGTTATTATCCAGGCATTGAAGACAATGAAGCTTATACTGAATTAGAAAATTCAATAGTTGAAGATTATAAAAATTTTGTAGATAAATTGAATAAAATTCCGGAAGATGTCTCAATTTCGGCACTTGATGAATGGATGAACAAAGTAGTACCCGAAATAAAATTAAAATATCAACCTGGAAAAACAAAAATAAAAAGATTTCAACCTTCAGGTTATAATTCTGAAATTCCTTTAGAAATAAATCCTATAGTTCAACAATGGTTGGACTATTTTCAAAACAAAGGCAGTGCTGTAATTAAAAGATGGTTCGAACGTTCAGGCAGATATTTTCCAATGATGGAAAGAATTTTTAGAGAAGAAGGTGTACCAAGGCAGCTTCTATATTTAAGCATGGTAGAAAGTGGATTAAATCCCAGGGCACGCTCTTGGGCAAGAGCTGTAGGTATGTGGCAGTTTATTAGAGCAACTGGTAGGCTATACGGGCTACATTCGGATTTTTATGTTGATGACAGAAGAAGCATAGAACTTTCAACAAGAGCTGCAGCAAGACATCTGAAAGATTTATACAACGATCTTGGTGATTGGTATTTGTCTATCGCAGCCTATAATTCAGGAATTGGATGGGTAAACAGAGCTAAAAATAGATCAGG
>Ga0114931_10004820_pt1 | contig 16767 bp, 8 predicted proteins | sample 2SBtaG_FD_89579 | JGI IMG/M metagenome (GOLD analysis project Ga0114931, IMG submission 89579) | Deep subsurface microbial communities from Kolumbo volcano to uncover new lineages of life (NeLLi) - 2SBTROV14_V59a metaG | ecosystem: Environmental > Aquatic > Marine > Volcanic | place: Kolumbo...
CCCGGCGCGAGCTACGCTCACCACTAGCGCCAGGTGGTTTGAGGCGGCTCTGCCCGGAAAGGGGTCGCGAACGCTTTCGGCGTCGCTCCAATCCTCTATCCCCTGTTTGCTTCGGGAAATCGAATGCGTCGGAATTCTTGCGGATAGCTTCCGTCTTGATCTCTAATCCATTGTATGACAACAGGTTGATGTGTTGGTCATCGGGCGCTGAAGGATCGCAGGGTTCTTTCGTAAGAACGGTTTGAACTTGTTGTATCATAACCCGTTATAGGATTCGTGGCCGATTCTGTGTCGAAAATATTTACTGTTTTCTCTCGCCGGTTCGTGCGTCGGTTTGGGCCGGATTCCTTGGTCGATTCCTAATCTGTTATTATGAAACGAGTTATTAATCTTGCGGGGTTGAACGTGATTCCGGCATGATCCGTGCAATTTGCAGGGAACGGATAGGACTCTCTACCGGGCCGACCGCTGATGGTCCTCGGAAAACTGAGAACCGCTTTAGAACCTGGAGAACACCCATGAAGCGCAACGTGAAACTTTCGATCGCCTTGGCGTGCATGATCGCGCTGGGCGGGATGACCCTCGCCGGGCCGGCATCGGCCTCCAACCTCACCATCCTGTTCAGCGGGTTGGATCTCTACTACGACGGGCAGACCGGTATTCTCGCCACCTCCCCTGTCATTCCCACGTCGAACGCGACCGTCAGCACCATGGACGAGCTGGTCACGATGTCCTTCATCAAGGATGGCACGAACCTGGGAACGTTCACCAGCGACATCTGGGCCGATATCGAACTTGACGGCGTGTTCAATATTCCGGCGGCCGGCGGGATGATCACCGTGAATAGCCCGGGCCCAAAAGTGAACCTCTTCGCCGGGAACAATTTTCTCAATCTCAACTGGGATTCGCCGGTCGAGATCGCTTATGACGGTCAGCATATGAACGTGACCGGCAGCGCGGGCGGCGCGATCGTCGGCCAGAGCCTTCCTTTCGGGCAGACCATGGTCGATCCCCTCCGGATCTCCTTTTCGACCCAGATCCTGGACATGGGTCCCAGCCCCGCGCCCGGGCTTAACGCCAATGGCGGCAACAACGATGGCTATCTCTACAGCTTCCATTCCTTCGGCACCGGCGAGGTGAGCGGTGGAACCACCGTCCCCGAGCCGGCGACCCTGCTCACCCTGGGCTTCGGTCTCTTGGGCGGCGGGTTCCTGGGACGGCGTCGTAAGAAGAAGAACTGACACTCCCGTCTCTCCTCTCCGGTGTTCTCGAAAGCCTCGGGCGTGAGCCCGGGGCTTTCTCGTCCTCTGCCGCCTTCATTCGCCGCCTTCCGGGTCTTGGCCCACCGAGCAAGTTCTAACCGACTGTTCAGTTAGACGTTGCAAATTGCGAGTCGTTCGGTCATAATTTCTTGCATTCCCTTGCGGGCTGCATTGGAGCAGGACCGTGACGGCCGATCTTGGATCGTTATTCAAAAGATAACCCACCTCACGACTTGGAGAGAGACACACCATGAAGAGCAGAACGAAAACCTCGATCGCCCTTGCGTGCATGGTCGCACTCCTGGGCTTGGCTGCCGCAGGACCGGCCTCGGCTTCCAATTTGACCATCCTGTTTAGCGGGTTGGACCTCTACTACGACGGTGAGGTCGGTGTTCTCACCACCTCCCCCGCCATACCGGTTAGCCCTCCCAGCATCTCCACCATGGACGAACTCGTGACCATGTCCTTCATCAAGGACGGCACCAACCTCGGAACCTTCACCAACGATATCTGGGCGGACATCGAGCTCGACGGGGTATTCGGCATCCCCTCGGCCGGCGGTTCGGTCATCGTGAACAGCCCGGGCCCCAAGGTGGATCTCTACGCGGGGGCGAACAGTCTGAATCTCAACTGGGACTCCCCGGTCGAGATCGTGTACGACAGCCAGCAATTGACGGTCACCGGTAGCGCCGGGGGCGCGATCGTCGGCCAGAATCTTCCCTTCGGCCAGACCATGACCGATCCGATCCGGATTTCGTTCTCGACCCAGATTCTCAATTCGAATGTCAACCCTTCCCCCCCCAACGGGAACGGCTATCTCTACAGTTTCCACTCCTTCGGAACCGGGGAAGTGAGCGGCGGCGCCACCGTGCCCGAACCGGCGACCTTGCTGACCTTGGGCTTCGGCCTTCTGGGCGGTGGGTTCCTGGGGCGGCGCCGGAAGAAGAAGTAATTCGGCTTCTATCGTGCCTTGAACGCGAAAACCTCGGGCGAAAGCCCGGGGTTTTCGTCTATAATCCGCCTCGTTTTTCCGCTGCTCCCGGATGACCCCGGCCGAGAGTCCCGGCCGGGAGTCGTCTTGCTGTTTCCCATCCAGGCGCCGTCTTGGCGGGGGTTCCTTTGAACCAGCTATCAGAACGTCTGTTCACGCCCGGACCGACCCCTCTTCCCGAAACCGTACGCGACATTCTCTCACGGCCGATCATCCATCACCGGACCGGTGAGTTTCAGACGGTCCTCGCCCGGGTTACCGCGGCTTTGATGCGCGTCTTCAACACGCGGCTACCCGTCCTCGCCCTATGCGCCGGCGGCACCGGCGGGATGGAAGCCGCGATCTGCAACATCGCCTCCTCCGGGGACACCGTGGCGGTGCTCAACGCCGGCAAGTTTGGGGAACGGTGGGGGAAGGTCGCCCGGGCCTACGGACTGAAGGTCGTCGAGTACACCAAACGCTGGGGAGAATCCTTCAGCCCCGAAGAGGTGGCCGAGTTTCTGGATCATGACGGCGCCGAGGCATCGTTGCTGGTCGTCACGCACAGCGAGACCTCCACCGGCGCCCTCAACGATCTGGAGGGGATCACCCGGATTGCCCGGGAGCGCGGGAAACTGGTGATCGCCGATGTGGTGACGTCCCTGGCCGTGCATCCCATCGAGTTCGACGCCTGGGGCCTCGCGGCGGCGGTGGCCGGTTCCCAGAAGGGGCTCATGCTCCCTCCCGGCCTGGCTCTGGTCGCTCTGAGCGAGGCGGCTTGGGATCGTGCCAAGCGTTCGGACCTTCCGAAATTCTCCTACAATCTCACCTTGGCCAAGGACTCCCTCGCCAAGAACTCCACCCCCTTCACGCCGCCGGTGCCCCTCGTTCTCGCTCTGGAGGAATCCTTGCGGCTGATCGAGGACGAAGGGTTGGAGGCCGTCTTCGCCCGTCACGCCCGCCACGCCCGGGCCTGCCGGAACGCCGTCACCGGGCTCGGCCTGGAACTCTTCGCGGACCACCCCTCGAATGGTCTCACTGCCGTCCGTGTTCCCGAGGACCGCGACGGCGCGGAGGTGGTGGCCCATCTTCGCGAACGCCACGCGATGCGGATCGCCGGAGGGCAGGCCCCCATGGCGGGACGGCTTTTCCGCCTGGGTCACATGGGGCATTACCGGGACGGGGACATCCGCGACCTGTTGGCGGCCCTCGACGAGGTGCTTCTCGAGCTGGCATGGGTGGACCACTCCAAGACCCGGGAAATTGTCGAGGCGGCCCTCGGGCCGGCCGGCTCCTGATGGCTTCCCACGTCGTCCTGGTCACCGATCCCCTCGCCGAAGACGGGCTGACGATCTTGGCCGCCCACCCCGACATCGAGGTGCGCGTTCGTCCGGGACTCGGCCCCGATGCCCTTCCGGCGGCGGTTGCCGAGGCGGACGCCCTCCTGGTCCGAAGCGGCACCCGGGTCACCGCCGCCCTTCTCGAGGCCGGTCGGCGCCTGCGGGTGGTGGGGCGCGCGGGGACCGGCGTCGACAACATCGATGTCGCCGCCGCCACCCGCCGGGGGGTCGTGGTCATGAACACTCCCGGCGGCAACGCCGTGGCTGCCTGCGAGCTGACCTTCGCCCTCCTCCTCGCCCTCCTGCGGGACGTGACCCTCGCCCGGCCGGAGCTGGCCCGGGGAATCTGGGATCGGAAGAAGCACATGGGACGCCAGCTTCAGGGGAGAACCCTGGGTCTCATCGGGTTCGGCCGGATCGGGCGCGAAGTGGCCGCGCGGGCCCGGGCGTTCGGGATGGAGGTCCTGGTGGCCGATCCTTTCGTGACCGAAGCGCTTGCCCGGGAACACGAGTGCAAGCTCCTGGATCGTGCGTCTCTTCTGGCCGCGGCGGACGTCATCAGCCTTCACGTTCCGCTCAACGACGAAACCCGCCACCTGATCGACGCCGAAGCGCTCCGGCGGGTCAAACCGGGAGCGGTGATCGTGAACTGCGCCCGGGGCGGCCTGGTGGATGAGGCGGCGCTCCTCGATGCCCTCGAGACGGGCGCCGTGGCCGGGGCCGCCCTGGACGTCTTCGAGACCGAGCCTCCGGCAAGTCCGCTTTGCTGAGCCACCCCCGGGTCGTGGCGACGCCCCACTTGGGCGCCTCCACCGAGGAGGCCCAGAAGAGCGTGGCCGCCGAGTTGGCGCACCAGGTCATTGACTTTCTCGTCGGCGGTGAGGTGCGGAACGCGGTCAACATGCCTTCCCTCAGCGCCGAGGCCTACACCCAGGCCCGTCCCTACCTGCAGCTGGCCGAACGTCTCGGATCCCTGGCCGGGCAGATTGCCGGAGGGGACTACCGTCGTGTCGAGGTGTGCTTTCGCGGGGATTGCCGGGATCTCCCCCGGGACGCGGTGGTGGTGGCGGCGCTTCTCGGGCTGCTCCGCTGTGTCGACGGCGGGAGCGCGGCGAACTTCGTCAACGCCCGGCTTCTCGCCTCGGAACTCGGGATCGAGGTGGCCGAGTCCGCCGTGGCGGATTCGGGCGATCACCTGGGTCTGGTCGAGGTGATCGTGGCGGGAGCGGTGCCCTGCACCCTGGCCGGGGCGCTGAGCCCGGCCGGCGTTCCCCGCCTGGTACGCTGGGAGGGTCTGACCGTGGACGCTCCCCCCTTGGGGGACATCCTCGCCCTGCGGAACCCCGACGTCCCCGGGGTGGTCGGCGCCATCGGCACCATCCTCGGAGAGGCCGGAGTGAACATCGCCCACATCTCCTGGGGGCGGAATCCGGCGACCGGCGAGGCCCTCACGCTGATCAACCTCGACGGCGGACTTCCGGAGGAGGTGCTGGAGCGGATTCGAGCGCATCCCCACATCCTCTGGGCCTCTCCGGCACGCCTCCCTTGACCTGTCGCAGACCGGTTGGTACGCTTTCGCGCGCGATTTTCGACCGCTCGCCGGCACCTCCGGCGGCGGCTTTTCTTCGGCACCGTCCCCGGAGCGGGGTCGGGGCATCCCCACCTCGTTCCGGCCACCGGCTCCCCGGGCCGGCGGGAAAATGAGTCCGACATGCCGGTTCGTATGGTTCTAGGCGTCCAGTGGGGCGATGAGGGCAAGGGGAAGATCGTCGATCTCCTGAGCGACGACGCCGACATCGTCGTGCGCTTCCAGGGAGGGGCCAACGCGGGGCACACCCTCGTGGTCGAGGGCGAGACCACGGTCCTGCACCTGGTTCCTTCGGGCATTCTGCACCCGGAGCTGACCTGCGTGATCGGGAACGGGGTGGTCGTTCATCTCGAATCGCTCTTCGCCGAGCTCGACGGCCTCTCCGCCCGCGGCCTGTCGTGGGACTCGCGTCTCTGGGTTAGTGAACGGGCGCATCTCATTCTTCCCGCCCACCGGGCCCTGGAGGAGGCGGAGGAACGCGGGGCGGGGGCGGTCGGAACCACTCTCCGGGGAATCGGTCCCGCCTACCGCGACAAGATGGCCCGGATCGGCGTCACCGTCGGGGAGTTCCTGGACCCGGAGACCTTCCTGAAGGCCCTGCAACGCCAACGGGTCTGGCGGGAGCGGCAGACTCCGGCGCTCCCCCCCGAGGCAATCCTGCCGGATCGGGTGGAAGCCGCGTTGGGGCCCTTTCGGGAGCGGCTGCGCCCCCTGGTGCGGGACACGGGTCTGTTCCTCTACCGTGCGGCGAAGGAAGGCAAGCGCGTGCTCCTCGAAGGGGCCCAGGGCACCCTTCTGGACGTCGATCACGGCACCTATCCCTTCGTCACCTCCTCCAGCGCCTCGGCCGGCGGAGGCTGCACCGGGAGCGGCCTTTCGCCCCGCCTCGTGGACCGGGTGATCGGCGTGACCAAGGCCTACTCGACCCGCGTGGGGCTCGGTCCCTTCCCGACCGAGCTTCACGGCGACGAGGGGGGGCTGCTTCGGGAGGTCGGAGGGGAGTTCGGGGCGACCACCGGGCGTCCCCGGCGGTGCGGTTGGCTCGACGGGGTGGCCCTACGCCACGCCGCCCGCATCAACGCTCTCGACGAGCTGGTCGTGACGAAGCTGGACATCCTGCAGGGATACGACGAGGTTCGGATCGCCGTCGCCTATCGGCGCGGGAACGACGTGCTTCCCGAGTTCCCCGGGCGGGGGGACGTGTTGGACGAGGTGGCGCCCGTCTACGAGACCCTCGAGGGCTGGAAGCACGATCTCGCCGGAATTCGCCGGGCGGACGATCTGCCCGGCCCGGCGCGCGCGTTCCTGGATCGGATCGCGGAGATCGCCGACGTGCCGGTGGGGTTGGTCTCGGTGGGCCCCGGGCGCGCCGACACCTTCCGGCTGCGATCCTAGATTTTCGGTGGGCCGTTAGCTCAGTTGGCAGAGCAGCTGCCTTTTAAGCAGCGGGTCGCTGGTTCGAATCCAGCACGGCTCACCATTTTTTTTGACGACGGGAACGGCGCCTCGCGGCCGGGCGGCCGCCGGTGCGACGGTCGTCGCGGGGCGCGCCCGGTCCCGGGAGGGAACATGCGGATCGGCATCCTGGGGTATCCCCAGTGCGGCAAGACCACACTTTTTAACGTCCTGTCCCGGGCTCACGCGCCGACCGGCGCCGCCGCATCGCGCGGGGGGGTTCAGATCGGCACCGTCGAGGTGCCGGATCCCCGCCTTGAGGCCCTCCGCGACCTGTTCGAGCCCCGCAAATACACTCCGGCCCGGATCGAGTACGTTGACCTGGCGGGCCCCACCGGGGGAAGCGACAAGGATGGCCCGCTCCTGCCGCAGCAGATCACCACGTCGGATCTCATCCTCCTCGTGGTGCGGGCTTTCGACGATCCCGCGGTGGCCCACCCCAAGGGTTCGGTGGATCCCCTGCGCGATCTCTCCGATTTTTCCGACGAGCTGGTGCTGCGGGACCTGGCGGTTCTGGAAGGCCGCCTGGAGCGAGTTCGCAAGGCCAAGATGGGAGGCGTGAAGGAGGCGGCGGCCGAACTGCCCCTCCTCGAGCGGTGCGTGGAGGCCCTGGAGGCGGGAAATCCCCTGCGGGGCATCACGCTGAGCCCGGAGGAGGAAAAGGCTCTGCGAGGGTACCAGCCCCTGACCGCCAAGCCCCTGTTGGTGCTTTTCAACGTTGGGGACGATCAGGCGAGCGGGGCGGGTCTTGTCGAGGGCCTGCCCGCGGCTTCCCACACCGGGTTTCTGGAGATCAGCGGCAAGGCGGAAATGGAGATCGCCGACCTCGAGGGGGACGACCAGCGTGAGTTCATGGAGCTTCTCGGGATTACCGAGTCGGGCCTGGACCGTGTGATCCGCAAGTCCTACGACCTCCTCGGGGCCTGCTCGTTCTTCACCGTGGGCAAGGATGAAGTGCGCGCCTGGACCATTCACCGCGACACGCGCGCGGTGGAGGCGGCGGGGGCGATTCACAGCGATCTCCAGCGGGGGTTCATCCGGGCCGAAGTGATTTCCGGGGAGGATCTGATCCGGAGCGGCGGTTTGGCGGCGGCGAAGGCCGCCAATCTGTTGCGGGTCGAGGGGAAGGACTATCCGGTCCGGGACGGGGATGTCCTCAACATCCGATTCAGCGTCTAGAAGCTACGGGTTGGGGTGGGGATGTTTCGTATCCCCATCCCTGGTATCCAGTTTCTTGACATTTGTGCGGCGTCGTCGGTACGGACCTCGGCCCGGTTCGGGCGGGTTGTACAACCCGAAAAGGATTCCCGGAAATTCGAATAATTTTTCCTTGACGAGGTTACCCCGTTGGCCTCAAGTTTCCCTTCAAGCTGTCGAAGATTGGATTTCCGGATTCATCCGGAGTTTCGATCCAGACACAGAACCGACGACGTCGCGCGTCCAACGCCCCTGGTGGCACCGGACAGCACGGGTTGCTTGTACAAACCTGGACTTGTCAAGCGCCTGGTCGCAAGAAGCGAGACGCCGGTCGGCAGCGGCACTCGGGCCCGGTCCGAGGCGAACGAAGGCCTGCCGGAAGGTGATATTCCGGTGGGCCGGAGTCTGTGTCAAAAAAGGAGGACAAACAGGGGGGCAATCGGCGGGGTCGGTAGGGCTCGACTTCGAGCCGTGGCTTGTCTCGGACGAGCCGAACCATTCCCAGCCGCGACGTGAATCTCACGGGCCGTGAATTCCGCGGAATTCAGTACCATTCCGATCCGCATCCCCTCACATCAGTTTTTGTTGACATGGTTCCGGGAGCTTGTGTAGCTTCCCGGCGGACTTTGATCGGTCCGAAGCGCCTCGTTCGTCCAACCTTGGACGGAGGATGATCGAGGTGAACGTCTGCTCGGGCGAATGCCCGGTTTCGGATCGAGAGTTCGGGAACGTCCTCGGGGGTTCTCCGGACTCGCGCGGCGGCGATCTTGCGGGTGGCATGCTCCCGCGCGCTGTCGAGCGGACAAGCGACAACAAGTTCGATGAACGGCGGCCGGTTTCGGCCTCCGGATCGGAACGGGAGGTGTAAGTCAGGCCGGGATCCTGTGCGGCAAACCGCCGCAGAGAGAACGGAGGTAACGGCACCATCGGCGACAACCGATAGGCGAGCATCCAGTGCTTCGGGGAATCGAATCCGGAGCCGGGAACTGTGGAACAGCGTTACTACCGTGGATCGTGTAAGGCCTGAAGGGACGGTCAGAGCTACATACGATGGGTCGCGAGGTAGTTCGCGGTTCCATTTTTTGTTGGCTTCGACCCGGTCCCGATACATCGGTCGGCGGATCCATGCATCGAACGAGGAGATTCCGGGGGGGGCGACCTTTCCGGTGGTTTGGTTTTTTATGACGGTACAGTTTGCTGACACAAAGACCGAGAGTTTCACTCGCGATCTGCGTCCTGGAACCAGGAGGTAACCGTGGACTTTTTCAGAAATGTCTCTAGGTCGTTCCGCTCCGACGGATCAGGTAGATCCCCGGGCGGTCAGGACGCAGGTGTGAAGCGTAACAAGGAGGGAGCTCGAATGGACTGGAAGGGACGGTTCACTCTGGCCTTTCTTCTTCTGGTTTCGGTAGGGACTGTTCTCACCGTGGCGGCACGGTCGGGAGCGCAGCCGAATTCCGGAAGGGAAGTGCCCGGGTACGCGACCTTGGGTAATGGACCGCAGGCGCTGGGTATCACCGGTAGCGCCAAGCGGCCCGACGGTATGGGTCTGACGGGCGAGACGGCGGTTGGACCCGCCCTCGTCGACGTGGTGTTGTCCACCAACGGCAGCACCGCGCTCACGGACCACGTCTTGTGGCTTATTTTCAACGCGGATGTCGATTCCTCCGCATTCCAGTCCGACGACATCCTGTTCAGCTACGGCGGAACCCAGGACACGACGATCGGCGGTCTCGTCTTCGGCTATCACGGCGCGGACCACGACGGGGTAGCGGCCACCGACGGCATGTACAAGAACGTGCTTGCCGTGACCGGCCTCGCGGGACTCCCCGCCGGCCTCACCACCGCCGACGTGGTTTCCCTGCGGAACCCGCGGCGCCTGGGGTTGCGTGACGCTTCCCGGTTCAACGTGCATACCGGTCCGGCCATCACCAAGGTGGTGGTTTCCGCCGGCGGCGCCGACGCCGGTCTGGACGACGTCACCGCCGATGAGCTGACGGTCTTCTTCACCCACCAGATCACCTCGGGGCTCACGAACGCGGGCGACGCCCGTCTGGACTTCACGGCCCCCGAGCTGGGCACCGCGGGGACGATTCCCACGGTCGGATTCACCACCAACGACACCTACTGCACGATCCAGTTCACCGACTCGGACGTCCAGGGCAAGGTCCGCGAAGGGATCTCTTCCCTCCGCTTCGCCTCCACCGGGGCGGTCAGTGGTCGCCGGATCGGCGGTACGGTGAGCGAGACCAGCGGCCCGCCGCGCTGGGTCTGCACCATGAACGAGGGACCCCGGGTCCTTCGCGCCGGGTATTACGGCGCCGGGTTGGATCAACTCACGTTGGCCATGAGCGACGACATCGATCCCGCCAATATCGTGGGTCTCGGTACCGGAGCGTTCACCATCAGCGGGGGGATCACCTACTCCGGCCTGACCTCCAACGACGGGGACAACGTGCTGGTCCTGACCGGGCTCAGCGCCAACCCGATCGGTGCTGTTGTCGACATCGCCGACCCCACCCAGGTCACCGACTTCCAGGGCAACGTTGGCGTGGCTGGCGGCGGCGCCACCGTCGTGGCTTCCCCGATCATCACCCTGGCCAACTACCGCGACTCGGGGACGAGCGATCTCTCCGACGACCGGATCAACGTGTTTTTCGACGTGAACTTCGCCGTCGCGCCGGCGGACACGAGCTTCGGGTTCAAGACCCCCGGACGCAGCTTCGCCGGGGTCACCTCGACCCTGCCCGCTCCCGGGAACCAGGTGAACCTGATCACTCTTCCCGCCGCCTGGGCTCAGGGAGATCGAATCTACCTCGATCCGAACACTCCCATCGCCTTCGACGCCGAGCTCGATGGGACGCCGGAAAGCAACGCCACTCCGGACAGTAGTCATGCGTGGATCCGCGACGGTTCCGCGCCGCGCGATCTGCAGTTGATCGCCAACGGCGCGCTGACCGCGGACGTCAACGACACCGCCTACGTCGGGTTCGATGAGGGCGGTCTCGGCGACGACGCCGCCTACGTGCTCTTCTACGCGCGGCGCCTGTTGCCGGTCGACCAGACCTACGTCAACGACTTCGCCGACTTCGCGACCGCCATCACCGACCCGAGCCCGGGACTGAACGGGATCGACATCAACACGGACCTGGTGGCGACCTTCGTGATCGACACCACTGCCACCGACACCCAGGGTCAGGGGTTGAACCAGGGCGACGACGTGTTCTTCGCCGCCGTAGTCGTCGACAAGGAAGGAAACTTCGACGCTACCAAGATCGTTCCTCTTGGGAACCTGGTGGCGGGTCCGCTGGCGTGTCCCCGCGACACCCTCGTGACCGACTCCGATCTCATCCACGTCTTCGGCGTGGATCCCAGTTCCGAAGGTCCCTACGCGACCGACGTGCACTACGTTTGCGGAGACCCGGGTTCCGCCCCCGTCGACGCCGACTCGGTGTTTGTCTATGCCGACTCGGCCGGCACCGTGTTGCTCGGAGCCGGTGCTGTCATCAAGTCTCCGGGGCAGGAAGGCGCCTACGGGCCCATCGCCCTGGACAAGAACCAGCCCCTGGGAACCACGGTCCCGGTGTTGTGGCTGCGTAGCGCCCAAATCAGTCCCAGCGGCCCCATTCCCTCCTTCGAGGCCTGCGGGATCCTGAACGACAACGTGTTCCCGACCATCAACACGATCACCGACCCGACCAACGCGCTGAAGTGCTACTCGGCCGGCGATACGCTGCGCCTCCTGGTCGACACCTACGACGGCGTCGATCTCGGTGATGCCGGGACGGTCCCGACGGCCCGAAACCCGCTCCTCCACGTGTGGGCGGACCTTTCCGAGTACGTCACGACTGCCGGAGCCGACTCGGTCATGCTCATCTCCCTCGGCGCGAACCGGGTGGACGACGACAACGACTGGATTGACGACTTCCCGACGGTGCCCAACGGCATCATGGACTTCCCCGAGCCCTACGTGGACGAAAACGGCGACGGGATGTACACCCCGGGCGAGACGTTCCTCGACATCAGCGGCTCGGGCTACACCGACGGCGTCTACGACCGCGGGGACTCCAACCTCGACGTCAACGACCCGGACGAGAACGGTTGGTACTACCTGCCGGGCTACTACCTCAACCCGAACGACATCGTGGCGGACCCGAACGGCGTCAACAACTTCGCCGTGCTCAAGGACCTGCCCATCATCGTCAGCGTCGAGGACAACACCGCCCGCAGCAACCAGGCCGACAACCTGGTCTTCGGCGGCGACTTCGCCTCGCAGCTCAGCGCCAGCACGGGTCAGAGCTTCCTGAATCCGCTCAGCACCTTCTGCCCGTCCTTCAGCCTCGAGCACAGGATCATCGACAACACGACCTGTCTCGGGACCCTGGACTCCCAGGCGCCGACGGTTTCGGAGATTTCCTTCCTCGAGCGCCAGACGGCTTGGACCACGGCTTCGGGGAATCCGACCGACAACATCATCCTTCCGGGCGACAACTGCTACACGATCGCGGCCGGAGCGGCTTCGCCGTTCTTCAACCTCACCGACTCGACCCTTTCGGACGACGACGTGATCATGGTGGCCCTGCAGATCGACGCCGGCTCGGGATGGGATTACCTGGACTTCGACCCCCCGGGCGACGCCAACGGGGACGGAGCGCCCGGTATTCTCGACTACGACGACGATGGTGACGGCCTGGCCGACATGCTTGACCCTGAGGTCGAGGACGCGTCCCAGGATTCCACCGCGGACGCCAACGGCGACGCGGACGGGATCTGGCTCCTCACCGACAACGTCGACAACGATAATGACGCGTTCTTCCGGTACAACCCCATCTACGGGGACTACGTCTGGTTCAACGTGGACGAACGCATCGACAACAACATCGATGACGACGGCAACGGGACCGTGGACGACGGCAACGAGGGCGAGAGCTACACGGCCTCCCTCGACGACGACGAAGACGGTATCGTGGACGGGAGCGCCGTCGGAATCGCTTACGGTCTGGGCCAGCGCATCAACGACATCGCGGGGACCGGCACCATTTACGTGGCCGGTTTCAACGATCCGTCCGAGATCGCGGCCTACGCGGGCACGCCGACGGCGGCCAAGCCGGATTTCGTGGACGATGCCACCGCGACCGCATCGTTCCCGAACGATCTGCTGAAGTCCGTGCTGACTCCGTTCAACTCGGGCACCGTCAACAGCTACGAGAACAAGTACGAGTTCCTTTCCGGCGTCCTGAACGGACGTGACGACCTCGCCGCTCCGAGCTTCGCTCTGGGCGCCCCGAACGTCATCACCGCCGCCGGCCAGGCCAACACGCCGGGCAGCACGCCGTGGCCTGTTCTCAGCAATGGGACGACGTCCTTCGCGTTCGACTACGCGGCCATGAACAGCCGCAACCTGAACATGCGGGTGATCAAGTCCCTCTACAACATCACCGACGGGGTGGAGTTCAACATCCGCGCTGTGGCCTTCGACCAGTGCTACCAAGGGAACCCCAATTGGGCCGTCCCGCTCTGTCTGAAGACGGACAGCACGGTTCCGAATGCCGACATCGCCGCCGACCTCTTCGGGGGCAGCGAACTCTGCGACGTCATCCTGACCGACAACACCGATCCGGCAAACGGGTTGGACCCGGCGACCTATACCCTCGAGGCCGGCGTGGATCCTGCCGACATCCCAGACATCGCGGGCGTCGATTTCCAGATCTGGAACCCGGTGACCGAAGTGTGGGACGTGCTCGGCAGCGACACCTCGCCGCCCTACACCTATGACTACACCCACCCGAACGCTCCGCTCCTGAACAACCCGCCGGACGACCGGGACACGGTCTACTTCCGCGCGGTCGCTCACGACCAGTTCGGGAACTTCGAGGACGACATCCTCTGCGACTCGCTCTACACGGCTCCCTCGGGCGGGACCCCCTGCTACGAGCTGATGGCGATCATCGTGGATTGTACGCCGCCCATGTCCTGCCTCTGCCAGATCGGGTCCGACTACGATCTCTCCGACGGTGCCTTCGTGCCGGTGGAGAGCGCGGTGGACGTCTCGGCATGGTTCACGGACGGGGACGGGGATTCGACGACCAACGACGTGACGCGGGTGCTGTTCGAGTATCGGCCGGTCGGCACCAACGCCTGGCAGACGCTCGCGAGCCTCACCGGTGGGCCTGCACCGGGCGACTCCCTGGTGGATGTTACCGGGGTGCACCACGCGGTGATCAGCACCGGGCCGGACACCCTCAAGACCACCGTCACTTGGGATACGCGAGGGTTGCCGAGCGGCTCCTACGATATCCGGGCGGTTGCCGAGGACATCGAGGGCAACAACAACGCGAACATGGCCTGCACGTTCACTGCGACCCTGGATGCCATCGGGCTCCGGGCCTATGTGCAGCCGTGCATCCCCACCGCGAACGTGAACCTCGATAGCCTCTTCGCCAACGTCTACATCCACGACGTCGCGGTTTCCACCGTTCGCTTCGAGTTCTACGAGGACACCGACGGCGACGAAATCGACAACGACGGCAACGTCTGGGTTCCGATCGACACCGTCGGCGCCGGCGCCGAGCGCAAGGGGGACGTCATCCTCCGCGCCGGTCTTGCCCACTACAACCAGGTGAAAGCCGGGACCTACGTGGCGCTCAGTACCAGCACGCTTCGTTTCTACGACGTGGACGGAGACGGGTACAACCCGGTCGACCCCCTCGTCACCGACAATGGGGACGGCGTCTTCGGCGGCGGAGACACGATCGTGTTGGGTACCGGAATCACGATTCCGGGCGGCGCGACCCTCACCAAGTTCGCCGCGGACGAATACCTTGCGGATATGGACGGGAGCGGCGGCTTCAGCGATCCGGATTGGATCCTGAAGAACAATCCGCTGAACGGTTCCGGCGATGCCGCGATCGATCTCTGGTGCACCACCTGGCAGGTGGGCGGTCTCGGCGGAAATTACTTTGTCCGCGCGGTTGCGACCGACCAGCTCGGCAACACGGATGACGACGCCGATCATGACGGGATTCCCGACAGCGATCCGACCGTCATCTGGACCGAGGCCTGCGGAATCGACACCAACATTCCGACCTACTGCGTGACGAGCTTCGTCAGCATGGCCGGCGATACCACGGCCATCCCGGCCGGGCCGGAGTGCCCCTGGGTTGCCGCCCAGGACACGCTGGTCTTCATCGCGACCCCGCTGGATTTCGCTTCGGAGGAGATCGACTCGGTCCGCTTCGAATACGCGATCAACGGCGGCAGCGAGTGGGTATGGTTCGCGACCGACATGTACGGTCCCGACTGGTCGGCGGTCTTCGACTACCAGAGTTTCGACCTGGTGACCGATACGCAGTTCAACTTCCGGGCCCGGGCCTACAAGAACGGCACGACGGCCGTCGATCCGAACCAGTGCAAGGCCTGCTTGGTGCTCGGTGAGAACCGCGGACCCGAGACCGACATCGTGTTCGTGACCACCGCCGAAGGGGATACCCTCGACACCAACACGGTCCTGAGAGGCAACAGCGATCCTCTCTGCCTCGACCCGACCACGCTCTATATGCTGGTTACCGCCGAGGACAACGCGACCATCGACAGCGTCTGGGTCATGTACCGGAAGATCGCCGGGACCAACGTTACCGACGTCTTCGACTGGACGAAGGCCCCGACGGTGCCGACCGCCGACGCCACCTATCCCTACGAGTTCAACTGGGATGTCTCGGCCCTGACCGACGGCGTCTACGAGTTCTTCCCGCGCGGGATCGACGCCAACGGAAACGTGACGCCGACCTTCGGAAATCCGTTCGTGTTCGCCATGAGCTCGCAGAGCGCCATGGTCACGGCGGCCGAGAAGAATGGCGCCGCAGTCTCCAGCCTCACCCCCGGTGAGGAAGTGGTGGTCAAGGGCGAGTTGGAGAACGCCTCGGACAACGAGGGGGTCAGCGTTCACTTCTACTACGCCGAGCGGGTGGAAGGTGAAATGCTGACCGTGGCCGGAACGCAGCCTTACACGGCAGACACCGACCACACGATTTACTCCAAGAATACGGCCGGAATGCACGGCAGCGAGACGGTGTTCGTGGCCGGTGCCACCGCCACGTATCACAACGCGGCGGAGTTCGCGGCTCTGGCCTCCCCGACCGCGCTCGACTACACCATTCTCGATTCCAACACCCTGCGGTTCGGCGCCGCTCCCGCGGTCGACGATACGGTAACGATCAACTACGACGTGACCGTCTGCAAGGCCATCAACCTGGGCGACGACGACTCGCCCTACTCGGTGGCTTGGGATGCGGACAGCCCGAACGGTCTCGTTCCGAACAAGACCATTGCGGACGTGACGCATTACGACCTGATCGCCAGCGCGCAGCGGATTTTCCGGGGCGACAACGGCACCTACACCAGTTGTGAGGAAGCGTGCGTATCCGAAGGGTTCGCGCTTCCCATCGCCGACACGAACGCTCCCGACTTCGTGATCCATGGTCTGCTTGCTGATGATCTCGAGGAAAACTATCCGGGGAACCCGCTTTGCCAGACCTGCGGCGGGAGTGACGTGTCCGGGCAGTTCGGGTCGTGCAAGAACAAGCTCTCGGGGATCGAGCACCAGATCTTCGTCACCGGCGACGCGGACATCGCGAGTGTGTCGATGTCGGTGGGTGGGGATCCCGCGGTGGACTTCGCGAAGTACACCGCCGACGACGACAGCACGATCACGGTTCCGATCAGCTTCAACATCGATGACCTCGCGAACGTGACGGCCAACGGCTTCTCCACCAAGGCGGTGAACCCCGACTCGGTCGAGAACGTGACCATCACGGTGGCCGGCATCGGCGTGTACAACGTGGCGATGACCAACCTGGGGAACGGGTGGTACCAGTACAACGCGGTCCTGCCCATTCCGGCGGGCGGAAATGCGGCGTTCGCTTATTCGTTCAGCGTCGATTTCGTCGGTGACGACCA
>Ga0114931_10004821_pt1 | contig 16767 bp, 20 predicted proteins | sample 2SBtaG_FD_89579 | JGI IMG/M metagenome (GOLD analysis project Ga0114931, IMG submission 89579) | Deep subsurface microbial communities from Kolumbo volcano to uncover new lineages of life (NeLLi) - 2SBTROV14_V59a metaG | ecosystem: Environmental > Aquatic > Marine > Volcanic | place: Kolumbo...
AGAGGCTTGTTCAAAATCTCTTAAAGCATAGCCATAGCTATGGTTTGAGAGATTTTGGGCAAGAATCAAAGCCAGATTCGTCAGAAATCCGTTCAGATACAAACTGTAATTTTTGAAAACCTCGATTTTCTCTTGTAAAATGATGAAAAACCAAGCATTTATCGGAATTATTGTATCGCCTTCGTGCAATATCCAGGCTAACTGCCTTTTGGTGGTTGCTGTGGTATTTGCAGATTTTGGAGTTGAGGAGGTAGCTGCGGTGTTTGCGGCTGCTTCTTTCTCGCTTCGGCGTCCAGTCTTTCAACTACTTTCTTGTAGATTTTTATCTGTCCTTTGCTTTCCATTTTTTGCCGAACCGAAGCAATGTAATCGGCATATACCCTCGATCGCTTAGCTACAACCATTGCTTGAACAAGCTTGTCATGTTCCTTTGAAAAATTATCCATATTCGCTTCTTCACGAGAGTTGACGCCAACAACATACCAATTATCACCAATCTTTATAGGCGTTTTTGTTATTTCGTCTTTTTTTAATGCAAACACCACATCTTCAAGTGATTCGGATGTCGCTGCCGTAGGACCTTCACCAAGCGGCGAACCAAGAATGAAATCCTTTGCGTCAAGTGCCTCTAAGTTCTCAGCTTTTGCCGCCGCGCTCAAGCCTCCCGAATTTTTTGCATCTGCAATAATGTTTTTCGCGACCTGTTCGATTTTGTCTGTGGCTTGTTTGAGTTTTACAGCCTCAATTACTTTGTCTTTGACTTCGTCAAACTCTGCATCTCGGGGCTCTTTCTTATCTACCAGCATTGGAATCGCAAAGCCACCCGGCACGCCAAACTTACTTCCTACATCTTTTGGCTCTTTGAGGTCGGCAATTCCTTGTTCGAAATCCTGCGAAACTCCCAGATTACCAATTTCATCACCCGGTTTCACATAGCCCGTTTCACGAACCATATTTTTTGCTTCCATATTTGCCTTCGAAGCAAATTCCTCTGCGACCTTTTGAACGTCTTTAACTTCTTTTAATCGAGCCTCAACCTTACCTGCAAGTACCGAAGTTTGCGTGTACGCTTTTGCATTTCTACGACTTATTTCGAGTTCTTTTTTTGCATCGTTTAAGGTCTTATCGACGGATTTGCCGCGGCGCAAAATATAATAGCTTGTACCGAATTTTATTGGCTCGCTGACCTCGCCTTCCTTCATATTAAGGATTCTTTGATATGGATCGCTTGAATTATTTGGGTTTTTACGAACCAATCCCTTCACCTTACCACCCGCACGCGCAGTTGCCGGCTTTTCAGATTGACCCTTTGCAGCATCGGAAAACTTTTCTTCCGGCACCGTTTCGTTACCCTTTTTTAGGTTCTCGATAATCTTATTTGCTTTTTCCAGCACTTGAGAATCTTGCTTAGGATTGGGGACGCGCAAGACGATCTCTTGCACATTTACGCCCAATATTTTTTTGTCGGCAGAGAGTTTGTCGTATTCTGCTTTGAGTTCTTCATCGGTGAATTCTAGTTTTTCCCCAAGTTTTGCAGTTTCAAGGTAAACGTAACGAATTTTCTTTTGAGGAAGATTTATATAATAACTCTTCTTGTTTTTTTCAAAATACTCTTTTAATTCATCCTCACTCGGCTTTATATTCTTAATTAGATCAGCCGTGCTGATCGGCACGTAAGTTAAATTGAATTTCGTCTTTTTGCGTTTGTAAGATTTTAAAACTTATTCTTCTGAAGCACTTACTCCAGACGTTATATAAGCATTAACTTTTCGCTCACTGATTTGATTTCGAATAGATGATTCAAAAGCAGCAACGCTTCCTGCTTGTCGAACAGCATTTTGCTCGTATCTCGCTTTATCAAATGATGTGCCATCCGCTGGAGTGAAAATTTTTCGTATCTGGTTTGCAACTTCTTTGTCCGATGCTGTTAGACCAAGTCGCTCAGCTTCTATTTCAACTAATCTATCGCGAATCAAGCTATTTAGAATCAAGCTGGTTGGAAGCGTTCGTCTTTGTGTTTGGAGAACTCTTTCTTGAATATTGGCAACTTCGCCAACTGTGATCTGTTTGCTACCCACACGGGCAACTTTTTCCGTGCTTCGTCCAAGATCTTGTTGGACATCATTGCCCGACAGAGCACCAAACACAACAAGACTTACAACTAACATTACCGCGAAAAGGATGAGAAGAAAATTTCTCGTCTTTTCCATTTTGTTGAAAAACTTTAACATCGTTTAATACCTATTTCCTTGCTTCAAAAAGAGTCTTGAAGATAATCATATTTTTTGACAATCCGCAATTTTACCAACCGCTAGGCAAAATGTAAAAGGAAATCTGCAACCGTGTGATGGTTCGATTGGGGATTCTTTGATTACGCTTTTTACAACCTGGGTGAGAAGCTTGTATCTTAATTAGCGTATGAATGCTATTGGGTACCCGTTTTGGGTTTGGATTTTCTTTTTTGCAGTGGTTTTGACTGCTCTTTTTGTTGACATCGGAATTGTTAACCGTAAAGCCCACGCACCAAGCAGGCGAGAAACGATTGTTTGGAGTATCGTATGGATTTCGCTCGCAACCTTTTTTGGCGGCTTTATTTATTGGGTTGTTGATGCTGGTTTTGTCGTATCAAAAGATGTTGATGCGGTGAGCAAAACTATTGAGTATTTTACGGGCTATCTGATCGAATTATCGCTTTCGATTGATAATTTGTTCGTGTTTTTATTGATTTTTAGCTTTTTTAAGGTACAGAAGGAATACCAACATCGCGCTCTTTTCTGGGGCATTTTTATGGCACTGGTAATGCGAATGGTAATGATATTCGCCGGTGCTCAAATGGTCGAACAATTTCATTGGATACTTTATTTCTTTGGCGGTTTTCTTGTTTACACCGGCATTAAGATGTTCTCCGATGACGAGGAGTTTAGTCCCGAAGAGAGTTTAATCGTCAACACCACTACTAGGTTTGTCCGAATTACAAAGAGATATGAAAACGAGAAGTTTTTTACGATCGAGAATGGTAAAAGAACCGGCACCTTGCTTTTACTGGTGTTGATCGTAATAAATGTTGCCGATTTGGTTTTTGCCGTGGATTCAATTCCAGCAATCTTTGGGATTACAACCGACCGTTTTATAGTATATACTTCTAATATCTTTGCTATATTGGGTTTGAGGACGTTTTTCTTTCTCTTACTAAATATGGCGGAAAAGTTTCACTTCTTAAAATATGGGTTAGCGTTTGTACTTAGTTTTATAGGAGTTAAAATGTTAGTACCTCTTTTTGCCGAAGGTATATTGTTGACTGTGGGAAGGGGAAGCAATTCGGCGATCGGACACGTGTTAGATAGATATTTAGCAGGCGAGTTTAAGCAGCCGGAACTGTATATTTCCCTTGGCGTTGTAGTGTTTACAATCATTCTTTCAGTCATTTTATCATTGGTCTATACCCCAAGACTCAGTGAGGATGACGTGTAGCTATAGTCTAAAAAACCTAAATGGAAAAGAATTTTCGCAAATATTATGTAGATTGGTGGACTGTGAGGAAGAGCACCATATATGTGATAGTTGCGATTCTTGTTGTCGTTGGTCTTCTCGTTGGGGGTGGTTTCTGGTTGTCCGCCAATGACTGGATTATCTCTTCTCCTTTGGAGGAAAATGTACCGAAAGATGCGGCTACGATTGTTTCATTTGAGGGTAATGTGCGGATTATTCGGGCACAAACCAGAGAAACCGAACGCGTTACAAAAACTACCTTTGTGCGCGCTGGTGACACTGTTCAAACTCAGGGAGGCGGAAGGGCGCAAATTCGCATGATTGATGGATCGACTCTTTCAGTTCGCCCTGATAGCACGGTTGTTATTAGAGATAGCACATCGATACTTGGCGGCACCAGCGTTCGCGTAAAGTTGGATGGTGGTCAAATTCGCGTAAGAACTGAGAATCAAACTGAAAGCTCTAATAACGTGGTTGAGGTAAAAGAATCTGAGAATAAACTTCTATCTCAAACAGAAGCAAGTTTCAATATTAATTCAAAGACAGACAGAGGTGAGATTCGGATTAATCGCGGAGGCGTTGAAAGCACCGTTGGTGGCAAGACGGTTACGGTTAAGGAAAAGGAGTTCGCTTCTATAGAAAATGGAAAATTGGTTTCTAAAGAGACCCTTTTAGAAGCCCCTGTTTTAAGCGAGCCATCTCCATCAAAGCAAATACAATCAGGTAGTAATGGGGGACGCGTTGGGTTTAAGTGGCGGAAGCCCTCGAATTAAGGCAGAATGAATTATCATATACAAGTCGCGCAATCGCCATTTTTTGTAAAAGGTAAGATCATTTCTGAACGCCCATCTTTATCGCGTTCGAGTTTCTCTATAAATTCACTTCCATCCGGCACTTATTTTTGGCGGGTGCGTGCGTCTGTCCGGTCGGGTCAAATAAGCGATTGGAGCGAGCCTTCCAAGTTTAGTGTTATAAAACAAAAAAACACCGATAGAATTGAAGCGTCCGATTGGGAAATAGAGAAAGTCGGAGGCGGAGTTTACATTGTAAAAGGAAATACTCGATCCGGGGCTACAGTTCGAATTCGCGGACGCGAAACTTTTGCAAAATCCGACGGCTCTTTTCGAGTGCAGATTTCCTCATCTTTATCGACCGTAACTGTTGAAATTTATGATGAAACCGGTAATAAAAACCGTTATGTGATTTCACTTGCGAGTGGTAAAGTTGTCGGCTGATATTTTATCGCTTGAGTTTCATTTAAGCGCGTTATTGTCATCTGACTTGCTTAAAAAAGATGCCGACATCAAAATAAAGCTTATCCAAATTAAATCTGCTAATAGTAAATGACCCACCTGCATCAAGATCGGGGCAAGCGTGAGAAGGGTTAACGCGCCAAAGATAACCTGGATAATCAACAGAAAAATAAGTGCATTTCCAAAAAATTTTGTCCAGCGTGTCGCCTTACTTTGGGATTTTAACCGTCCCGCCATGAATACAAGGAAAACGCCAACACCAATTGAAAGAATCGGGTGACTAATTCGCAAGCGAAGCAAGCCATGAGACGCGCTGGAAAAATCTTGTTGGATCCCCTCCAATATCGAATTCGCAGGAAAAAGCATACTGGAAAGTGCAGCAATAGAACCGCTTGCACCGACCAAAACAATTCCAACAGTTGCGATGGCTAAAATGGGTATAAGTTTTTCGCCGCCTTTCAGCCTGACCCTGATTCCACTTGTCGCAATCCACGCAGTAAGACTAAGCGAAGCGAGTAGAATAAACGTGTTAATGAGGTGTCCAACCGACCAAAAAGGACGAGCAGCCGTAAGAGATTCTGCCGTGTTACCTGTCAAAACCAATCCGGCTCCTACGAGTGCTTCCGTTACAATGAAAAAAAGGGATATGAGCGCGAAGGTACGGACTTGATCGGATTTCCTAAATTTGAGGAAAGCCCAAATCACTAGTCCGATAACTACTAGTAAATCAGTTCCACTAATTAGGCGATGAGTAAATTCAATTATTGTTTTTAGCTCAGGTGCGGATGGGATAATTTCTCCTTTGCATGTGAGCCAATACTTACCGCAGCCGTCTCCTGATTTTGAAGCGCGGAGAAAAACCCCCCACAATATTACAACTATGTTGAACGCGAGAGTGAACCACGCATATTTTGCGAAATCAGAAAGTTTCTTTTGAGAATTCATTTTGATAGATTCTAGCACTAGCCATTTAAAACGAGAAAGATTATTTTATAAGAATATCTTAAATAGGGTTGAAGGTTCTTTATCTATTTTTTTTTCGAACAAACCATCAGAGTAGAAGGTCGGCTATCGATTGAGATGGTCTGGGATTCGGTTAATAGAGCTTGGGACGGCAGTATTAAACAATGCGAAGATTTCTTATATTTATATTTCTTATTGGGTTGGGAGTTATATTAGCCAAGGCGGAATCACCATATGTTGTGGTTTTGGGCACCGCTCAAGATGCCGGAGCTCCTCAAATAGGCTGCGACTCCCCATTTTGTAAACGAGCGTGGGCGGACAAGCGACTCAGAAAAATGGTTTCATCTTTGGGCTTGATAAACCCTAACACGAAACAGCGTTGGATTTTTGACGCGACGCCTGACCTTCCTGCTCAGTTTGAGTTGCTTAAGGAAACTACTAGAGATTTTTCGAACAAGCTTGACGGGATCTTTTTGACCCACGCCCATATCGGTCATTATACAGGGCTTATGTACCTTGGCAGAGAATCACTGGGAGCAAAGCTAATAAAAGTTTACGCTATGCCCCGCATGAAAACGATGCTTGAAAAAAATGCACCTTGGTCACAACTGGTAACTCTCAAAAACATATCAATCCAGCCATTGAGGAATCAAAAGACAACGCGCTTAACCCCCAATTTAGTAGTACAGCCTTTTCTCGTGCCTCATCGGGATGAATTTTCGGAGACGGTCGGTTTTAAGATCATGACCCGGCAAAAAAGTTTAGTATTTATTCCAGACATTGATAAATGGCAAAAATGGAAACAAAAGCTGACGGAAGTTGTAAAAGCTAACAATAATATTTTTATCGACGCAACGTTTTATCAAGATGGTGAGATACCACGACCTATGAGTGAGGTGCCTCATCCATTTGTATCTGAAACAATTGAGTTATTGAAAAACCTTCCCCTGAAAGAGAGAAATAAAGTCTATTTTATTCATTTTAATCATTCGAATCCTTTAATTCAGGGAGATCAAAAAAAGATAAAAGAAGTTACGAGGAAGGGTTTTCGAATCGCATATCGAGGTTTGCGTATTAATCTATAAGAGCTTCATTGATTTGGAAGCTCCTTTTTATCCATGAAAAAACTACGTATCGATAGGCTTCTGGTGGAATCAGGGATCGCGGAAACGGAGGCGAAAGCAAAAGCACTAGTTATGTCAGGTGTTGTTATCGTAGATAATAAACGGGTTGAGAAGCCGTCTGAAATATTCGTACGGGATAAAACAATACGCCTAAAAGGAGAAGAAGATCGAATAAAATTTGTCGGGCGAGGTGGGCTAAAACTCGAAAAAGCACTGGATGTATTTAATATATGTGTTAGCGGATATGTCTGCTTGGATATTGGGGCTTCAACGGGTGGTTTCACGGATTGTCTTCTTCAAAACGGCGCAAAAAAAATATATGCTGTTGACGCAGGAACCAATCAGTTAGTCTGGAAACTGCGGAATGATGAACGGGTTGTTGTTCGTGAGAAAACCAACGCTCGATATTTAGAGCCGGAGGATTTCGACGATAAATTTGATTTAATCGTGATAGACGTTTCTTTTATTTCAATCAGGAAATTATTTTCAGCTATCAAGCCTTTAATGAGACCCGAAGGGAAAATTATCGCCCTTATTAAGCCACAGTTTGAAGTTGGACGCGACGAGGTTGAAAAGGGAGGGGTAGTACGCGATAACAAGAAACACGAGCAGGTGATTATAGAAATAAATACATTTGCAAATAAGATTGGGTTTCAAGTCGAGGGAATCACAGATTCCCCAATTTTAGGCGCAGCCGGAAATAAAGAGTTTTTAGTGAAGTATGGTAAAAGACAATAATCTATCATCCGAAGATAGCAATACAAAACTTATTGAAGGAACTGATTTCTATTTAGAGAGAGGTTTGATGATTTTAACAGAGGATTTTTTGGCTCGAAGGGGATATTGTTGTGAGAACGGATGCAGACACTGTCCATATTCTAAAACAAATTTGGGCGAATCAAAGCAGATGGGTCTCTAGCTCCGTTTCCCTTAGAGATATATCCGCTTGTTCGAATGTTTCAGGTTTAGGCGCACGAGCGATAGTCGTTGGAACTTTAACTGAGCAACACGCTTCTACTAATTTTTCGTGCTCCTGTTGGGTTTCGTTTTGAAGTTTTAAAGACTCCAGAGCGTTTTCAAGGATCTTGCGGAGTTGAGGGTTTTCCGGAGGGACAATCCGGTAGTGCATCCATTTACCGTCCCGACGTGCCGAAACGAGCCCAGCCTTGCGAAGATACGCTAAGTGCCTTGATATCTTTGGCTGACTTTCACTTAAAGCTTCTACAAAGAAGCAAACGCAAACCTCTTCGTCCCGAATCAAATTCAATAGTCGCAAACGAGTCGTATCCGCAAGAGCCGTAAAGAATTTTTCCATTTGCAAAAGTCTTTTATTTTCATTCATACGGAAGTTTACCAAATAGACAAAAAAAAGTCTTGACAAATGATCTGTTCACGAATATATTCGTCTTAACGTATATGTTAAAGCGTATATGAAATAAGCAATGGGAGTAATAAAAAATGAGAGTTCATATTTCTCTAAATGTTAAAGATATAAATGAAAGCGTCGGTTTTTATAAGAAGATGCTTGGGATGGATCCGGTTAAGTTATTTAATGCCGAAAGGAATAATGACAGCGGCGAGGGTTTAAGTGAAAGCAAGAGAGGCTACGCAAAATTCGATTCGGAAGAAACGGGCTTAAATCTCGTTCTTAACGAAGCGGAATTTAATGCGGGAGGGTCGCTTTCGCATTTAGGATTGCAGGTCAAAAGCACCGATGAAGTGCTAAAGTTTCGCGACAAATGGGTTGAGGAAGGACTTCTTACTGTTGACGAGATGGAGGTAGATTGTTGTTACGCCAAGCAGGATAAGACATGGGTGCGTGACCCTGATGGCAATGAGTGGGAGGCTTTTGTAGTATTAGAAGATCTCGATAGTATGGAAACATCGGGGTCGTGTGATTGTGCAAATGTTGTTGCCGACCACGACGAGGTGTCAGGAGATTTTTCGAAAGATTCCTGTTGCGATGCAAATCCAGTTGAAGTAGTCGGTAGGGTTCCGAATCACGCAACGTGTTGTCAAACAAACTAGACGACTGTTTTCGTTGGGTATCTCGTATAGTAATTCAAAACAAGCCGCCGATAGTCCTTTAAAGGGACGCAGCTGGCTTGTTTTTGAATTTGCTTAGAGCATCGGTCTGTTAACAAATTTGCATATATAGTACACTTTTTACCTATGAGTTTATCGCCGAATAATCAACAGGAATTAGAAATAAGTTCCACGCCTAGGGAAGAGATGAATTTATTTCCTCTTGATACCTTCGAATACGAACACGTAGGCAGCGAAATTTGGGTTGATTTTGAAATTCCTGAGTTTACAGCGATTTGTCCATTTTCTGACTTCCCGGATTTTGCTACGATCAAGCTAAAATACGTTCCCAATGAGCGATGTATAGAATTAAAAAGCCTTAAGCTTTATATAAATTCATTTCGCGATGTTAAGATTTTTCACGAGCATGTGATTAACGTGATTCGCGAGGATTTTGTGACTGCGTGCGATCCTTTACGATTGAAGATAGAGGGTGATTTCAATGTTCGCGGGAATATAAAAACGATTGTGAGAACGACCTACCAAAAAGAAACCCCTGATAAATAAGAATTAATTCGCATTTATCAGGAGCTTATTTTGTTCAAATCTATCTTTACAAAATTAATGACCTGAAGCTGAAAGTGCTACAGTCGATGTAATCTCTCCATTTTCGTCCATATGATTACTACAAGAAAGCTCGATCAGTCCATCAATTTTCTTTTCGATCTTACTCTCGGTGCCAAGCTCTGCGCTTCGTAGTTCGGAAACAATAAGGAACTTAGCCTTTTCCAAAAGACTCTGTTCTCGGAAAGAAAGTTTCTTTTCACTACTAAGGAATGTGAGTTTTTTTAAAACGTCAGCAGCTTCAAAAATATCTCCTGATTGAAGTTTTTCGTTAAATTCCCGAGAACGAACCTTCCAATCGTCCGAAACATTTTCAAAATCTTCTTTAAGGCACTTAAGCAAAGTTTTGTATTGCTTAGAACCGATAATCGGTCTGATACCAACCGCTTCTGCATTTGCCATGGGTACAAAAATAGTCGAGTTATCACTCAAAACTCTGAGTGAATAGAAACTCATTTGGTTTTCACCAATTTGTTTCTTCTCAATATTTTCAACCATGCACACACCCTGATTAGGATAGGCAACTTTCTGCCCAACATTAAATTCCATAAATTCCTCCAATCTAGAATAGCCAAGATAGAATTGAGGAAACGGACTACTAGAAAAGAAATCCGCCTTTTGCCCAATTGTTTTGGTTTAAGCATTATAACACAATAGAAAGAGGCTTGAAAGAAAATTTTTGACTATGATTTCCGGGGCTATAAATGAGAAGTGGGTGTCTAGTCTGGATATTGCACGAAGGCGATACAATAATTCCGATAAACACCTAGTTTTTCATCATGTTACAAGAGAAAATCGAGGTTTTCAGAAATCACAGTTTGTATCTGAACGAATTTCTGACAAGCCTTTTTGCCATATTAGCCCAAAAATCCATTCCCTTCGCGCAATATCCAGGCTAGGCTGATTCGTTGAGAATTTTGGGATTATCCGTTGGGTTTTTTCATTTGCTCTCTGGGTCTGAGGAGGGCTTTCAAATTTCCGCAGCCTTCGGCGATTTCATTCCAGCTGTCTATTTTTAGTTTAATAACAGCCAAATTCGCAGTAGTAAATTGATGGTGCTCTCCGCATAGTATTGCAATAAGAATTTCGACTCCCGAATTATGTCCGACGATCATCGAGGATTTAAATTTGTTTGAGGTTTCCGAAATAATATGAAGCAATGCGCGCGGGCTTGCTTCGTAGATTCTTTTATCAAATTTTATAGGCGCGTCAAGCTTACCCGCCTTTTTTGCAAGTTTGGCAGTTTGTTTTGCTCGTTTGGCTGGCGAACTAAGAATCACGTCAGGAATAAAGTCATTTTTCGCCATTAGTTCACCCATAAATGGGGCAGCTTTTTTCCCTCGGTTGTTTAACGGGCGTTCGAAATCCGAGAGTTTCGGGTTATCCCAACTTGATTTCGCGTGTCTTAAAATAAAGAGTGTTTTCATATGGTTTCTTCCAATTTCATCGAGTATAAAATGCTAAATCTCCTCTAATGAGATCGGATAGGGTTTTCCTATTGCCGTCAATGTTTTTAAGACCCTTTTCCTAACAGACTTTTTTGAAGTAGAGCGTAAAATATCTACCATCGAAATCATTCCAACCAATTTGCCTGTCTTTTCGACGACAGGAATTCTTTTTATTTGATATTTTGCCATTTTTTTCAGAATCTTTTTTATCTTTTCTTGGGGGGTACACGTGACAATTTTTCTGGTTGCAAAATCGCTCACGATAATTTCGGAGGCGAGTTGATTTCTGGTTCCAATCGCCATGGCAATATCGCGATCTGTTACAATTCCGACAAGCTTGTTTTTTTCGTTGACAATGGGGAGCACACCGCAATCACCGTGCCACATTATGTTCACGGCATCTTCAAGTTTGTCATTCAGACGGCAAGCCTTTATATCCTCTGTCATTATTTTATTAACTTTCATATTTTTTGAATTGCTTATTCAATCATATAATGCAGTTATCAAGGATGGAAGCTCCGGATTATGAAAGTCCAAAGATTTTATAGATGAAAACACAGAGACTCGCAGCGATAGACATAGGCTCCAATTCTCTAAAACTTGCCGTGGTGGAAGCTGCGGCAAGCAATTCTTTTACGATAATTTCGCAGGATCGCGAAAGAGTTCGTCTTGGCAAAGAAACTCTTCAAAAAAATTACCTTTCGGATGAGGCGATTGAGCTTTCTATAGAGGCGATTGCTCGATTCCGTTCCATCGCCGAAACCCGTGAGGTTGATTCCTTAATTGCGGTTGCAACCGCCTCTGTTCGGGGTGCAAAAAATGCGTCGGAATTTGTTGCCAGGGTTGAAGAGAAGACAGGAGTTCATATCGAAATTCTTCCTTCTCTTGAAGAGGCGAGACTTATTGGAATCGCAGCCTCTCAATATTTTGGAAAAAAGGAAAGTTCTCTTTTAAATATTGATATTGGCGGTCGTTCGACAGAGGTTTCGTTTATGAAAAATGGCGAACCACGAAAGCTTTTCTCTATGAAGCTTGGTGCGGTTGGGCTAACCGAGAAATTTTTGTTAAGCGATCCCGTAAAAAGAAAAGAGATGAAGAAGATGCGAAATGAAATACAGTTTGCTCTTAGAATGCCCAAGCGAAAGATTGAAAGTGAGACTTGGTCGATAGCAACGGGCACTTCGGGAACGATTATGAGTCTGGCATCTATTCTCAATTTTCAAGATTCCGACAGTTTGACTGGGAAACCTGCAATTCATTTTAGACGTCTTGTGGGTATGAATAAGATATTGATGGGTCTTTCGCTTAAGCAGCGCACCAAAATACCGGTGATAAATGAACGTCGCGCGGAGGTGATAATTGCCGGCGGACAAATTTTGGAGGGCGTGATGGATGCGTTGGAGATCGAATCAGTTGAACCTTGTTCTTACGCTCTACGCGAAGGTGTAATAATCGATTACCTACGCAATATGGAAACCGAGTCTCTTCCGCCGGTTCCAGATGTTGAGGATATAAAGCTGCGGGACGTTTTTGCGATCGGACGAAGATTCGGTTATGAGGAAAAACACGCGATTCAAACGGCTAAAATGGCGGAAAAGCTTTTCGATGGACTTGCAAAAAACTTTGAGTTAGACCGACGAAATCGAACTTTATTGTCCGCTGCTGCGCTCCTACATGATGTCGGCTATCACATCTCACACGAATCTCATCACAAACATTCGCTTTACCTTATCAAACATTCCGAAATGACCGGTTTTTCTGAGTCGGAGAAATCGATCATCGCCAATATTGCCCGGTATCATCGTAAAGCCTTTCCGAAGCAAAGCCATATTTATTACATGGCTTTAAGCGAAAATCAGCGCGACATTGTAAAAAAAATGAGCTCAATTCTAAGGCTTGCCGATGGATTAGATCGCGGGTATGAAAGCCGCGTTAAAGACGTGGAATTTAGGAAGCGGGGTAAGAATTTGATTTTGACTTTATTTAGTGACGATGATTGCTTAAATGAAATTTATGCGCTTGAGATTAAAAAGGAGTTTTTCGAAAAAACGTTTAAGTGTAATCTTCAAATTGAACGGTCTTCGATTAAAACAAAGGGTTTTTCAAATAAATAATTTGATCATTTCGTAAATCTTCGCGTATCTTGTTAGGAACCCAAGAGTTGTGCAACAATTCGTTGTCTATAGTCAAAAATATATTTCAATTCTCTACGGACCAGCCAATGCCCAATATCGCCAAGCGGTTCAAACGGAAGTCTATATCGCACGTGATCTTCAATATTAGTTTCGCCTTTTTCATTTTCGGTAAAAGTATGTCGATGAATCCATTGCTTGTAAGGACCTTTTACAGATTCATCAATAAATGAATGTGGAGGATTCCACTCGGAGATTAAGGTTCTCCATCTTAACGGAAACCCATAAAGCCGGATATTGTAGTCAATCAGTGTTCCTTTTCTCATTTCGAAAGGAAGGGGAGTTAACATTGTGAAATCAAGCTCAGGCGGACAGATCTTTTGCAAATTTTCAGCTTTTGCGAAAAACTCAAAAACCTCGGTGAGTGGTTTTTTTAAAGTGAGTTTTCGATTTAGAGTGAATTCTGCCATATGTTACCTCTGTAAATCCTTCTCTTTTTTTAACTGAACGATAAATGATTCGGCGACACTCCGCTCGTTGCTGGTAGGGAAATCACGAATAAACTCTTTATAGATAGCGATTGCCTTCATATTTTCATTTGTTTTTTCATAAATTTGACCAAGCAGAAAATACAAAACGGGTTCGGTCGCAGAAAGCTGCTCAATTGCCTTCCCAAAAGATTTTGCCGCTTCGCCGTAATAAAACTCTTCTTCATCAAAATTGCCTGCGATCTCGGCACTTTCGGCTTTCTTTTTGTATATCAAGCCCAAACCAGTTAAGGCTTCTGGCTGAAAGCCTTTTCCTTCCGCAATAGCTCTATCGAACGAGTCAATTGCTTTGTCGATTTCATTTTCTGCGCGATGAATTCTACCCTCAACGGCGGAGGCTTCCGGATAAATAGGTTTGATTTTTCGCGCATTCGCGATAGCACCCGTGGCTTCATCATAATCCCTTCCCGTCAAAACTCGCGCGAGTCCGACAAAGGCTTTCGCAAATCGAGGACTCAGTTTAACAGCTTTTTTATAAAGCTCGATAGCTTTTTCCTTGTCAGAAAGAGCAAGTTTTTCAGCTTCTTGAAAAGCTAAAATGGACGGATCACTCGTCTTAAACAATCGAACTCGAATTATTCCTTTTTGACGAGGGAACAACTTCTTTGAGGACTCTTTAAAGCCATCGGCGCGGACTCGAATAACACTTAAACCACGCTTTAAGTGAGTAATCCTGAGTTCACCCCTTTCGCTTGTAATCCCTCGTTTTACGCCATCAATCCAAACAACTGCGTTTGGTTCTGTGCGTACCGTAATCGATCTGACCCCACCTTGCGAAAATGTTGCCGTCGTAAGCAAAACGATGGAGAGTTTTATTAGTAAAATGCGCGATATTAAGTTCATTTCTTTATAGCCGAATCCGCAGGATAAGATTATTAAAGCTATCTAAGGGGTTGTATATTTTCTCTTATTCAATTCAACCGAAAATCTTTGTCGTAGGCACAAAGGCGAGTAATATGATTAACCACTTGAGCTTTTTTCTCGCGTTGAATTCGCAAATTCTTTTTGCGTAATTGAATAATAAACGCAGTCCATCCCGTAATGATTTTCATTTTTCACATACTTCATTCCGAGTTTTTCCATAATTTTCCACGAGGCAACATTTTTTTCGTCAGCAACCGAGACAATTCTTTCGAGCCCCACCTCGTCAAAACCATATTTTAACCACATTAGAGCGGCTTCCGAAGCGATTCCTTTTCCCCAAAAATCTTTTATCATGCCGTAGCCTACTTCGATTTCATTGGAGTTTTCGAGAGGTTGGAGTCCGCTCCAGCCTATCATCTCATGGGTATTTTTCCAGAGCATTGCATGCATACCCAAACCGCGGTCTTGATAGCACGAAATGTAAAAATTTAATCGATTTTTTAACGACTCGGGATTTTGCATTTTTGAGCCGCCAAGGTATCTCATTACGTCGCTATCTACGCGCATTTCTATTAACTTATCGAGATCACGGGTACTAAATCTTCTGTGTATAAGCCGTTTAGTTTCGAGCATATTCTTCCTTAGTAATCGCAAACTGCACCAATTCCTTTTTGTAGAATTGCCCGGTGAGGCAGTATTTCATACCCAGTTTTTTCATAACATTTTGCGAAGCTTTGTTTTCCGGAAATGCCAAGGCAACTATTTTATCCAATTCGAGTTCTTCAAAACCATATTTAACGCACCTTCGGGCGGCTTCGGTCGCGTATCCTTTTCCCCAAAACTTTGGCGAAATAGCATATCCGACTTCAATTTCATTTGTCTCGTTCAGTATCCAAAGACCACACCATCCAATGAATTCTTTTGTCTTCTTATCGACGACGGCGGAAAATCCAATTCGTTCTTTGTCCCATCGCTCAGACATTTTTACTATCCAAGTACTTGAGGATTTAATGTCGGTCTGCGGTTCACCTATGTAGCGCATTACGTCGGGGTCTTTCCGCATTTCAAAAATATCTTTGGTATCGGATTCTTTTAATTTTCGGAGCAATAGCCTCTTTGTTTCAAACATATTCAAAATTCGTGGAAGAAATTTGTTCTTAGTTAAGTCTTAATTATTAACAAATCTTTTTTTGAGGGTAAAGTATATGAATCGGGAATTTGAAAATCGTAGAGAGTTTTTAGATCGACTGCCAATCGGAACAATCACCGCGCCATTTTTAATAGGTTGTTAGAGAAAATCTTCAGCCAAGTTTAATGAAGAAGGCAATCTAGCCGCTTCGGCTGATTTGGTGTGCTTGCCCAAACGAAAGATTGGGCACATAACTTCAATCTTGAATCGAACACCGAGAACCTTTTTAGATCATATAAACTAACAGTCCGTCTTTTAGTTTCGGCTCAAACCAAGTCGATTTTGGCGGCATGATTTCGCCCATATCAGAGACGTCTAAGAGATTATCCATTGTTGTCGGAAACAGCGAAAAAGCCACCTCAGCGTGATTTTCGTTAACAATGCGCTCCAATTCATCAGTTCCGCGCGCTCCGCCGACAAAACCAATTCTATTATCGGTTCTCGCGTCGCCAATTCCTAGAACGGGACCTAACAATTTCTTTTGAAGAATGCTTACATCAAGACGCTCAATCGGATTTGTTTCATCCACCATTCCGCGTGAAATCGTGAGTTTCCGCCATTTTCCGTTTAGATACATACAGAATTCTCCGTGGTGTTCGGGTTCTTTCGTTATAGCGTCTTCAATTTCAAAAATTTTAGCGACTTGCTCAAGAAATTTGTCCTCGGTTAAGCCATTGAGATCTTTTACGACACGGTTGTAAGCCAGAATTTTTAGGTCTTCGGCAGGATACATTCCCGTTACCACAAAATTATAAGGCTTTTCTTTTGTTGGATTCGAATCCTGCGCACGTAGAGTCTTACGCGCCAAGCTCGAACTTTCCGCACGATGGTGCCCATCAGCAATATAAAGCGAAGGAACTTCCGCAAACCCTTCGATCCATGGAGAAGTGTCCGTGATTTTCCAAACGGTTTGTTTTACGCCGTCATTACAACAAAAAGAATACAAAGGCTCCTTTTGAATTGCTTCGTAAAACAGATTACGAAGATTATCAGTATTTCGAAATGCCAAAAAAATCAGTCCGGTTTGCGCTTTTAAGGCGAGCATATGTTCGGTGCGATCTTGTACCTTATCGGGGCGCGTTTTTTCGTGTTTTTTGATTATTCCGCT
>Ga0114931_10004822_pt1 | contig 16763 bp, 14 predicted proteins | sample 2SBtaG_FD_89579 | JGI IMG/M metagenome (GOLD analysis project Ga0114931, IMG submission 89579) | Deep subsurface microbial communities from Kolumbo volcano to uncover new lineages of life (NeLLi) - 2SBTROV14_V59a metaG | ecosystem: Environmental > Aquatic > Marine > Volcanic | place: Kolumbo...
GAAGCGGTACTTAATATCGTAGATTCATAGACTTTAATGATTCCCTGTTCGAGGTGCTCGCTTTGCCCGAATGCATTGACGGTGATTAATTTCAGATCATAGGTACCGGGCTCTGTCAATTTGATAAGGGGTGATTTCCCGTAAAAGGTGTCACTCACCGTCCCGCTTGCAATCCAAATCCACTGGTCAATTTGTCCACTCGAACTGTCCACGGGTGTGAATTCGAAAGGTATACAGCCACTAAGGCTATCCATATTAAAATATGCCACGGGAGCAACTCCCGTGCCTTCTATTATTTCAAATACATCAATACCGGCCTCAATGAGGTGCCCGGGAGCAAAATCGCTTGCCTGAATCTGTATCTGGAAACTGTCATTGATGTTCCAATAATCGGAAACAATAATGGAAACGGGATTCCAGAACGGACCGATTTCACTCGGTGAAGTGAGGTCAACCAGAACGGTTTTTTGGTCGTTGTGAAGGAATATCTTTAAGCTGTCATTCACATTTCCGCCTCCGCCACCGGTCATATACCATTTCTTGAATTTCAGAATGGGATCGTTGTAGGAGGATAGATGGATATAGGGGGAACTGAGCAGGGTGTATCCATTGTCCACGTCATCGGAGCCGGCTGAACCGCCTCCATTGCCCGTGACGTATGCTTTTTCTCCCAGGTCATCAAAGTCATCCTGGTCCGGATTAAATATAAATCCGTTAAACTCAGTACCAACGGGTATGTCTCTTACCCAGATGCCTGTGCTGGCATCACCGCTGACATTCCAACCCAGATCAAAGAAAAAATCGTCATAATAGCCCCTTCTAAGTTCAATTTGAGGACTTATTCCGGCATTGCCGATATAGATCTCAAGTCCGTCATTTTCATGATATCCCCAATGACCGGCAAAAAAGGTGAAACTATCTTGATACAGACTATTGAAGGTAAAAGCTCCATTGGCATCGGTCTGCACTTCAAACTCGCTTTCTTCATTTTTAGCAATTACCCGGGCAAATGATATGGGGGCACCTGTGCCCATTTCCACTACCGTTCCGCTGACACTATAGCTGGGCAATGCTTCGAGTTCTACATTCAGTGTGCTTGTCTGCCCGCTTGAGAGTTGAACGTTATTTATAACACGACTGCTATATCCGGCTTTGCTAAATTTTACTGTATAGATACCGGGATCGGCTACACCAGTATTGTAGCTGCCAAAGCCATCGCTGTATTCTGTAATATTTTGCGGACCGAGCACTTCGATTTTTACGTTGCTGAGGAGATTTTGCGACTTGTCCCGAACAATCCCTTCGAGATAGGCTGCCCGAACGAGTGTTGGACGCAAGACATAAAGCCCGCCTTCAATATCCGAGGCAATATATAATCCCGATTCAAAATAAGGATAGATGCCCCAGACTCCATTGAATCCACTGCCCGAGAGGGGGGTGGTGTCATAGAATCCTACTTCGACCAGGGTGTTGGGTTTGGTGGCATCGAGAATTCGAATGCCATCGCGATACCAAGAGACAGCTACAAAATTCCCGTCAAAAAAGGCATTGTGCGGGATGGAAGATGAGCCTGGGTTGGAGCGGTATTGATCCAGCTTTTCGATATTGCTCAGGTCGCTCACATCGTAGGCGGCTACTTTTCCATCCGATACCTCATCTGTGGTGACGATGGTGCGATTGTCGGGACTGACCCACACATTATGAGTGAAAGTATTGGGCGTCAGTTGTGTAGCCATAATTTTTGAAGCAGGTATGAAATCAGGGCTTTTGTCGCTCACATCCACCACACTGAAATAGCCGTTGTAAATTTCACCTGCCCACATGGTATCGCCATGGGCATAGAGATCATGAATGTATCCCTCGTCATATACTGTGACCACCTCGGGATTCCAGGGGTCTGTGTGCACATCCACAATGATAGCTCCCCCACGGCTATAGTTGGCTCCCACGATGTAGGCAAAGCCCTTTTCGTCAATAAACACATTGTGAGCACTTGTGAAGCTCACATTTCCGCTGCCGGTCCATCGTTTGTAAGTGACTGAGTCGGGCAAATGTTGAAGGTCAATAATCAGAAGACCACCGGAACTTTCATTGCTCACATAGGCGTAATGATCCCATACTTTAATGTCACGCCAGACACTGCTTGCACCGCCTACATTAGCTACTTCTACGGGTTTAGACGGATTGGATAAATCGAAGATATAGGTGCCTTCCGTACTTCCAACGAGGGCATACTCTGTTCCGTCTGGGGCGGTGTATCCCCAAATATCATTCAGGTTTTCACCAAATCCCACATGACTGACAAGTTCGACATTTTTAGCATCCTGGGAATAGATAGCAATGGATACAGCACAAAATAAGAGGGTAAATAGATATCTCATTTGAATCATTTATATAAGGTATAGCTACTTCGTAAGGAAAGCGGGTGCAATTTCTAACTTATAGTCATCAAATCGCAATATATGTACATACCGATTCTCATGGTGATGTAAAATTTCTTTTCCCTGCTTTGGATCCATTTGATAAACCGGGCGAATTTCGATTTGCCCATTGATGGGGGCATGGTGGTAAAAGTTAAAATATTCTATACTTCGGCTCCCAAAGCGGGAAAGCAATTGACCCATGTAGAAGCAAAAGTCATAGGCTTTCATTGAGATGGTCGAAGGTGCGTAATGAAATGTATCAATAAAGGAAGCTCTGAAGTGTTGATAGGCGGAATAGGCGGTATCATAGAAGAATTCACGACTTGTATAAAAGTTTAGGGTATTCAAATAGTCAAAACGGGAGGAGGCAAACTTTTCGATCCAGGAAGGCATACCGAAAAGAAAAATATCTTCGGGACGCACTAGGTATTCGATTTCCTTTTTTTTGCTGTTTGCGCCCAGGTTGAAGGCTTCACCTTCGGTTATGTTATTAAGTCCCCGCAGAATATTGGTAACGAAAATCTCATTATTTGAAGGTATCAGGACCACATTTGTGTCGTGGGCCGAGAGCAAATTCTTATCAAAGTTACCGTTTTCCCCGAGTTCAATCATGTGCAGTTCTTTCTCTTCATTTCCAATGGGCAGCGATTGCCGGTAAATGCCGGCCATATAATTTGCCAATGCCTTTTCGTCCGGATCAGCAGTATAAAAAATATAGGTGGGATATTGCCTGAAGTGCATGGCTGCATAGCGTGCGAGATATTCCACATGGGCATCGTCCCCCGGTCGGGCTTTGATAAACTCAGGAGAGGCTTCCTGGAGAGGAACTTTTGAGGAGAGGGGTGAGATGAGTAAAATATGATGGCGGGCGGCAAAAGGGGCCACCAGGGCCAGATTACGCGGGAAAAGTGGGCCGATGATGAGGTCCGCATTTTTAAGCGATTCCTGCCTCAGTATATCGCGCACGGTCGCAGAATCGTTGCGCGTATCAAAAATGCTTACACTTAAATTGATGCCACTGTTCTTCAGATCTTCAATGGCGATAAGCAGGCCCTGAAGATATTCAGTAGCCACCATGGGCCGGTACGAATATTTTTTTGCATCGGGGTCGAGTTCTGTCAAAAAACTGTTGTCGAGATAAAAAGGAAGCAGCACCATCAAATGATATTCTTCCTTGAGGTATTTTTCATTGCCTTTTTCGGGCAGAAGCGTATCACCGGCATGAACGGTATTGGCCGGCACTTTGTGCTCACTGCTATCGCTCCTTATCGTCACGGGTTTGTGAGGTACCGGTGCGCGGCTAATCTGCTCAAAGAGCGAACAGCTCTGCATGCTCGCGAGGAAGAGCAAAAGAAGGATGATATTTAATTTATTCCCACTCAATGGTTGACGGAGGTTTTGTGCTGATATCGTAGACTACACGATTAACGCCTTTGACATGATTTATTATATGGGTTGATATCTTAGCCAGGAAATCATAGGGTAGCCGGGCCCAGTCGGCCGTCATGCCATCGATGGATGTGACTGCCCGCAATGCCACCACATTTTCGTAGGTGCGCTCGTCACCCATCACCCCAACCGATTGTACGGGAAGAAGGATGGTGGCCGCTTGCCATACTTCATCATAGCGTCCTTCTTCTCGCAAGCCGCGAATAAAGAGCTCATCGGCTTCCTGCAATATCGCTACCTTTTCCGGAGTGACTTCTCCCAGGATGCGGATGCCCAAGCCCGGACCGGGAAAGGGGTGGCGCATGAGGATGGCTTGCGGAATATGGATTTCTTGACCCACCTTGCGCACTTCATCCTTGAATAGGCTGCGCAATGGTTCGATGACTTTGAGATTCAACTTGTCGGGGAGTCCGCCTACGTTGTGGTGCGATTTAATAGTAACCGAAGGACCATGCACGGATACCGATTCAATCACATCGGGATAAATGGTGCCCTGTCCGAGCCATTTTACATTGTCCAGTTTTCGGGCTTCGGTTTCAAAGACATCTATAAAGACTTTTCCGATGGCTTTTCTTTTTTCTTCAGGATCACGCAATCCTTTCAATGCCTTATAAAAAAGCGCTTTGGCATCCACCCCTTTGACATTGAGGCCCATGTGACGATACGATTCCAGCACTTCGCTAAATTCGTTCTTTCGAAGAAGCCCGTTGTCCACAAATATGCAGTAGAGGCGATCTCCGATGGCTCGATGAATAAGTTCTGCGGCCACGGTGCTGTCTACACCCCCCGATAATCCCATGACCACACTGTCGTTGCCCAGTGTTTCACATAGTCGGTCAATGCTTTCGCGGGCAAAGGAAGCAGGTGTCCAGTCGCCCCGGCAAGCACATATGCGGATAACAAAATTTTCCAGTAGGGAAGCCCCGTCTATACTATGGGTGACTTCGGGGTGAAACTGAATACCGTAAACCGGCAGGCCGTTCTCTTCCATGCGATAAGCGGCTACCGGAATGGAGTCGCTGCGGGCTATTATGCGTGCATTTTTAGGTAAATCGAGAATGCTGTCGGCATGCGACATCCATACCTGTGAATCTTCAGGAATAAATTCAAAGAGTGGATCGTTCCGATTGATATCACGTAAATGGGCCCGTCCGTATTCGCGTTTGGCTGAAGGGGCTACCTTTCCACCAAAGTATTGGGCTATCCACTGGGCTCCGTAGCAGATACCCAGAAGAGGTACTTTGGCCCAAATTTTCTCAAGATCAGGTCGGGGTGCCTTCTTGTCGAGAACGGAAAAAGGACTGCCCGAGAGGATAATTCCTTTTATATTCGAGCTGATAGCTCCGAGCTTGTTGTAAGGTACAATTTCAGAGTACACATTCAGTTCCCTGATTCTTCGTGCAATCAGTTGCGTATATTGTGATCCGAAATCAAGGATAAGTATCTTTTCATGCATTGCTGGCAAAAATACTGAAATTATATGCTCAGGATGAACTTCCATCCGGGCTCTTTTGCACAGAAATACGAGCCGGTCAAAAAAGATTGCATATAGTGTAGTTGATCTCCGCTAACGTTTAGATTAATAATTGAGAATGGAGCAGAAATTTATAGCTTTTATTCCCGAAAACATTGCCACACGGATGGAAAGTCTTTCCCAGCAAACAAAGGCGCATTGGGGAGTGATGGGAGCCCAGCACATGATTGAGCATTTGCTTACGGTTTTTATGATTTCAAATGAAAAAATAAAATTTGCCGGTGTGTTTCGTGAAGAAACGCTTCCGAAGCGTATTGCTTTTTTGAGGGGAAACGAGGCCTTCCCAAGGCATGTACGTATCGAAGTTCTCCCGGAAGATCGACCTCTGCCTTTACGCTATGCCGACTTACAAACGGCCCGACAGCATCTGATAGATGAAATAAATCTATTTGTATCACGAAAAGATATGATTGAGAAGAACGGTCCTGTACATCCTGTTTTCGGTCCTTTGGGATTTGACGATTGGGTACGCTTCCACAGAAAGCATCTTAGCCATCATTTTCGACAATTTGGACTAATTTAGTAAGCGATTCATACAAATAATCGCAGCTTTGGGTTAATTAATGGTAGTATTTTCATGCCTTTTTAAAATATACAGATACCCCATGATCGTATTTCTTTTCATGCTCCTTAGTTCTTTCACCGCAGAGCATGAATCCATATTCAAGGAGACCGTCTATTTCGACATTTATTTTGCTGGCAACCGTGTCGGCCATATCAAGGCCAATAAATGGATTGAAGACGGAATGACTTCCTATGAAGTTTATTCTTTTACCGAATACAACTCCTGGCTATACGACTATCAGCGCACAACGCATGTGAAAGCACATTTTAGGGACGGGACATTGATTAAGAGTTGGGCAAAGATTACTGAATATGACGATGTGCTGATACTCAGCATTGCCCAAAAGCAGGGAAATGCTTATCGTATGGTCAATCGTGATGGAGAAGTTAGCTGGCATCAGGGTTTGATTACAGCTTCTTCCATTCAGCTTTATTTTGAAGAACCGGAGGGTATTAATAATATTTTCTCTGAGAGCCATCTTCGCATGAGTCACGTTGAAAAGCACGGACTTCATGAATATAAATACCATACCCCGGAGGGCAAGATCAACGAATATTTTTATAAAGACGGTAAGCTTGTGAAGGTCAATGTATATCGATCACTAGTGACTATTACTTTTAAACGAAGGCCTGAATAAATAGTGGATGCTACGGATCAACGCACTTTTTTGGTGACCAGGTAAAAAGCAGAAAGGGCAAACCAATAACCAGTTATTTGATTGGCAAACTCAAGCTGCTCACCTTGCCTTGGCCCTTCCACAGCCCGACCGAATACATTCCACATATTGCCTTCATTGTCTTTATATGCAAGTGGTAGCCTATCATTCAAAGCTTCAAATTGAAGGCTGCTCTGATTTTCATTGAGTAGATAGCTGCTAAATATTTGCTCATGTGGAGCAATCAGGGTGAGATAGTGTTTCCCCTCGTATTCATTGACAAATACGCGCAGAGAGTCCGTATATACTTTCGGGTCAAAGATCATCATCCTTCGTCCGTTCAGAACGGCATGTATTCTTTCTTTGCGGTCATAGGCCGTGTTTTCAATTTCGAGGGGAAAATATACCTTGTCATTTTCCTTGTAATCCCCATAGGGATAAGTGCCATATGGTCTTGCTATACCGGTATTTTTACCTATTACTTTTGAATCGGGGTACATCTTTTTCCAGGTTTCCCAGCTGCATTCAATGAAGGGTAAATTTTCGGGAATATATTCGATGAGGGGGCCGTTGATGCATTGCGTGAGCATTTGCGACCAATTGCTGTTGCTCGCACGGTCGTAAGGGATAATATTGTTTTGATACAAAAGGCCCGAAACACCGAATGTGCTTGTTTCTCCATTGAGAACCCTGTTCCAGATGGCTGTCGTACCCGTAAGCGGGCAATAGATTACGGAATAGGCTTCATTTCCTTGTTGATCGTTAATGATTTCATGCCAATCGAGGATAGCTTGCGGATAGGCGATATATTCATTCCCGGTGTGAAAACCAATTATCATATCGCTGTTTTTTAGAAAGTCGATGCTGTCAACCGGTACAGCCGGAGGGTTGAGCAGTGCCGGAATTCCGTCTTTCCCAGGTCCTCCGTCAAATACATCTTCCACATCTACAAGCCATCGACCGGGGTCAAAAGGAACATTCTTATAATTTCCGCCAGAGCCACTTTCCCTGGGCACACAGGAAATCCAGAGCAAAAATGAAAGGACAGGAAGGAGATAACGAATTTGTTTCATGGGATTCAATTTTCTTAATGAAATACATGGCGAAATCGGAGGAAAGTAGAGGCGCTTGTGCTCAACTGAATGCCATTGAGCTGTCGTGCAAGGGGAAGTCTAAGCCCCCATGTGGCTACATTGTTTCGATTAATTATCCAACTGATTCCCATGCTGCTATCGAGCCAGAATCCACCGGTATTGGGAATCTTGCCTGCATCAACCCGGTCTCTTGACGTCCAGCGCATTGCCGGCCCAAAACTCATGTCTATAAGTTCTTTGCCTATAAGCCATTGACGGCCAAATGTCCAGTAGATATTGACCGAATGACCGAAACGGTAAACTTGTGAACCTCGAAAATCGGGATTGATGCCATTTCTACGCAAGAGGATGCCGGCCTGTGATGACCAAGCTGATAAGGGAAAACGATCAAATTTGCCTTTTATGCCCAGCAATTGGTCCCACGATCCTGTGCCGGGTTGCATGTCGGCAGGCAGGATGAAACCCTGTTGTGTGCGTTTGTGATCCGAGCCAAGGGGAATTTTTAAGGCCCATTCAAGGCTCAGTTGATATCGGTCTTTGTCGATCAGGCGATATAAGCCGAAAATAAGGGCATCACCAATGCCTGCAGCAGATGCCGCATCGGTCAATTTTCCTTTCTGATATATCTCGCGATATTGCTGTACGGCCGTAAACATAAATCCCAGCAGCAAATCATTTGCAGGTTGATAAGCGCCTTCGAGCAAAAAGGCATTCACATAGCGTCTGCGATCATTGTCATTAAGTCGCTCATTGATGTTGCTCAATGTGTTCAGATAATTGAGGTCGTAGGATATTTGCAGCTGGAATTCACCGGCTGATTCGATGCCGAGACGGACGCCACCGGCCAGCGGAACACCTCCTGAGCAACAGGTCTGGGCTTCCGATTTTACCATTGAAAAGAGGGTAATAAAGGACAAAAGAAGTAAGCTCACAGCATTATTCACAATCATAAATATATGATATACAGCTTTGTAACTCTGTCATGAAAGAGACAAAGTGCCATGAGATTGTCCGTGAAATGTCTGTTTTTTAATGTAGAGGGCTATAGAATAAGAAAAAGACCGTAAGGTGAAAACAATCCTTGAGGATTCTGTCAGTTGATATTGCTATATACGGCCTGTACATCATCGTCTTCTTCTATTTTGTCAAGCATTTTTTCTACTTCCTGCATTTGCTCTTCACTAAGATCTATAGGAGAGGTCGGAATACGTTCGAGACGGGCCTCTTTGATCTCCAGATTCCGGTCTTCCAATGCTTTGGCCAAGGTGCCGAAATTTTTATAATCTCCGTAAAGTACAAGGAGATCTTCATTCTCTTCCAGTTCTTCGATGCCGGCATCGATGAGTTCAAATTCCAGTTCTTCCAGATTGATGTTTTCCGGTTTTACAAAGCGGAAAACTGCTTTGCGGGAAAACATAAACTCAAGTGATCCGGAGGGGACAAGGCCGCCTCCGGCTTTGTTGAAGTAGGATTTTACATTGGCCACTGTGCGGGTGGGATTGTCGGTGGCACACTCCACAAAAAAGAGGGTGCCATGAGCTCCTTTGCCTTCATAAGTGATCTCGGTTATTGTTTCGGCATCTTTACCTTCGGCCCGTTTTATGGCTGCTTCAATATTGTCCTTCGGCATATTCTGCGCTTTGGCATTCTGTATGGCATGGCGCAAAGCGGCATTCATTTCCGGATCTGATCCACCTTCTTTAGCTGCAAGGGTGATGGCTTTTGCAAGTTTTGGAAAAACCTTTGACATTTTGTCCCATCTTTTTTCCTTTGCCGCTCTGCGGTATTCAAATGCTCGTCCCATATTTTATATTCTTTGGTGCAGGCAAAATTAAGGGGCCAATCGAATTATTTTCGACCGGGACTACCTCTTCGCCTCTTGTTTCTGAAATTGCGGCCTCCTCCCCGCGAACGCTTGTTCCACTCGGGTGAGGGTCCCAGCTCTTCGGGAACCGGCAATTTGGGCAGTTCGCGCTCTATCAACTTTTCGATGCGAGAAAATTTATACATATCCGAAGGGTTGATCAGCGTGATGGCTACCCCGGTGGTTTCGGCACGTGCCGTACGACCCACCCGGTGCACATAATCTTCTGCATCCTGAGGTACATCAAAGTTGATAACCAGATTGATGTCTTTAATGTCGATGCCCCGGCTGAGCACATCCGTGGCCACCAGTACTTTTGTTTTCTTCGCTCTGAAACGCATCAAAACTTCCTCCCGCTCTCGCTGGTCGAGGTCTGAGGAGATGCCTTCAACCCGGTATTTCGGATTGCGCAACTCGCGCACAATTTCACCTACCTTCTTTTTGGTCGAAGTGAAAATAAGAATGCGTGTGTAATTTTCTTTGTCTCTTATCAGTTGTTTGACAAAGGGAATTTTCTGCTGATCGTAGGTTAAATACGCAGCCTGCATGACGCCTTCGGCCGGTTTCGATAAACCAAAACTTATTTCGACCGGATCTTTGAGAATGTTGGATGCCAGTTTTTTAATATCTGCCGGCATAGTAGCACTAAAAAGCAGGGTTTGGCGCTCACGTGGTAAGGCCTGCTCTATCCTTTTAATATCATCCATAAAGCCCATATCAAGCATCCTGTCGGCTTCATCCAGGATGAAATTTCTTATTCCTTTAAACTTCACATAACCCATATTCATATGAGCAAGAAGTTTTCCGGGGGTAGCGACTACAATATCGGCTCCTTCGGTGAGGGCTTTCTTTTGCTGGGTCCAGTCGTGCTTGTCGCCACCTCCGTAGACTACAGCCGAAGTGACCGGTAGAAAGTAGGCAAAGCCCTGTATTTGCTGATCGATTTGCAGAGCAAGTTCCCGCGTAGGTACAATAATCAGGGTATTGGTTTCCCGCTTATGGTTTTTCATTTGTTCGTTTAAAACGGGAAGGATAAATGCAGCGGTTTTGCCCGTCCCGGTTTGGGCGGTTCCCAACACGTCACGACCGTTCATAATGGCAGGGATGGCTTTTTCCTGTATGGGGGTGGCCTTTTCAAAGCCCATGTATGAAAGGGCTTCCAGAATCTTTGGATCCAGATTAAATTCATTGAATGTCATTGCCGCAAAACTAAGTATAAATGAACTGCTTGAATAATGATATTCTCCATAGAAAATGTGTGGTTCTTGTTTAAGTTCCTCAGCTTGTAGCCTGTCTTTCTTTGTAGGCCAGACAATATTGCCAGTCTTTTTCAAAATAAGCATCAATAAATTTTAATTCGGCCGGATCAATGAGGGGCTCCTTAGAAAAAAGAGATGAGGGAAGGAGCAAGGCGGTATATAAGAGACCATAACGAAGGGCTCCCATATAGAGGCGCCATAATTGATGCAATAGTGGGTTTTTAAAAACTCTTCTCTTTTTCAAATTTATGTATTTGCCAGCTGCCAGAATGGCCTTTAGTTGTTTTTCAGTATAGGAGCGATGACGGGGTTTAAAATCTATTTCCTTGATGTCAATTTCAGCTCCAATGGCATTGGCCAGTTGCTTTACAAAGACCTCGGGATTGGCCTTATGTCTTCATAAATAAACAAGAGGGGTGCCTTTCCGAATATCATTTCAATCATAGACAACTGCTTGCCATATGACAGATCCGCAATGCTGAAATATCCCTTATCATTTTGGAGATCGAAAAATGTCTGAAAGGGTAATCGGTATCCGTTTTTTACAAACCTGCGGTATTGTGAAGCGATGTAACTGCCATGGCGCCTGAGCACAAGAATGGGAATGGCCCCGGGAAAACTGCGGGCCAGTTTTTTACATTCCCGCTTCATTTGCTGATCAAATTCGTTGGATGCCAATATGCGATCACAATCTAATTTCGGGATAATCCGATTCCATTTCCTGTAGCGAGTACGTTGCACATAACAAACGCCCTTAAATTTGGGGAATACTTTATACTGGAGGAATTTAGTACCCGTTTTGCCCATGCCTAGATGCAGAAAAATTTGCTTTCTCCTTCGGCTATCAGACATTTTTCAAGAGTATTTCTTGCTCTGAAAATAAACTCGCTTCGCGGTCATTTGCTATCCGTGCACTCACATTGAGGGCAGTTTGTGCATTTCGGCAGGGCATTAAGCCGTATGTGTAGAAGAAAATTGAGGCACCAGATGAATCGGAGAAAAAACTCATTCGTTCCAGTTTATTTTTTCTTTATTGAGAAAGGCCGTCACACCTCGCACGCAATCCCTGCCGGCACGAGCTTCGGCATTGGCTGCTGCTGCCAATTCGAGGGCTTCGGGCAAGGACAGGTCCTGAACTTGGGCAATCAGCTTTTTTGTCATTGCGATAGCTTCTCCGCTGCATTGTGTAGCAATTTTCTCTGCAAGGGCTTTGCTTTCCGATTCTATACGATCGGCAGGGAAAAGGTAATTGACCAGCCCGATGCGATGGGCTTCGCTGCCAGTGATGCGCTCACCCGTCAGCAAAAGACGCTTGGCATGCGACTCACCGATTTTGCGAATGAGAAAAGTCATGACAATGGCCGGAATGAACCCGATGCGCACTTCCGAATATCCGAAGAGGCTTTCAGGAGTGCTTATCAGAAGGTCGCAAACGGTAGCCAATCCACAACCACCGGCAATGGCCGGTCCTTTTATCTGTGCGATGACAAGTTTTGGGAGGGCATAGATTTCTTCAAACAAAGCCTTTAGATTGCGGCTATCCTTCAGGTTTTCCTCATATGAAAAGCCTTGCATTTTTTTTAGATAGGCCAGGTCGGCTCCTGCACTAAATGCTTTGGCTGTCCCGCTCAGAATAATCACTTTTATCTTCTCATCCTTTGCCGCTTCACCAAAGGCTTCCTTGAGGGCTGCAATCATTCCGGGACTCAGCGCATTCCTTTTTTCTTCCCATTGCATGCGGATAAGACCGCTTGCGCCCTCTCTTTTGAGACTGACAAATTCGTTATTCATGCTCGTTATTTATGAGGCTTATAAAGATAAAGCAATCTTGCCTAGCCGAACAAAAATGAACGCTTACTGCTCTGTCAAAAGGGCAGCGTGAGGGCCCTTCCCTTGCTTAAGTCAGCGTAAGGCAACTGCAACTTATCCAGGCGCTTGCTGAGAACTTTATGTTTTTTAGCATCTATACCTGCATCTAGGATGTATAATTCCCGGTTCAATCGCTTATTTTGCCATTTCATTAGATATCCGCGGCCAGGCCCGGCCAAGCGATACAGATTAAGCCGCTGCTCTCCGCTGTTCAGGGCAAAGGCACCGGGAAGCGTGTCAAGAGCTATGAAATCGGGATTTTTAACACCTCGATTCCACCAATGGTGTTGCATATGAAATCGTAGGGCATTGTGATCGGAAAGAAGCGCACTGTCGGCAAAGACCCAGGCATGCTTATTATTGATTAAAGCGATGGCACTGTGTCCGCGAATATTATAGACCGTTATATCCCGGTGTCTCATATTTATTAGATTTTGGTATTCTGCATAAGCGGCAAAAAGCATCAGAAAAAACAAGGCGATGCGCAAATGAGAAAAATACTTTCTGGAGAAATAGAGGAGCATGAAAAGAATGAATAGATAGAGCAATATGGTTTCGGGTATGTTGATCACGATTCCTTCTGCCAGTAAGCCAGGTATACGATTAATCAGTGCGATGCCGGTATTTAGGAGATCGATAAGCTGCGATAGAAAATAACCAAGCGCATCGCTAAGTGAGGGAATGACAGAAAATAGAAAAAGAAAAACTCCACCCGAGACAATTAGCATGGCTGCCGGAATAACGATAAGATTGGAAATTAGAAAAAAGACCGGAAACTGATAGAAAAAAAGCAAGGCAATGGGAAAAGTGGCAATTTGGGCGGCAATTGAAACCGCTGTGATTGCCCAGGCCTTATCAAGCAGGCCATTGCTAAAATACAAGAGGGCGTAGAGCCGGGGTTGGATGTACACAATGCCCATCACCGCAAAATAAGAAAGGAGAAATCCAATTTCGGTGATGAGGTAGGGCTGTATAAAGAGAAGAAAGAAAGCACTTGCCGCAATGGAATGATAAATATTTAGTTTCCGGTCGAGAATCGAGCCTACAATGACAAAAGAGAACATGGTGGCGGCTCGGGTGACGGAAGGACTGAGTCCTGTGAGTGTGGCATACCCCCAAATACCCATCAGGAATAGGACAGGTCGTATACCTTTCAAGTAGAAGCGTGAGCCCGAGAATTCAGGAATAAGAAGACGGAGAAGTAAAAATATTATTCCTACATGTAATCCCGAAACGGCAAGCACATGCATAGCTCCGGCTGCTGAATAATTGTGTAGGGTCGTTTCGTCTAGCTGTTCGCGCTGCCCAAGCAGCAAAGCTGATGCAACGGCCCGTGCGCTTTCTGAAGGGATCTTCTTCCGGAGTATCTCTCCAAGATAATGACGCAGGGCATAGATTTTTTTATAAAAGAATTTGCCCTCATTGCCAAGTTTTTTGTAATCATCAGCCTGAAGAAATGCTCTGTGATAGATTTGGTGGAAACTCAGGTACTTGCGATAATTGAATTCATTGGGGTTCTTTGGTCCATCCAGTTCACTAATTACCGGGCGGAGCAAGAGTTTGTCCCCATATTGTAACTCTACGGAGTTGCTATCTTTTGAAAAATAGAGAAGAACACGGCCAATAACCGGCTGGCACTTTGATGGCAGGAAGACCTCCCGGACGTTTGCAGTGACCCGGTAGCTGTGCTCTCGTTCCGATGGCTTGTCTGTCAGCACAACAACAAAGGCACGGGCAGAATCTACATAGCGACCTGCGAAGTTGTCGCGATATGAAAGGGTTTTTTCCTGGGTGCGCAATAGACCGCAAGTAAAAAACAGCCCCATGATTAGGATGGTAAATATTCTGGCAATCTTTTGAGAGGGACTTCTATTTAAGCAGTGGGCGGCAAAAAGTAAAAAGCATGCTAATATGAAAAGTAATAAAATAAAAATTATTTCATGAGGCCTGTTTACGAAATAAACGATTCCTGCCAGGAAAGGCAGAAATGCCATATAGAGAGGAGCTGAGAGTGCATTATACACATCATAAAGCCATGGTGAAAATCTAATTTACAAAATAAAACATTTAGAAAAAGAACAGCCGCATATTCTAAAATATGCGGCTGTTATAATAACGAGGGAAACTTGTTTGTTAACTTGCTTTTTTTACCAGTTCTGCCACCAATTCCGCAGCTTCTTTCAGCAAGATGGCCGAGTATACTTTCAGGCCGCTTTCATCAATAATCTTTTTGCCTTCTTCTGCATTGGTTCCTTGAAGGCGCACAATGATGGGTACATTAATTTCTCCCAGTTTTTGATAAGCTTGTACAATTCCTTCGGCCACGCGGTCGCAACGAACGATTCCACCGAAAATATTTATAAGAATAGCTTTCACGTTGGGATCTTTGAGAATAATGCGAAACCCTGCTTCAACAGTTTCGGCATTGGCCGATCCGCCTACATCGAGGAAATTGGCCGGAGAACCACCGGCCAGCTTGATCATGTCCATGGTCGCCATGGCCAAACCGGCACCATTGACCATGCAACCTACATTGCCATCCAGTTTAATGAAGTTAAGATGATACTTGCTGGCTTCAACCTCTGCCGGATCTTCTTCGCTGAGATCACGCATATCGGCCAGATCGGAATGACGATAGAGGGCATTGTCGTCAATTGCAGTTTTGCAGTCGACTGCCAGTATTTTGTCATCGCTTGTTTTTAATACCGGATTGATCTCGAGCAAAGAAGCGTCTGAATTGGTAAAGGCATGATAGAGGCTGTTTACAAATCGTGTCATCTCCTTGAAAGCATTGCCACTGAGACCAAAAGCAAAGGCAATTTTCCTTGTCTGAAAGGGCATAATTCCAACAGAAGGATCTACCCATTCTTTGTAAATTTTATCCGGATACTTATCGGCCACTTCTTCAATGTCCATGCCTCCTTCGGGAGAGTAGACTATTACATTGCAATCCTTGCCACGATCCAGCATAATGCTCATGTAATATTCTTCCGGCTCCGATTCTCCGGGATAATATACATCCTGGGCAATCAAGATTTTGTGGACTATTTTTCCTTCCGGTCCGGTTTGAGGCGTTACCAGATGCATACCCAGTATCTGGGAAGCTATTTCGCGTACTTCATCCAGCGATTTTGCCAGTTTCACTCCACCACCTTTTCCGCGTCCGCCTGCATGTACCTGCGCCTTTATGACCCACCATTTTGTTCCGGTGTCCCGTGTTAGGCGTTTGGCGGCTTCAACGGCCTCTTCCACACTTTCGGCTACATATCCTTCCTGTATGCGTGCTCCGTACTTCTTAATAATCGATTTGCCCTGATATTCATGTAAGTTCATTGCGATTGATTTTGCGCCAAAATTAAAGGCTTAAAGGATAGGAAGGAAATTTGTATGGCAAAGAATGTGTAGCTATCTCCTTCTATCCTTGAGAATTAGTCAAGGCCGTTTTGTATGCGGTCTTTTACATATTCAAGCTGTGTTTTTCCGTGCGGGGCTGGTTTTCCATCCGGCCCAAGGTTGACCATTACGATGCGCTCAATGCTAATGATATTTTTCCATGTCATTTTATTGCGTACTTCGCAGCGCAGGGTGAGAGAGGTTTTGCCAAATTTCACCGGTTCCAGGCCAATTTCAATAATATCTCCCGTCTTGGCCGAGCTATTGAAGTTGATTTCAGACATGAACTTTGTAACAACTTTCTGATTTTCAAGCTGAATGATTGCATAAAGAGCAGCTTCTTCATCAATCCATTGCAGGAGTCGGCCTCCGAAGAGGGTGCCGTTGGGATTCAAATCTTCGGGTTTAACCCATTTGCGAGTGTGAAAATTCATAGATGATCATTTTAAAGGAGCCTATTACTCCTTGGTTTATATAAGAGCTAAATTATATCCAAAAAGGTTTCTTTTTACTCTTTTCCATCATTGTGATGCCTTTTGCTCTTACATCGGTGCATCGATCGCCATGGTGGAGATAGAGTTTCTTAGTAGCAAATTAAAATGTCATTAAAACTGCCTTTAAACGAGGCTTAAGACCACACATGCAAGCGGGTCCTACC
>Ga0114931_10004823_pt1 | contig 16762 bp, 14 predicted proteins | sample 2SBtaG_FD_89579 | JGI IMG/M metagenome (GOLD analysis project Ga0114931, IMG submission 89579) | Deep subsurface microbial communities from Kolumbo volcano to uncover new lineages of life (NeLLi) - 2SBTROV14_V59a metaG | ecosystem: Environmental > Aquatic > Marine > Volcanic | place: Kolumbo...
CTGGCAACCGTCGTCAGTAATGCCTGGTCATCCCGACCGGTGCTGGCGCTTGCAATCACATTGACCGCGGGCGCGATTTTAAGCGCATTTATGAACAACACGCCTATCGTCGTCTTGTTGATGCCGATACTGGTTGGCGCGTCGCTGCGAGCCAAGTTCCCCGTTTCGGGCGTCATGCTGCCGATGGGGCTTGCGACGATCATCGGCGGCATGTCGACGACGATTGGTACCTCCACGAACCTGCTCGTCGTTGGTATTGCGCACGATATCGGCCAGCACGAGTTCAGTCTGTTCGAGTGGGTGCTGCCCGTTGCCCTAGTCGGTGGTGTTGCGCTGCTGTTTTTGTGGCTGGTAGCGCCCAGGTTGCTGCCGGATCGCGCGCCACCGATGGCGGATACATCGCCACGTATATTCAGTGCGCAATTGCACGTCAAGCAAGGCGGCTTTGCTGATGGCAAGTCGCTGTCAGAGGTCCTGGCGAAAGCGGGTGGTAATTTGCGTATCGACAAGATTCAACGCACCGAGTCTTTGTTTCTCGCGAAGCTGCCCTCGGTCGTGATTCAGCCCGGCGACCGGCTTTTTGTAAAAGACTCGCCCGAAAACCTGAAGCATTACGAGCAACTGCTTAGCGCGACATTGTTCAATATTTCGGACAGCGAACACCCTGTCAATGAAAAAACGCCGCTGACGGCAGAAGGACAGCAGCTCGCTGAAGTCGTAGTTACGCGCGGTTCACCACTGCATTTGCGCAGTCTCGCCGCCGCACGATTCAGCGTGAGCTACGGCTTGCTGCCTTTGGCACTGCATCGGGCGCGCGCACCCAGTTCGCAAGTGACCGGTGACCTGAATCTGATTCGTCTGCGGGCCGGCGATGTACTACTCGTTCAAGGATCCGGGGAGGCGATCACAAATCTCAAAGACAGCGGCAACATGCTGGTGCTTGATGGCACGACCCGGTTGCCGCAAACACACCATGCAAAGCGCGCACTGTTCATCATGGGCGGCGTTGTATTACTGGCGGCACTGGGGGTTATGCCGATATCGGTCAGTGCGCTGTTGGGCCTCGGACTCATGATCGCAACCGGTTGTCTCGCGTGGCGCGATGCAGTCAGTGCTTTGTCGATTCCAGTCATAATGATTATTGTGACTGCGCTGGCATTGGGTAAGGCCCTGATGGGGACGGGTATGGCAGATTACCTGGCCATCAGTTTTGTCCATTCAGCGGCGGGTCTTCCGGCGCCGATGATCCTGAGTGCCTTCATGCTGCTCATGACGCTAATGACCAATGTCGTATCGAACAATGCGGCCGCCGCCATAGGAACGCCGATCGCCATCAGTATCGCGCAGCAACTGGGTGTCAGCGCCGAACCGTTTATTCTCGCGGTATTATTCGGCGCCAACATGAGCTTCGCGACACCCTATGGTTACCAGACCAACTTGCTCGTGATGAGCGCTGGTGGCTACAAATTTGCGGACTTCCTGCGTGTTGGTATTCCGTTGACAATTATCATGTGGGTTGGGTTCTCGATCGTCCTGCCGATGTTGTATCAGTTGTAACCTTTGCCGTACTTGACGCTGGCGTTGGTCGCGGTGATACTCGGCCGCATGAATGCTCTGGCCAACAACAACTGGTGGTGGCAGCCCACACAAGAGGGGGCTGTTGTCTGACTATTAGCTGAGCGAAGAACATCAAGAGCCCATCTCTGCCGAAATCAGGGATGGGTTTTTTTATTGTAGGAGCGCGCCCAGCGCGAAACGAAACCGTAGGAGCGCGCCCAGCGCGCGACAACAAAAGGTGAACAGCACTTGCAAGCACCCTTCGACATAGCCGCCGATCTGGATACTCCAGTCTCTGCGTACCGCAAGCTGGAATCGCTACGACCGCGCTTTTTGCTCGAAAGCGTTGAGGGCGGCGAGCGGCTGGCGCGCTATTCCTTTCTCGGCTTCGGTGATGCTGTCGAGGTTCGTATGGACTCGAGGTCACTGAGTATCGACGGCAAGAAAGAGGTACGGCCGACGAATCAGCAGCAGTATCTGGATGCTTTGCGCCGGGCACTGGAGTGTGCACCTCGGCCACAGCCCGACGCCGGGCTGCCATTCGCCGGCGGCCTGGTGGGCGTATCGGGTTACGACGTTGTACGTTTGTTCGAGAAGTTGCCCGTGGACACCGAAAAGCAGTCCAATATCCCCGACGCCGCGTTTGTGGCGCCCGCATCCTTGCTGGTTTTTGATCACCTGACACGCAGGGTCGCGTTACTGCACGATGGGCCGGAAGAGGAGCGGCAGCGACAGAGGGCTGAAGTCGTTCGGCTGTTGCGCGGCGCCATACCTCCGGCACCCGATACGGTGTCGGTTTCACCACCGCAGGCAAGTCTCTGCGAGCAAGAGTTTTCCGAGCGGGTAGAGGCGTGTAAGGAATACATCGCGGCGGGTGACATCTATCAAATCGTTTTGTCTGTCAAATTCTGCGGCAAAACAGACGTGTCACCCTTCGAGGTTTACCGCGCATTGCGATTGCTGAACCCGTCGCCGTACATGTTCTTTTTCGACTTTGACGACCTGCAGGTCGTCGGTTCCTCACCCGAAGCGCTCGTCAAATTACACGGTACTACGGCATCGTTACGTCCGATTGCCGGAACGCTGCCACGCGGCAGCACGAGCGATGAAGACGATGCAAACGAACAGGCGCTGCTCGCCGATCCAAAAGAAGCGGCGGAACATGTGATGCTGGTGGACCTTGCACGTAATGATCTCGGGCGGGTGGCAAGTGCCGGTTCGGTTCACGTCGACCCTTATCGCGCCATCGAACGCTACAGCCACGTCATGCACATTGTCAGTGGTGTGCAAGGTGAACTTGCAGCGGAGTTCGATCAGTTCGACCTGTTCGCCGCGAGCTTCCCGGCCGGCACTTTGGTCGGTGCACCAAAGGTCCGTGCCATGCAGATAATCGAGGAAATGGAGCAGGCCGGTCGTGGACTGTACGCCGGCACAGCCGGGTATTTCGGCCTTAGTGGTGACATGGACCAGGCGATCACCATTCGCACACTGGTGTTCGCCGGGGGCGAGTACAGTTTTCAGGCCGGGGCCGGTATTGTTGCCGACTCCGTACCCGCCAGGGAGTACCAGGAAGTGCTGGCAAAGAGCGCCATATTGAGGCGCGCCCTCGAGATCGCCGAGGAGGGCCTGTAATGGCCGGGAAATCATTCGATCATGTGCGCATGCTGCTGATCGATAATTACGACTCCTTTAGCTACAACCTGGTGCAGGCTTTCGCGGCTCACGGTGCAGAGGTCATGGTCTATCGGAATGATAGGCTCAGTGTCGATGAAGCGCTGGCGCTGGAAGCGACTCACCTCGTGATTTCCCCGGGTCCGGGCCGGCCCGATGATGCCGGGGTATCGCTGCAGATGATTGCAGCATTTGCGGGGAAGCTGCCGGTACTGGGCGTGTGCCTCGGGCATCAATGCATCGTGCAACAACAGGGAGGTGAGATCGTTCGGGCGGAGCGTCTGATGCACGGCAAGACATCGTTGATCAGGCACGATGGAAAAACCGTATTCGAAGGTATCTCGCAGCCATTCGAAGTCGGCCGCTATCATTCGCTGTGCGCCGCAACCGAATCATTGCCGGATACATTGGAAATCAGCGCGGAGACGGATGACGGGGTGATTATGGGAGTACGCCACAAGTCACTGCAGATCGAGGGCGTGCAGTTTCATCCGGAGAGCGTCCTGACACCCGCAGGTGAGACGCTGATGACGAATTTCATGCGGCAGAAAATGCCGCTCGAGCGGATCTCATGAGCCGGGAATACAGTGCATTGCTCGACAAGCTGCTCAACAGCGAAAACCTCTCCGAGACGCAGGCCCGGGAGCTGATGCACAAGCTGGCGGAAGGTGAGCTGCCAGCAGCGCTGGCCGGCGCATTGTTGGCGGGCCTCAGAGCAAAAGGAGAGACGGCCGATGAAATTCGCGGTTTCGCAACCGCTATGCGCGAACTCGCCGTACATCCGAAAATTCCTGACGGTGCGCCGACCGTGGACACGGTGGGTACGGGGGGCGACGGTTCCGGCAGCTTCAACCTGTCGACGGGGACGGGTCTGCTCGCGGCAGCCTGCGGCTCACGTGTCGTCAAACACGGCAATCGTTCGGTATCGAGTCGCTCGGGCAGTGCCGATATGCTTGAGAGCCTCGGTATGCCTTTGCCCCTGGATGAGCGGCAGGCTGTCGATTGTCTTGCGGCAACCGGTTTTACATTCTTGTTCGCACCCGCGTACCACCCGGCGATGAAGGCTGTCGTCCCTATTCGTGCTGCGCTTTCGGTGCGCACGGTTTTCAATGTTCTTGGACCGCTGACCAATCCGGCGGCGCCGCCGTATCAATTGATCGGCGCGTACAGCAAGAACGCCGCGACATTAATGGCCGATACCCTGTCCGGCATGCCACTGGAACGGGCATTTGTCGTACACGGTGAGCCCGGCTGGGATGAGGCGACCCCCGCCGGCGATTTCTGGCTCTACGATGTGACGCCGGGCAATGTCAGTGAAAGCAGGCGCAGCCCGGAAGACTATGGGCTCTCGCGTTGCAAGCCCCGGCACCTCGAAGGCGGTGATGCAGAGCACAATGCCAAAGAGCTTATGCGAGTCTTTAGCGGCGATGACACAGGCGCACATCGTGACGCATTGCTGATGGGCACTTCGCTGGTTCTTGAGGTGCAGGGCAAAGCGAAAGATGCAATAGACGGTGTCGCGCAAGCGGCGGCGGCAATCGATGACGGCAGGGCCGGGGCGTTTCTAACTACTCTGCGCGAGCACTTCAAAAACCGATGAGCGATTTTTTACAAACCATGGCAAGCCACAGCGCCGCAAGGGCGGCGGCGGTGCCGAACTCCTTTTCATCGGCCGATTTCGACAAGCCGGTCGTGCCACTGACGCTCGGCAAGTTCGACGTCATCGCAGAGATCAAAGACCGTTCCCCGGCCGAAGGCTCCCTCACGAATTATGGTGACAGTGACCATAATTCCCGCGCGATAGCTTATGCAGCGGGGGGTGCTGCCGCGATTTCGGTGCTCACGGAGCCCAGCCGTTTTGACGGCGACCTCACACACCTCGAGGCGGTGGTTGCAGCGGTTCCCGACACGCCCGTCATGCGCAAGGACTTCCTGGTTGAACCCGTGCAGATCCTCGAGGCGCGGAAAGCCGGGGCGAGCGGAGTCTTGCTGATTGCCGCGATGCTGAGTGACAGGAAACTGCGCGAGATGCTCGATTGCGCCTGGGAGCATGGTCTGTTCGTGCTGCTCGAGTCATTCGATGAAGACGACCTCTGTCGCTCATCCGAACTACTGAGCAACCCCGTTGATCGCGGCAAGGCCGACGCGGGGCAGTTCCTCGTTGGCGTGAATACGCGGAACTTGAGAACGCTGAAAGTCGATCCGGACAGGCTAAAGAGCCTGGCATCCGCCTTGCCGAACACCACGACGGTTGCTGAAAGCGGTTTGCAGGTTCCCGATGACGCAGCACGAGTTGCCGGGTGGGGATATCGTATGGCGCTCGTCGGTACCGCGTTCATGCAGAGTGATGACCCCGCGACTCTGGTTGCGGCCATGCGAGAAGCGGGAGCTTCCGCTTGAGTGTATTTGTGAAAATATGTGGCCTGAGAAATCGAGAGCAGGTCGACGCAGCGATCAACGCCCGAGCTGATGCGCTGGGTTTTGTGTTTGCCGAATCGCTGCGCCGAGTAAGTCCGCAAGAGGCATCAGTGATTGCCATGGACATTCCGCCCCATGTGAAACGGGTCGCCGTGATGTTGCACCCGACGAACGAGGAGTGGCAGCAAGTGTTGAGGCACTTCGTGCCTGATGTGCTGCAATGCGACGCACAAGACGTGGCGTCGCTTGATGTCCCCGATGGCGTAGAATGCTGGCCCGTTTTCAGGGAAGGCAAGAGCCTTCGGCAGCCGCTCAACACATACGTCTATGAAGGCCAAAAGAGTGGCCAGGGTGAAACTGTCGACTGGTCCAATGCCGCGAGTATTGCGAGCGAGGGCAACATGATATTGGCGGGTGGACTTTGCAGCGGCAATATCGCCGCAGCGATCGCAACGGTTCGACCATTCGGTGTTGACGTGTCGAGTGGCGTTGAATCGGCGCCCGGCCAGAAAGACATTCAGTTAATCACGGAGTTCCTTGTTGCGGCGAAAGCTGCGGAGAAAAACCTATGAGCACATTGTTCGCTGCGAATGAAGCCAATTTGCTTCTCGACGCGGCCATTAAAGGCGACATGCCCGATGATCGCGGCCGATTTGGCCCTTTCGGTGGTCGTTACGTGCCGGAGACGCTGGTACCTGCGTTTGACCGGCTGGAAGCCGGCGTTAAAGAATTTCTTCATGACACAGCCTTTCAGGCGGAGTTTCAAAAGGAATTGCGGGAGTGGGTAGGCCGGCCGACGGCGCTGACGTTCGCACCACGGCTCAGCAGCGCCTGGGGCGCCGAAGTCTGGATCAAGCGCGAGGATCTCGCCCACACGGGGGCGCACAAGATAAACAATGCCATTGGCCAGGCGCTGCTTGCGAAACGACTCGGCGCGAAACGCGTCATCGCCGAAACGGGTGCGGGACAGCACGGTGTGGCATCGGCCGCTGCGTGTGCGCGAGTGGGCCTGTCGTGCACCGTCTATATGGGTGCTGTTGACATGCAGCGGCAAGCGCCGAACGTTGATCGCATTCGCCGCCTCGGTGCAGAAGTGGTTGCCGTGGAATCGGGAGACAAAACCTTGCGTGCGGCGATTGATGAAGCGATGCGTGAGTGGGTAACCGACCCGAACGGAATCTACTATCTGTTGGGATCCGCCGTCGGCGCACATCCCTACCCGTATCTCGTACGTGAGCTGCAGTCGGTGATCGGGCAGGAAGCGCGGCAACAGATGCTGGACCAGGCGGGCAGCCTGCCCGATGCCGCTTTTGCCTGTGTTGGCGGCGGCTCGAACGCCATCGGCCTCTTTTATCCGCTGCTAGGTGATGATATCGAACTGATCGGTGTTGAGGCTGGCGGCACGGGTGACGGCCTGGGCCAGAACGCCGCGACACTTGCCACCGGAACACCCGGCGTACTGCAGGGTTCATACACGATTATTTTGCAGGATGCCGACGGCCAGGTGCAGGAAACGCATTCCGTGTCGGCGGGACTCGATTACTCGGGCGTCGGTCCGGAGCATGCGTTGCTGCAGGCGACAGGGCGCGTGAAATATATTTCGGCGAAGGATGACGAAGCGCTCGAGGCGCTGGAAGAACTGTGCGCTACAGAAGGCATTCTCACCGCGCTGGAGACAGCGCATGCTTATGCGGCTGCTCATGAATACGCAAAGCAGAACCCGGGCAAGAAAATCCTCATCGGCAACTCGGGTCGCGGTGACAAGGATATGCCTACCCTGACCCAGTTCCCGGCGAGGATTCGATCATGAGTGCACATGAACGAGTGAGCGCAGCGATCAGTGCGTCGAAAGAAACCGGCCGGCCGGCGCTGGTGCCATTTATCACGGCAGGTTATCCCGAGCCGAAGGAATTCATCGCCACGCTGAAAGCTATTGCCTCCGTGGGTGATGTGGTTGAGCTCGGTATTCCATTCTCGGACCCTATGGCCGACGGTATGACGATTCAGCGTTCGAGTTTCGTCGCATTGCAGAAAGGCGTGAGCCTGAAGTGGATCTTCGATCAGCTCGATTCGGCACAAGGCGAGATAGACGCACCCCTGGTCATGATGTCCTACCTGAATCCACTACTCGCGTTTGGCTATGACGCGTTGGCTGACCGTGCGCTGGCGGCGGGTGTCTGCGGGTTTATCGTGCCCGACCTGCCGTTCGAGGAAAGTGACGACATTCGAGCGGCACTGGAAGCCAAAGGGCTGGGGCTTATCCAGCTGGTTACACCCGCGACACCTCAAGATCGGCTGAAGACACTTTGTGCGGCATCGTCCGGCTTCGTCTATGCTGTAACCATCACAGGAATTACAGGTGGTGGTGTGGGATTGCCGGCCGACCTGACCGATTACCTTGACAAGGTTGCGTCGTTCTCACACATTCCGGTCTGTGCGGGCTTTGGCATCCGTGCGGCTGAAGATGTAGCTGCCGTCGGTAAACACGCGGCGGGTGCAATCGTCGGGTCTGCTCTTGTGGAAGTACTTGAACGGCGTGAAGATCCGGTTCCGTTCCTGACGTCGCTGATCAGCTGAGCGCGGGTCACAGCGATAAGAGCCAGCGGATTACGGCATTCCGCGAGATAGAAGTGGGGTGCCGGCGACTTCGGAACGAAGAATCGCCGAGATTTTTTCGGCTTGCATCGGGCGGCTTATCAGGAAGCCCTGTGCGAGATCGCAGTTACAGCTCTTCAGGAATTCGAGCTGTCTTGGCGTTTCGACGCCTTCGGCAGTAACTTCGATGTCCAGTCCCTGTGCCATGGCAATGGCCGCACGCACAATGCGCTGGTGGCTATTGTTCTCTTCGACATCCGCGATGAGCGCCTGATCGAGCACAAAACTGTCGATGAAGCCGCTATCGATCGACTCGAACGAAACATCACGTGTCCCGAAATGATCGAGTGAGAGCCGCACGCCCAATTTACGCAGCTGTCGCAAGGTTTCATGTTCGGCATCGCGTTTTTGTGCCATTTCGCCGTCGGATATTTCAAGTTCAATGCAGCCCGGATCCAGTGCGGTGTCGGCCAGCGCTTTGGAAACAACTTCGACGAGTCGCTTGTGCACCAACTGTTGCGGTGACAAATTTACGGCGATGGAAAGGTCGGGAAGCTCGAAGCGGTGTTGCCACGCAGCCAGTTGACGGCAGGCAGTGGCAATGACCCACTCACCAGCCGAGTGAACTAGGCCACTGCTTTCCAGGATTGGCAGGAAGCGCGCGGGTGGCAAGAGGCCGAATCGCGGATGCTGCCAACGCAGTAATGCCTCGAGCCCAATCAAACGACTGGAAGCCAGATCGATACGGGGTTGATAGTGCAGAGCAAACTCGTTGCGTACCAGCGCATGGCGAAGACCCGCTTCAAGTTCTTCACGCTGTTCGAGCTGCGTGCTCAGGGCAGCGGAGTAATACTGGAATCGACCACCACCGCGTTTCTTTGCTTCGAACATCGAAACGTCTGCGGCTTTGATGAGTCGTTCTGCCGTGTCCCCGGAATCCGGATACATCGCGATGCCAATACTCGGCGTTGCGTACACTTCGCTGCTACCAATTTCATATTTCTCGGAAAGCACTAATAGTAATTTTTGTGCCGCCGCCGCTGCGTTGGTCGCCTCGCCAAAATCTTCCAGACAAACAACAAATTCATCACCGCCCCAACGGCCACAAAAGTCGCCGATGCGAAGATTGCTTTGCAGTCTTTTGGCAACCTGGCGAAGCAAGGCGTCACCAATATCATGACCCAGCGTGTCGTTGACGGATTTGAATCTGTCGAGATCAATAAACAATGCGGCAAGCGGGGCGGACTTTCTTTGGCTGCGGCCGATCGCGCGAGCAAGTTGTTCGGCAAATAAACTGCGGTTTGCAAGGCCGGTCAGTTCATCGAATTGCGCGCGTTTTTCAAGCTCGGTTGTTTTGCGTTTGGACTCCGTGATGTCTCGAAAAGTGATGACACCACCGATGAGTTCACGCTTGCCATCGTACAAACCCTGACCATTGATACTCAATGCAATATCCGGTTGCTCGGGCGTTCGATAGATAGCGACCTGATTAGAAAATTTCTCACCCATGCGCGCGCGCATCAGCGGCAAATCAGCGGAGTTACGATAGCTGTCGCCATCCTCGTCAAAGCAGCAGAAGGTTTGCTCCCAGGTTGGATCCGGCTGCATACGCGGGCTGATTCCCAGCAGCGTGCGCGCTGCTGGATTGACGTCGAGAACATGGCCGGCGTCATCGACCACGATAACCCCGTCATTAATATTTTTCAGGATGGACAGGACGGTCACGTCCGTGCGTGAGAGGCGTGACTGCATGCGCCCGCGTTTCACCGCATGGTCAAACGCTGCATCCTGATCCTCAACGTTGATGTCATCAATGCAAATATAACCCTGAGCACCCGCATGCACGGCGGCGATGCCACGATGCTCGTGTTCTTTTTGTGTCAGTGCGATAACCGGGTAGGGCGCCAGGTGATTGATCAGGTCCTCAAGTGAGCGGCCAGACTGAGCAGTCATCGGTCCCGCTTCGAGCAGGATGAGATCGACAATATAAGAAGCGTCTTCCGGAAGCTCGAACGATGTTGATCGAGTCAGGTAAGTACAACAGGGAAGGGTTTCCAGCTCGCCGAGATAATCCGCAGCAAACTCTCCGCGCCCGAGATAAAGAATTGAATGTCCGGACATTAGTTTTCCGTAACCGGTACGGCGACTGTCTTCCCCATGGAGGGGAATCATAGGTAAAGACAGGCGCTTGCGCCACCTTTTGAATTCAAACCATTTGATGGGGGTGGACATCCAAATGACAGTAAATACGGAGAAACAGGCTTTGGCAGCTCTTTTGACAGCACAAAGCAGCGACTATAGTCAATTCATGGCTACCGCGAGTACAGATGCATTCGCAGAGGAAAAAGCGCTGATCAAGCGGGCGCAACGCTCTGATGCGCGGGCGTTTGAAGCGCTGTACAGGCTGCATATCGACAAGGTCTACGGTATTTGTCTGAGGATGACCGGCAATGTCAGTGAAGCGGAGGACTGTGCCCAGGAAGCGTTTATTCAGGCCTGGAACAAGCTTAAGAAATTTCGCGGTGACAGTGCATTTTCAACCTGGTTACACAGGATCGCCGTCAACTCGGTATTGGGTCGGATGCGAAAATCAAAGCGTGCGCAAGAGCGGATCGCGGTTGCCGCAGACGTAGCGCCGCCCAAGCTTGAGACGGGTGATTCGGCTGAGATGAGGGATTTATCGGAGGCCGTTGACCGACTTCCCAAAGGCGCACGGCATGTATTCGTCCTGCACGCGATTTATGGCTACAGCCACGACGAAACCGGCAACATGTTGGGGATCGCAACGGGAACAAGCAAGGCACAACTGCACCGGGCAAAACGACTGCTTGCGCAACAATTGAAAGAACAAGGATTCGAGGCATGAACGACGACAAATTAATGCAAGCTGCCGGGCAACTGTCGACCGGGATCAGTCCTGAACACGATCTTTGGCCAGGTATCAGCGAGGTGATCGAACAACCTGCACGATGGCGCTGGACACCGATGTTGGCAAAAGCCGCCGCGGTCGTGCTGTTAATTGGCGCATCGTCGACTATTACCTACGTGGTGATGCAAGACAGCAACCCTGCAACCGTCATTGGGACGCCAGACATGGTTTTCGAACAGGCGTCGTTTGCCAATCGGTATTCACTGGGGCCCGGATTTCAGGATGCACGAGACACGCTGCTTGCAGAGCTCGATTTCGAGTTGCAGCGATTGTCGCCGGAATCACAGCAGGATATCGAAACGAATTTGAAATTGATCGATGCTGCGATTTTCGACATCAACAACGCACTTGAAAATGACCCGGAAAACCTGTTTTTGCAGGAACGTTTGTTGCGAACCTACCGTGATGAACTGGCGCTACTGCACCGCGTGGGTGGGCTGACCAGAAACGTAATGATGAGAAATGATATCTAGCCGGCGCGTTGCTGACAAATGAGTAAGTGAGAACATGATGAAAAAATTAGTAAGTACAATCCTGGTTTGCCTGCTTGCGGTAACAGCACTTGCCGAAGAGGTTGATCGAACAGTAGACGCATCCGCGGATGGATATGTCGATGTCTCCAATATTGCAGGTTCTGTGACGATCAACGGTTGGAGCCGCGATGCTGTCGAAGTCACGGGTACGCTGGGGCGAAACGTTGAAGAGCTCATTCTTGAGCGCGATGGCGACAAGGTTCTGATCAAGGTCAAGGTACCGAAAAAACGTGGCCGCGCTGTCGGTATCGACAGTGATCTGAACATTCACGTGCCGCAGAACAGCTCGATTGATGTGGGAACGGTGAGCGCCGATATCGATGTCAGCGATGTTGCCGGTGAGCAAAGCCTGCACACGGTAAGCGGCGATGTAGAAACAGAACACAGCGGCAGAGATTTATCGGCGGAGTCCGTTAGCGGTGATGTTGAGGTCTCCGGCAACAATGCGGACGGTGCCGTCAGCGTTGCCTCGGTATCCGGTGATACGACATTGTTCAGGGTGTCGGGCGAGGTCGAGGGAAATTCTGTCAGCGGTGATGTAATCATTGATGAGGGGTCGTTCAAGCGGGCGACACTGGAAACGGTCAATGGTGAGATCGTATTTCGCGGCGAGTTGCGAAACGGCGGTAAACTCAGTGCCGAAGCCGTCAATGGCGACGTCGACGTAAAGTTCTCCGGTGCTGTATCGGCGAGGTTCGATATCGACACCTATAATGGCAGAATTCGCAACTGCTTTGGGCCGAAGGCGAAGCGCAGCAGCAAGTACACACCGGGCTGGGAGCTTGCATTCACAGAGGGCGGCGGCGATGGTCGGGTAACGATCTCAACGGTGAACGGCGATGTGAGTATCTGCAAGGACTAATACGTACAAATACGGAAAATAAAGCGGCCGGATTGCGCAGACATTCCGGCTTTTTTCTGCCTGACTTTGCTACCCTTGGTCACCTGCTAACGAGGTGTTCAAAATGAGTCGGGCATTCAAGTATTTATTCTGGATCGTGGGCGGATTCGTCACTGTATTTGTTCTGGCGGCTGTCGCGCTTTACGTATTCTTCGATCCAAACGATTTTCGCGAAGAAATTTCAAATTCGGTGAAGAATCAGACCGGTCGGGAGCTGACTATTGAAGGCGACATCTCGCTGGATATCTTCCCCTGGCTGGCCGTTGAGGTCGGCAAGACCCGCCTTGGAAATGCACCCGGGTTCGGTGACGAGCCGATGGCAAGTTTCGAGAAGGCTAGTCTCAGCGTCCGTTTACTGCCTGTGATTCTGCGACAGGAAGTGGTGGTCGGTACGGCCGACATCGAGTCACTGCAACTGAATCTCGAAACGAATAACAGTGGTGTTAGCAACTGGGAGGCCCTGGTGTCGGGAGAGAGCCGGGATGAGTCCGGTGCGGCCTTGAGTGGCGGAATTGACATCAACTCGATCAAAATTATTGACGCGGCAATCAGTTATGCCAATAGCGAATCCGGTGCATCGATTGCCATCAAACCACTTAACCTGAGCGTTGGTCGCCTGCAGGACGATGGCTCGGATGTTCCGCTTAAAGTCGCTTTGCAGTTCGACGTGCAGCCTGCCGGTCTGGGTGGGAACCTTGAGTTTGACACGACACTCACTTTTGATGCGGCGGCAGGTGTGCTGCGCCTGAGGGATGTGGCGCTTGATGGAACGATTGAAGGTGTCGCGGCAATTCCAACGAAAATAGGCCTGCGAACGGATGGTGTAGAAGTAGCAACAAACAAATCGCTGGCCACGTTACAAACGGTGGATTTGACGATATTCGACACGCATATCATTGCTGAGGTAGAACCACTTTCATATAAGGATCAGATCTCACCGAAAGCCAGGATCGCAGTCGAGGAGTTTTCTCCGCGTACGTTGATGCAGCTCTTCGGTGTTCAGCCGCCGGAAACAGCGGATCCGGTCGTGCTGAGCCGTGTCACTGTCGACGCCACCGCCGAGGTGACACCGGTTGCGATCGAGCTAAGCGACCTTGCCATTAAAGTGGACGATACGTCGTTCACCGGCACACTTTCAGTACCCACAACTTCGACGGGCTTCTACCAGTTTGGATTGGCGGGCGACTCAATCGAGCTTGCTCGCTACATGCAGCCGGCCGATGCATCACAAAGCACCGAAGAGGCTGGGGCTGCGCCTGTCGAAATACCAGCTGATCTCATCAGGCCATTAAACGGACGCGGTAAGTTTACGTTGCAAAAAGCAAGCCTCGGCAACATCGTGCTTGAGAACGTCGACCTCGGGCTGAATTCGAGCAACGGGAAGATGCGGATTTTCCCGATTACAGCGCGACTGTTTGGCGGCACCTATAACGGTGACGTACGAATTGATGTATCGGGTACGACACCGGCTTTGTCCCTGGACGAAAAGATATCGGGTGTTGATCTTGCGAAACTCGCGAAAGCGATGTTTGGCAGTGACAACGTCACGGGTGGAATCGATGGATCGTTCACGTTGGCCGGCAGGGGTGAGGACATGCTCGCGATCCAGCGCGATCTGTCCGGTAGTCTGTCGCTTGAGTTAAAAGATGGCACCTACGCGGGAACCGATGTCTGGTATGAAATACGGCGCGCCCGGGCATTGTTGAAACAAGAGGCACCACCCGAGCCAGTGCTGCCGGCAAAAACGGCGTTTAGTACCGTCCGCATGACCGGCGTCGTTACAGACGGCATCATGCGTAGCGATGACCTGTTTGCCCAATTGCCATTCATGCAGTTGACCGGCGGTGGCCAGGTGGACATCCCGGCGGCCACGGTTGACTATGGACTGACTGCCCGGATACTCGAGCGGCCGGAGTTCCTGACTGACGCGACGCCGGAAGAACTGGATGAATTCACGGAGGCCGTCATACCGTTGAAGATAAAGGGTCCGCTCGCATCACCGGGCATTCGACCGGACCTTGAGAAGCTTCTGCAGCAGCACGTAGAAGACGAAATTAAAGACAAGCTCAAGGATAAATTGAAAGGCATATTCGATTGACAGTCCGCGAAGCGTTCGCACGGCGCCTGCTTACCTGGTTCGACGAACATGGCAGAAAAGATCTGCCGTGGCAGCAGGATGCCACTGTGTACCGGGTGTGGATATCGGAGATCATGCTGCAGCAGACACAGGTGCAGACGGTCATCCCCTACTTCAATCATTTCGTTGAACGGTTTCCGGATATTGCATCGCTCGCGGGCGCCAATCAGGACGATGTACTTCTGCACTGGTCAGGTCTTGGCTATTACGCGAGGGCTCGCAATCTGCATGCGGCGGCGCAGCGCATTTCGTCTGATCACAATGGACAATTTCCAGCGTCTCTTGATGAGGCAATCGAATTGCCCGGTATTGGTCGTTCGACGGCGGCTGCGATTCTTGCGCTGGCAGCGGGCCAACGGCACGCGATACTCGATGGCAATGTCAAGCGCGTGCTGGCAAGGCACGAAGCGATCGCCGGCTGGCCGGGAAAGACGGCTGTTGCCAGCGACCTTTGGTTGGCGGCGGAGCACAACACGCCACATACGAGAGTTGCCGACTATACGCAGGCGATTATGGACCTTGGTGCAACACTATGTACGCGCAGCAAACCATTGTGCGACCGCTGTCCCGTGAGTAGCGACTGCAGTGCAAGACAGTCGGACAGCATTGGGGCTTATCCGGGACGCAAGCCGAAAGTGAGGAAGCCGTTACGAACCACAACGATGGTCCTGGCAAGCGCGAATGGGCAGGTGTACCTGGAGCGGCGCCCCGAAGCTGGAATCTGGGGCGGGCTTTGGAGCCTGCCGGAACTTGCCGGGCAGTCGGTCGGTGATTGGTGCGTTGAAGTGCTTGGCGGCGAAGCAAACGAAACAGAATCCTGGGATATTCTGCGTCACAGTTTCAGCCATTACGACCTGGATATTCAGCCGATATTCGTGCGTATCGAGTTACCAGCGAGTAAAGTAGCCGAGGCTGATGCCAGAATCTGGTACGAACCGGACGATGCACCGCCGGGTGGAATGGCGGCGCCCGTCAGAAAACTAATTGATCAACTGAAGAAGGGTGAATATGTCGCGCACGGTTAACTGTGTCATGTTGGGCGAAGAAGGTGAGGGTCTCGACTATGCGCCGTATCCAGGCGAACTTGGCCAGCGCATTTACGACAATGTGTCGAAGCAAGCCTGGCAGCGTTGGGTGGAACACCAGACCATGCTCATCAACGAGTATCGATTGACGCCGATTGAGCCCGAAGCACGCCAGTTTCTGGAAGCCGAGATGGAAAAATTCTTTTTCGGCGAAGGCTCGGCGGCACCCAAAGAGTTCGTACCGCCCGAGCAGTAGGAGCGCGCCCCGCGCGCGACCGCCGCCGGGAAATAAGGTGACGGAAATAAGGTGACAGTGACCCTATTTCCCAAGAGGAAATAGGGTCACTGTCACCTTATTTATCGCGCGCGGGGCGCGCTCCTACTGGCGAGTCAGGAATTGAACGCTGAATAGCTGCTCCGCGTCTGTCCAGGTCTTTTCGACGGTAAAGCCGGCTGCGCTGGCCATCGCTGCGAACCCATCCAGAGTGTACTTGTGTGAGTACTCGGTAAGAATCGCCTCACCGTCGGCAATATCGAAAGCCGTGTCACCCAGCTCGACTGTTTGATTAGCCTGGCTGATGAGTTCGATGACAACACGACCCGCATCTGCATCGTAGCTCGCATTATGAGCGAACTCTTCGACGTCGAAGTTCGCGCCGTAGTCACGATTCAGGTGCTGCAGCATGTTGAGATTGAATTTGGCGGTGATGCCGGCCGAGTCATTGTAGGCGTTCTCTATGATGTCGGGATCTTTTTGCAGGTCGACGCCAATCAGCAGTGCGCCTCCCCTGCCGGCCTCCTGATACATCACGCGTAACAAATTCATCGCCATATCGTGTTCGAAATTGCCGATGGTCGAGCCGGGGAAATAAATGATGTTCCGCACCGGCATAACCATCGGTTTTGGTAGCGCAAAAGCCTGCGTGAAGTCAGCGACCACGGGGAGCACATCAATATGCGGAAATCGATCCCGAATTTGATCCGCTGAAGCGTGCA
>Ga0114931_10004824_pt1 | contig 16761 bp, 24 predicted proteins | sample 2SBtaG_FD_89579 | JGI IMG/M metagenome (GOLD analysis project Ga0114931, IMG submission 89579) | Deep subsurface microbial communities from Kolumbo volcano to uncover new lineages of life (NeLLi) - 2SBTROV14_V59a metaG | ecosystem: Environmental > Aquatic > Marine > Volcanic | place: Kolumbo...
AGCGCGATTAACCTCCTTTTAATCTATTTCCAGTACAATTTTTAATTGGGGCACCCATTTTATAACAACTGGGAGGGTTTGAATTTGAAAGGCAAATATGGAGGACCATTGTCCGTAGACGATTTTTATCAGGCGCTTTACCAGGACCGCGAATGGTACCGGCAGCGCGGCATCACCCATTTACGGGCAACCTTTGTGTATTTCACGCCTTGTGATGAACACGGCCAGCAGGTAATTATTAAAGATCAAACCGGCAATCCCATCGACGGCTTTATCAGCGCCGGTGGTTATCACTGCGTTGCCGATTCTTACGATGAAAACAACCTTGTCTCGCGGACGGTAAGCCATCCTTCTCTACCCCGCCCCTGACAAGAATCCGCAGGCCAGAATTTAACTGACCTCCCCTGCCCCGGTTTTTAGGCGCAATTCTAATAGAACCTCAAAAATAGTTTATAGGCAACAGCCGCCGTATTCCGGCGGCTGTGCCTTTTGAAGGGCCGGTTTATATGCCCATGTAGCGGATACACCGTACCTGGCTGATATTTTCCAGGCTGGCCAGAGCGTTACGCCTTTCCGGCGTGCCCTTCTCTGTTTGCATCAAAGCTTTATTCATTTCTTTGAAAAGAGCGCTTAATTGCGCCTCGTTTTGATTGGCCAGTTCATATGTTGTTATCGTTTTCATGTTTTCCTCCTCTTTTTACCGGCCCGACCATCGAGCCTTGATAGCCCCACAGCACAAAATCACAGGGCAAAGGGTCGTGGTTCGGGTTTTTGGGAAAAAGAGGAGGAAAAAAAATGATGGCGGCTTTTAACGCCGAACAAAAGGAGAAAAAATTTAAACGAATGAAAAAAGGTCTAATCCAGACAGAGCAGGGAAGAAGAGCCGTGAATAGCCACAGGAAATAGCCGCGCCCTGCCCTCTTTTTAAACCATTGATTTTCCACTTGCTAATCTTTATAACTAGGCATAAAATTAACTTGTCAAATATAGAGATTTATAACTTTATAAATTTCTACCTACCAATCTAAATTCTTAGTTATCTAGTTATCTTAATAGCTAATAAACTTATTAACTTTATAGCAGGCGGGTTCCCATGAAAACGATCTCTTTAATTTCTCAAAAGGGTGGCGGCGGAAAAACTACCGTTGCTTATTCTTTGGCCGTTGCCGCTGAAAAAGCAGGATACCCGGCTACCGTGATTGACCTTGATCCCCATGGAAACGCGATTTCTTGGGCCGCAGACCGGAAAAACCACTGGGAGGGCAGGGCGGAAGCGCAAGTCCCTATCGTTGAGGATTCCATCCCGGCCCGTCTTGCTGAAAAAATCAAAAAAGCAGAGGCGGACGGGTCAGAATATGTTTTTGTCGATACTCCGGCTTCATTGGGCGAATACTCAATGGCCGCCGCCAAATCCGCTGATTTAATCATTCTTCCATTAAAGCCAAGAAGGCACGATATAAATGCCTTTGAACCCAATTTAAACCTGCTGAAAATTACAGGTGTAAAGCCCGCTTTTGCTTTTTTAAACGAATGCCCGCCCCAAGGGATCAGGCACCTGGAAGCGGCTGATTACATTCGGGAAAAATTTGGTTTTCCTGTAGCCTCGTTATATTTTTGCAAAAGAGAGGCTTTTGCGGACGCTTCAATTCTTGGGCTATCCGCCCAGGAATATGAACCGAAAGGGAAGGCCGCAAAAGAAATTGTTCAATTTTTTGATTTTGTCCATCAAATGCTTAACCAGTTAGAAAGTGAGGATCAAAATGGGACGACCCAGCTTGACAGACTCTGCGCCCAGTAAAAAGGTTCCAGCAGAAACAAAAAAACCGAGGGAATTGGACGAGCCTCAAGAGCTTCTTCAATCTATCGAAATTACACCCGAACCGGCAAAAGAAAAAAAACTGAATAAACAAAAAAGCCGTGTTGGAAAGGTGCATGTGGGCGGGTACTATCCGAAGGAGGTTAAGGGTTCAATCCGCTTGATCCAGGCCGTAAAACCCGATGTTCAGGAAGAAGAATTAGTGGCAGAAGCTTTGAATGATCTCTTTGCAAAATACAATGTTCCTCAAACAGCCCCGGTGAGAGAAGCAGTTAATGCCTGATGATAAGCGACTTATAAATTCCCTAAGACCTATCGACCAAAAGCGGATTGATAATCTGGTGAAACTTCAAACCGACCCTATGGATAATAGGGATGTATGGTTTACCCATTCTGTTTTTGCACAATGCTTTTTACCTTACCGTGATCCAAAGACACCTCACTGGATTAAAAGAAATGGGAAATATTCGGTAATTCTTACAGCCGGAATAATCGACCATCCATCTTTGATAGACCCCGGTAGAGTCATGGGCTTACCTTATGGTTCCAAGCCTCGTCTTTTTCAAAATTATTATTGTACTTTAGCAATCCGCCACCAAAGCCCGGTTATCCCTGTAGAGCGCAGTATGACCGCCATGATTAAAGAATTGCAGATCAAGGCAACAGGAGGCAGGGAAGGAACTATAAAGCCTTTTAAGGAGCAAATAATGAGATACGCCGCATCTCATTTTAGAATTGCTGGCCCGGATGGCACTCACATAAACGCTGAACCTTTTAGAATTTTTAAAGTTTGGTTCCCGGAAAACCCCGACCAAAAATCATTATGGCCGGAAGAAATTATTTTGTCTGATGATTTTTTCTACAGCCTCAAACACCATGCGATCCCTTTTAATTTTGAAGCCTTGATCCCCATTAAAAATAATGCCCGCGCTCAGGACATTTATCTCTGGATGACACAGCGCCTTTGCCGCATTCCATACAACAAACCACTTTTAATGAACTGGAAAATGTTGTTTGAACAGTTTGCAGGAGGACAGCACAGCATAAAAGCTTTCTGCCAAGCTTTTAACAGAGGTCTATTGGCCGCCCGTTCCTGTTATCCAGATGCGCGGATTGAGGAACACCGTGAAGGATGGCTTTTTTATAATTCACCGCCACCTATTCGCAAAACAAATATTGCCGTTCTTCCTGTTAAGAAGTCTGGGAATTAAGAAAGTTATCCACGCATGTTTCGATACCGATTTTGCGCATGTTTCGATACCCAATTCACGCATGTTTCGATACCATTCCACGCATGTTTCGATACCAAAAACGCTATAACACCTTATAAAATAAAGGAGAATAGCACCTCTCCTATAGTACCTTTAATAACCTATAATATACCTGTAGTTGTTAACCTGAAATTGTGGAAAACTCTCGATCCCCAAAAAGAATTATGACAATGGACACGATCCTGACGGATCGTCGCTCTTCTTATCACTAATGACCAAATCCCGTTGGGATTTGCACACCATAAAAAGGGGCCTCATTACCGGCCCCTTTTGCCGCCCACAAGGCGGCAATTCACCCCGCTAGGATATTTATACAAAGATGGAAAAGGAAAAAACACATTGAACATTTTCCGCCAGAGCATAAAATCATTTTGCGGTACAGGCTGGGAAGCCGATGACCGCCAAAGGTGGCAACACCATTGGAAAGGGGAAGGGACTTTTAAGGTTCTTTCCCCTTTCGTACTTTCCTCAGTCTCTCCAAAGGAATGAAAGTAAAAAAGAATTGCTTGCCAAGGGGAGGGTGGTATTCTACGTTAAGCGTAGAATGTAGAATTGGCACACCTTACCAACCCAAATTTTTTAAAACATGGCCAACTGGAAAAAACCGATTCATCCCGGTGAAATACTGGCAGAGGAATTAAAGGAAATCGGCCTGAATCCGCTTCAACTGGCCGAGCGTTTGTTTGTGCCGGATAACCGGATTTACCACATCCTTGATGGCAAGCGCGGCATTACCGCCGACACGGCTTTGCGCCTTGGCCGGTTTTTTGAAACCGGGCCGGAATTCTGGCAGAACCTACAAAAAGCCTACGAGCTGGCCAAGGCTTACGAGAAAGCAGGGCAGGGGATCAAAAAAATAAAACCCTGGAAAAAGCCGAGGAAGAAAAAACCGAAACAGGCCGCTCTTGAATTCTGATCTTATCAAGAATACTGGCACGTGCCAGTGTTAAATCATGAAAACAAAAATCCATGGCCGCTTATCCCTTGAACAATTCTCCCAGGCTCTTCAAATTGCCCTTGCCCAGTTACAGGATGCCGGGGTTGAATATGTGGAAAACGCCAACCTCTATTACAAGCCGGTTGATGAAGAGGACAGGGAAATTACCCTTTGGGACGACAAACTGAAAAAAGGCAAAAAAGTAGCCCGCGAAAAATTTGAAATTAAACTGGACGATACCCTTAATTAGCCGTCATTTTAAAGGCTCCGATGCACCGGGAAGCGGGGCAGAGGATACAAACTTTCCCTTGAGGGAAAGACAGAAAGGGTGAAAAACTGAAAAATAAGGGTTTGACATGTGTTGTTAAATATGACAACATTATCTAATGTTAGAGACTGAAAGAGACATTGAATGGATAACCGCCGCCCTAAAGGACTTTAAAAAGTTTCCGGAAAGCGCACAAAGAAAAATTCTTGTCGCTCTAACAGACGCGGCCCAGGGAGTAACCTCCGATATTGCCAAGCCCATGAAAGGGATGGGGCCAGGTGTTTTTGAAGTGGCCCTGAAATACAAGACCGATGCTTACCGAACGGTGTATGCGGTCCAGATTGATGAAAAAATATGGGTCATCCATGCTTTTAAGAAAAAATCGAAAAAGGGAATTAAAACCCCGAAGCAGGAAATTGACCTGATAAAAAAGAGAATTAAGCTTTTGAAGGAGATGTTGAAATGACCAAAGATGAAAAAATAGAAACAACCCGTGGGAGCGGCAACGTTTTCCGCGACGTTGGATTCCCAAATCCAGACGTGGAACAGGCCAAGGCTCTTTTGAGTGCTGAAATCATCAAAGCCCTTGATAGCCAGAAATTATCTGTGCGAAAAGCACAAGCTCAAACCAAAGTCCAGGCGGCGGATTTTTCCCGCATCAGAAACGCAGACCTTAAAAGGTTCACCATTGACCGGCTCATGACCATTCTGGGTAAGCTGGAACCTGAGGCGGACATTAACATGAAAGTACGGCTCCCGGCGAAACGAAAAAAACAGATCGCAAAGGAACAGGTTGCCCTGAATGTATAAGGTTCCAGTATCCCGTGAAGCGGGGCAGGGGACACAAACTTTCCCTTGAGGGAAAGACAGAAGGGGTGAAACAGCTTTCAAATAAGGACTTGCCCTTTTCAGATAAAAGTGAGACAATAAAGCTAGATAATCTAGCTAAGGATTAAAACTATGGAATGGAAACTGGCAGAGGCCAAAAACAAGTTTAGTGAAGTCATTAACAAAGCTCTTCTTGAAGGGCCGCAAAAAGTGGTACGGCGCGATCAATCTTTTATCATCATAGAAGAAAAGCAATATAAAAAACTTACAGGGAAAAAAAGTTCCTTCAAGGATTATATTTTGAACGCACCACCATTGGATGGTCTTGATCTATCCCGCGATCAATCACCTATGCGGGATGCTGATCTATGAGAGTCCTTCTTGATACCTGTGTCTTGTCAGAAATACGCAAAAAAAAGGGGAACCCTCCTGTCAAGGACGCTGTTCAGGCTTTTAACAGCGCGGATTTATTTCTTAGTGTTATCACGATTGGTGAAATCGTAAAGGGCATAGAATTGCTCGGCGGTAGCAAGCGTAAAAAAGAACTGACCGCCTGGGTACAAGGACTGGAAAGAGATTTTTCTGACTCCATTCTATCCATTGACATAGAGACAGTCAGGATTTGGGGTGATTTAACAGCGTCCGCACAAAAATCAGGAAAAACAGTTCCGGCTTGTGATGGTTTGATAGCGGCAACAGCCAAAAGGCATGGCCTGCATTTAATGACCCGCAATGTTAAAGATTTTGAATCCACCGGCACCATGATTATCAATCCCTGGAAATAGCGCTCCTGACCATTCTGAATAAGCTGGAACCAGTGAGTGAATAAAACCGAAACCTGGCACCCCTCTTGTACAAAAAATATATTAAAAAGACCAACTGAAAAGCCTCCAGAAAATTCTGACTTGCCTCTCCTTCTGTTGTATGTCAGAATGTCAAAAATATTCCCAGGAGGGCGGAGTGGCAAAAAGAAAAGATCGTAACGAATTTTCCAAACTTGTTGAAAAAACAGGTCTTACAAAAGAAGAAATTGCTGAGCGCTCAGGGTACAATGTAAGAACAATATATCGCTGGGAAGCCGGTGAAACCTCACCCAGAAAGCCTTTTCTTGAATGGCTTCGCAAGCAGGCCGAACAAAACGGCGGTATTCGGAGACTGTCACCACCGGGTTTTACCTTTATTGATCTTTTTGCAGGAATAGGCGGTTTACGAACCGGTTTTGAGCGGATTGGCGGAAAATGTATTTTTACGAGTGAATGGGATCTTGCATGTCGCAAGACCTACCAAGCCAACTTTCCCTGCGATCATCCTGTTGAAGGGGATATAACTGTTATCCCGGAAGAAGATATTCCCGCGCATGATGTCCTTGTCGCAGGGTTTCCCTGCCAGCCATTTTCTATAGCAGGAGTATCCAAAAAAAATGCCCTTGGAAGGCCCCACGGCTTTTTGTGTGAAGCGCAGGGAACGTTGTTTTTTGATGTAGCCAGAATTATTGCTCACCACAATCCAGCGGCGTTTCTCCTGGAAAATGTCAAGAACCTGCTCAACCATGACAAGGGCAACACCTTCCGCGTGATCCGCAAAACTCTTGAAAACGATCTTGGTTATCACATTGACTGGCGCGTGATTAATGCTAAAGGTTTTGTTCCGCAAAACCGGGAAAGAATATTTATTGCCGGTTTTCGCCGGGATACAGGGTTTGATTTTGAAAAACTGGTTCTTCCACAAGAAGACAACTGGCCCAGAATGTCAGCTATCCTTCATCCAGAAGATGGCTCCGAGACAGAAGAAGCTCCCTACACTGTGGGTACTAAAGCAAGAGTTAATCCAAAATATACGCTTTCGGACAAACTCTGGACCTACCTGCAAGAATACGCCAGAAAACACAAGGCAAAGGGGAACGGCTTTGGCTTTGGTCTTGTTGGCCGGAACGATGTAGCCCGAACCCTCTCTGCCAGATACTACAAAGATGGCTCCGAAATTCTGATTAAGCAACGAGGCAGAAGGCCCCGCCGCCTTACACCCAGGGAATGCGCCCGCCTTATGGGTTTTGACAAGCCGGGAATGTCATCTTTCCAGATACCGGTTTCCGATACCCAGGCCTACAAGCAATTTGGAAATGCTGTTGTTGTTCCCGTCCTGGAAACCGTTGCCAATCTCATTGAGCCGCATATCCATGATGTTATGCACCAGGATTCCCGCCAGCAAAATCTTTTCGATGGAAAAGAAGCAGAATTACTGTCCGGTCATGGTTGATATTGTTTCTCCCGAAACCCGTAGCCGGATGATGGCAGGTATCCGGGCAAAAGATACAAAACCGGAATTGATAATTCGCAAGACATTACATGCCCAGGGTTTCAGGTATCGCTTGCATGACAAGAATCTTCCGGGAAAGCCAGACCTTTCTTTTCCACGCTACAGGGCCGTAATCATGGTACATGGTTGTTTCTGGCACGGGCACAACTGCCACCTGTTCAAATGGCCCTCATCAAGAGAAGAATTCTGGCGAAAAAAAATTAAAAGGAACCGTGAAAAAGATTCCGAAACCCTTGTTACTCTCCATGATACAGGATGGCGTGTCATGACAATCTGGGAATGTGCCCTGAAAGGTCGAACCCGCCTTCCCCTTGATAAAATTACCCAGGACATGGCTTTCTGGCTACAATCGAATCAAACAAGTCTGGAAATCATGGGAAACAAAAGAAAGATCGCCGGATGAAAGAAGGTTTTCTCTCAAATTATTTTGAAGGTGTTTCGGCCAAGCGGCTTAGTGCAGTTGAAGCTGACCCCGGCAGATCGAACCAGCACGAGTTTAACGGTGTAAAAAACCTGAAAAAACTTTTTGGACAGGAAAGATTAACGGATTTTCCGGCCCGCTTTCTGTGGCTAGGGGAAGAAAACGAGGGGTTGTCTGAAGATTCTCTTGTAACTTGGTATGACTCAAGGAAAAACCACCCTACAAGGACAGAACACCGTCTTTATTTTAAAACCAATCCTGTCATGGAAATGGCCCGTGAGGGCGATTTGCTTTTTGTTGCCAGAAGACCTGAAAATGAATTGATGATTATTGTAGCCAGCAAAAACACAACTGTTGAAAACCAGTTGCTCTGGCTTTTCGGGGTGCCGGTTCAGATTGGAACAGGCTTTGAATTTCTGGATATTGAAGATAAAAAAAATATGGAGGTCGATTTTGCGGCTCGGTTTATTCTGGAAGAACTCGGTATTGAAATCGAAGACCCGGAGGCTTCCCGTTTTGATGCCCTGCTCGAACAGTTCCAGGGAAAGTTTCCCAAAACTATGGAATTTTCTGCTTTCGCCAGAGAAACACTTCCTGATGTCACTCCCCACGATGGACCAGATGTTGCTTTGATAGCCTGGATAGACCGTGAAGAAAAACTGTTCAGACGGCTGGAACGCTATATAGTTTCAGAACGCTTGAAGCAGGGCTTTATCGAGCCTGATGGCGCAGATGTTGACGGCTTTATCAGTTTTTCTCTAAGTGTTCAGAACCGCCGGAAGTCAAGGGCGGGTTATGCGCTTGAAAACCATATAGAAGAAATTTTTCGTTCCCTGTCCATTCGCTATGACAGGGAGGCTATAACGGAAAATAATGCTAAACCGGATTTTCTTTTTCCAGGAAAAAATGAATATCATGACGGGGAATTCCCGGATATTAACCTGAACATGCTCGGCGTAAAGTCTTCCTGCAAGGACAGGTGGCGACAGGTTCTTTCCGAAGCAAACCGGATACCGGACAAACATCTTTTCACACTGGAACCCGGAATCAGTGAAAACCAGACCAATGAAATGATTGCCCAGAGGCTTCAACTGGTCCTGCCTAAAAGTTTGCATTCAACTTACCGGCCTGCCCAGCAAGAATGGCTTATGGATCTGAATGGGTTTATTGATCTTGTCAGGGAACGTCAGGAAGCAAGATGACCTTTGAAGCGCTATCGTGTATTCGGTTAAGGAAAAAATATTGAATTTATATATCCATGAGTTAAACCAACAAATTAAAGATATTCAAAATAATTTATAGGGGCTGGAGAAGGTATGAAAAACCAAAAGCAAACCATACGAAAGATAGTAACATTTTTGAATAACCCTGATGAAAATGGTGGCTTTTGGTTGCCTAATATACAAAGACCATTTGTATGGAGTGAAGACCAAATATGCCGATTATTTGATTCCATCTTGCGGGAATACCCCATCAGCACTCTACTGATTTGGAAGACAACCAGCCAAATTCGACATAGAAGATTCATTGATACTTGGAAAAATACGCTACAACTCAGCAATTTTTATGTTCCTGAAAATGATAAAAAAAAGTGTCTTGTGCTCGATGGCCAGCAAAGACTTCAAAGTTTATTTATTGGCTTAAAAGGTAGTTACGATGGCAGAGAATTATTTTTGGATATTTTAAGCGGAGAGGTGGCCGCACCTGATGATATTAAATTCAAATTTGAATTTCTTGAAAAGTCTGAGGCCAAATTTCCTTGGGTGAAACTTAAAGACCTAATTTTTACAGAAAAAAATAGACGAGAAATTATAGAAAATCTAACAAATAAAGCAGGGCGGTCTTTGGATAAGGGTGAACTGGATAAATTAGGAGACCATGTTGATCAAATTAACCGAACTTTTAAGGAGAACGATGTAATCTCCTACCAGGAATTAGACAGCATAGACAATCCCAAGCTATATACAGAAGATGACGTTGTAGAAGTGTTTATACGAGCCAATTCTGGTGGAACTAAACTGGCAAAGTCAGATTTGTTATTTTCGTTGCTTAGCGCCAGTTGGGAAATAGCAGATGAAAAAATGGAGGAATTGCTTGAAAGGTTAAACAGACATGGTTTTGCATTCGATCGGGATTTTGTTTTAAAGACCTGCTTGGTTCTCTTGGAGCAGGGGGCAAGATACGAGGTTGCCAAGTTTCGCAAACATGGGGTCCGAGAAAAAATTGAATCAGAATGGTCAGGAATTTCCTCTGCGATAGCAGATGTTCTTGATTTTGTCAGAGGTAAAACTTTTATTAAATGTGACAATGCCCTGTCTTCATATCTAGTTTTAATTCCTCTAATTTATAATCGCTACAAATACCCGAAATCGTGGAAGTCTGCAAAAGATGTAGATACTTATCTTTTGCGATGTTTGTTAGCTGGAGCATTTGGCGGTCAGTCGGATCGCCTTATTGATGCGCTTAAAAATAAAATAGATGAGAATGATGAAATACAAGTTGACGAAATGTTTGGAATCATTCGTTCCCAAAATAGAAGCCTTGAGCTTACTGAGGACCGTTTTTGGAAAATGGGTTACGGTTCGGGTGCCATTCATTTGATCTTCAATATTTGGTATCGTGATTTTTCTCACACTCCAGCGTATGACAATAACTTGCCTCAAGTTGATCACATCTTTCCGCAGAGCGCGTTACGAAAATTAAAAATTAAAAATCCTGACACAGGTCGATCTATTATGAAGTATCGAGGGTCTGAAATAAATCAGTTGGCCAACTGTATGTTGCTTACACAAGAGGAAAATGGGGCCGGAGGCAAGTGGGACACGCTTCCGTCCAATTGGTTTTTAGATAAAGATAAAGCCTATTTGGAAAGGCATCTAATTCCAGCCGATCCTTCGCTTTGGGAATTGGATCGTTTTGAGGATTTTATAATGGCAAGAAAACAGCTTATAAAAGATAAATTCAAGTATTTGTTAGTTATTGAGCAAGGATAGGAACGTAAAATGAAACATTCAACAGTTGAAAGCCACAACACTCCATTCCCTCCTTTCTTTTCCATCCCAATTTCCGCTTTTAGTAAAAGCCACAATTAAAACTCATTGCTTCTAAAGGGTTTATCTTCACGACAACCTGTGCTATTGTGGCTTTTATGAGTAATCACAGAAAACCCACAATTAAAAACGACCCTTGGAACAAGGGAAAAGCCGTTGGACAGAAAAATCCATTTACCCCGAATCAGGCCGAACTCATCCGCACCATTCTAAAATCCGATCATCAAGCCTTCACAGAAGAAGCCGCACAACATGCGGCTAATGGTAAGGCTTCCAAATCACAAGCCGTATCACGCAAAGCCCTGGGCGCACTCCGCGATCTTGCCATGTTCAACACCGGGGTTGATACCATGCTCCGGGCTTCCGATCTTTTAAAGCTCCGCGTGATCGACGTTGCCGACCACAACGGCGACACCATAGAAGAATTTTCTATCCGGCAGAAAAAAACTAAAAATACCCAGGTTGTTGCGCTTTCTCACAACAGCCGCGATGCCTTAAAGTCCTGGATCAGTTCGAGCAATAAAACATCAGAGGATTTTCTGTTTACCAGTGTCGGCAACCGCAATAATGGCGGGCCTCTTTCCCGCAACCAGTACGCAAATTTAGTCAAGAAATGGGCCAGCCATGCCCGTTTGGACCCAAAGCGCCACAGCACCCATTCCATGCGCCGGTCTAAATCCGCCGCCGTTTATCAGGCCACTCATAATCTTAGAGCCTGCCAGCATCTTCTCGGTCACAAGTCTATTGCCAGCACCGCTTCCTACTTGGCCGTGGATCAGCGCGAAGCCCTCGATCTTGCCAAAAAGATCAAGGTGTAGGCTTTACTGAAATAGTCTGTTGACAATGCGACTGAATAAATGTATGTACATTTGTGCACAGTGGGGTTATAATGGAATTTAAATGGGACAGCAAAAAGGCTGAGAGCAACTTACAAAAACATGGCGTTCATTTTAAAGGTGCGACTGCCATTTTTGCAGACGAAAACCGGCTGACTGCCATAGACGACAGGAAGGATTACAAGGAAGAGCGATACACAACCTTGGGCATGATTGAAGATCGTCTTTACGTTGTAATCTATACGACAGCCTCGGAAACGATCCGTATTATTTCGGCACGGAAAGCAAATAAAAGGGAGCAGAAACGCTATGACGATCATTAAACACACGCTCGATCCAAAGAAACCTCCACGGCTTACCAAGAAAGAAAAAGCCCGGTATGATGCTATAAAGGACGAGGACATTGACTATTCAGACATCCCGGAATTAGGAGACGAATTTTTTAGGGATGCCAAGATCGCAAGTGAATTTAAAAAATCTAAATCCCGTGTGACCATGCGCTTGGATAACGACATTCTTGACTGGTTGAAAGCACAGGGTAAAGGATACCAAACCCGCGCCAATATGATTTTACGGGCCGCTATGGAACATCACCAGAAGCCGTAAGTATAATTTTTGGAAATATGAAAAATGGCAAAAAATCCACATGAAGGTTCTTCATTTGATGATTTTCTGAAAGAGGATGGTCTCTACGAAGAATGCACCGCCGCCGCTCTCAAAAAAGTATTGGCGTGGCAACTTGAAGAGGAAATGAAGAACAAAAAAATAACAAAAAAGATCATGGCGGAGCGTATGCAAACAAGCCGCTCCCAACTTGACAGGTTGCTCGATCCAGAAAAAACAGGTGTTTCCCTGGAAACCATGCAGTGGGAGGCATCCGTTGTAGGCCGTGAATTACGGATACAGAGGAATCAATCATATTTTATTATCTCATTCCGGTTATCAATCCAATATCTGGGGAACCTTCAAACAGTGGAAAGAAAAAGATTGCAACGTCCGAAAAGGTGAACGCTCACAAATCGTCGTGCTCTGGAAATTCTTTAACGAAGCAGACGAGGAAGGAAACGCGACCGGGAAAACATCCGCCGTGATGACCCGCTATTACAAGGTTTTTAATTCCGAGCAGGTCGAAGGCGATCACGCCAGAACCGCCGAGCAGAAATTTAAAGAAAAACTTTTAAATCATGATCCGATAGCAAAGGCGCAAAATTTTGTTGATGGTTACATGAAAAATGAGCGCTTGCCTTTGAAGAATTCAGACAGGGCTTATTACAGCGGCGGAATAGCTGAACATATTGCTATGCCGGAACTGGGGCAATTCCGTAGCCCGGAGCATTTTTACAGTGTTTATGCCCATGAGATTACGCATAGCGTAGGTCATAAAAATCGTTTAGACCGCGATCTTTCCGGGAAATTTGGCAGTGAAAAATACGCTTTTGAGGAACTGGTTGCCTGCGCCGCGCCGGGCGAAACCTGCGATCCTGAAAGCTGTTCTATTGTTGTGGAGCCAAGCCGCTTTGAAACCCATTCGAGCGTGGTCAGGTCATTATTGCCGAAAAATTGCAAAATTCCGGCATTGCCCATGAAGGTTTCCCACCGCTCTTTATAGAGCGCCTTGAGTTGACCCAAATCTTGCAGGATCGGCCAGAGTTTCACTCCGTATCCTGCAATCTGCCCCGCCGCGTCCTCGATCTGACGCATATGCCCGAGAGTGGCAAATTCATCGAGGAGAAACAGCACCGGAGAGCCGGTCGCTGTTTCTCCGGGTCTTGCATCTATAAAAGCCGTGGTCCGCTCCATTGCTTGCAGGGCCAGATTGACAAACAGCCGCAACCAGCGCCCGCACGTTCCCATATGACGACCGGGCAGGCAGAGATAGACGGTCATGCCCTGGGTTTTCAGATGAGCCAGGTCCAACCCTTGGCCTTGCAGGGAAGCCTCGATTTCAGGAAAGGACAAAGCGCGTAAATGCCGCCTTGCCGTTGAAAGGACGGAATCCCGTTCCCGTTCCGGTCGGTCAAAAAAATCCGCCGCCGCCCGGCACACTGCCGGAACGAGGCTCACGCGCATGAGACCTTCCAGCACCTCCAGGCTGGGTCCTTTATCCTTGTCATCCTCGAATATTTCACCGTGGGCTATCAAATCCCGCACCGTCACCAGGTCTCGGCGACCCTCAAAGCGCTCCGCCGTGGCCACTTCGATGATAACGCCTTCGATAAAGGTGCGGGCGCTTTCATCCCAGTGCGGATCAGAGCCACCAGAAACCACCAGAGCGTCGGTTATCAATATCGCATCTTCCACAGCGGATTCCGCCCGTATCCCAGCCAGAGGGTTAAAACTCATGCGGAATTCGCGCAGGCTATCCCCGGTCGTGCCGAACGGGTCCAGAACACAAACCCGTTGACCGAGCTTTTCAGCCCGCACTTTTGCCGTGGCCAGGGCCAGTTCGCCTTTAGGATCGACGGCCAGCACGGACCCGGAATAACGAAGCATATTCGGAATGATGGCCGTTCTACCCTTTCCGGCCCGGCTACCGGCTATGGTGATGGCATGGCGATCATCGTCAACGCCGATCTCGAACCCGCCTTGAGCGTAGCGTTCATTGGTTTTGGGATCGCGTTCGATTCTGGCACCCACCAGACCCAAAAACAGCTTCTCCGGGGCATAACGCAAGGATGTTGCAGAGGCGATGTTTTGCTCGCTCTCGAACTCAGATGTAGTGGGAGCCATTTCCCGCGCCGGAACGTCAGGCACACCCCGTGTCAGTCCTGCAAAAATTTCATGTGCCATTGTCTCGCCTCATAAATGATCTTCAAAGTCTTAGAAAAATCCTACGAGCGTAAGGATAAGCCGCTGTTAACCAATTGTTTAGGATAACCCATTAGAGTATAATGGAACGCGGCGAAAAAGGAGGATAGCAAGATATGTTTTTGTGGTACAAAAACCCGCTCCCTAAAGGGGAGCTTGATCTTGCCCTGCGGGGCAATCCGGCAACTAGCGTGCCGTCTTCCGGTCCTTGCGGTCCGGTCGGAACTCTGTTCCGAACCATGTCCCCGTTTCGTCGGGGAACCACGACGCGGCACTTTAGGTGCCGTCCTCCGGTCCTTACGTCCCGGTTATTGCCCTTGGGGGCAATGCGGCACTTTGGGTGCCAGCTTTCGTCCCTTGGGGTCCGATTATTGCCCTTGAGGGCAATGCGGCACCTTGTGTGCCGTTTCCCGGTCCTTGTGGCCCGGTTGGAAACGCTGTTCCAAGCCATGTCCCCGTTTCGCCGGGGAATCACGACACGGCCCCTTGGGTGCCGTAAGGAGCCTTGCTATGGCAAGACCTAAAAAACCGGCAGGCGAGTTGCGAACCGATTCTTTCAAGTTTCGGCTCACACCCACCGAGCGCCTGCAAATCGAAAAGGCGGCCCATAAAGCGGGCATGATCGCCTCAGAATATGCCCGTGCGCAAACCCTGAAAGGCCGCGTTGTGGTCAACGAGCACCGGACTCTGGATCACGCTGTTATCGACCAGCTCCGGCGCATTGGGGTGAACCTGAACCAGCTAACCCGTTTGGCCTATGTCAGGGAAAAAATGCCTTCTGCCCTGCCCCAACTCTGTGATGACCTGGAACAATTCTTAATGCAGGAGTTGCCCGATTATGGTTCCAAAAGTCGCGGGTAAAGGTGCAAGCTTCAAAGGAGCCGCCCTGTATTATCTCCATGACAAGCAGGCGGACACATCCGAGCGCATCCTTTTTACCTTTACCGAAAACCTGCCAACCGACAACCCCGATCTGGCTATTCGCCAGATGGCCTACACGGCCATGCACCAGGCCGAAATAAAAGCGTCTAACGATAACATTGTTTCCACGGGCCGAAAACTTCAAAATTCGGTCTACACCTACAGCCTGTCATGGGCACCGGATGAAACCCCTACCCAGACCGAAATGATTGAAGCCGCCCGCGAAACTCTAAAAGTCCTGGGCCTTAAAGATCATGAAGCCCTTATGGTGGCCCACAATGACGAGCCGCATCCGCATGTCCACGTCATTGTCAACCGCGTTCATCCTGAGACCGGGCTTGCGGCAAAGCTTTCCAAAGACCATTTGAAACTATCCCGATGGGCCGAAAAATATGAAAAGGAGCAGGGAAAGATACGTTGCGATCAGCGTGTTGAAAACAACAAAAAACGCAAGAAAGGCGAATTTGTCAAAGACAAGAAAAGTATTAACGATGCGGACTTTTTCCGTTGGCGCAAAGACCGCTTGAAACAGGCTTTTGATCGTCGTCAAAAGGAGGATAAAAACCTTTCCGCTACTCACAAGGGACAACAGCAGTTCCTCTATGACGAAAAGGAAATGCGTGTTACCCACCGCATGGGACAGATCAAAGAGCAGACCCGCCAGCAATGGGCCGACCTTTACCGCCAGCAACGAGAGGAACTATTTGAACGGCGCCAGGCTCAAAAAAGCGCCTTTTCCAGCTTCAAATACTGGCTGAAACACCGCGATAAAACCGAAGGTAATTTCTTTACAGGAGCCATCAAGGCGATACTCGGACGGCCTGGCTTAAAAAAGCAACAGGATAAAAAACACGAAAACCAGCGCAAAGCCTTATCCGCCGCCATCGCAAAACAACAACGCGAAGCCAGGGCACAGGAAAATAAAGCATACCGAGCCGAGCTGGATAAGATCAAGGAATTACAGAAACAGGAATCAAAAACCCTCAAAGAGGCCCACACCAAGGAAAGTCAGGACTTGGCCCGCGAAATCAAGGAAGGCACCGACCGGGAAAAATACCAAAAAGAAACCCCGGAAAGGTTGAAGGAAGAATTTCGCAAACGGGCCGCCAAGGCAATCCGCAAGGCGAAGAAAAAACGTGAAGAGCGCGGTAAAGGCCACGGACGGTAGCGCGATTAACCTCCTTTTAATCTATTTCCAGTACAATTTTTAATTGGGGCACCCATTTTATAACAACTGGGAGGGTTTGAATTTGAAAGGCAAATATGGAGGACCATTGTCCGTAGACGAT
>Ga0114931_10004825_pt1 | contig 16760 bp, 26 predicted proteins | sample 2SBtaG_FD_89579 | JGI IMG/M metagenome (GOLD analysis project Ga0114931, IMG submission 89579) | Deep subsurface microbial communities from Kolumbo volcano to uncover new lineages of life (NeLLi) - 2SBTROV14_V59a metaG | ecosystem: Environmental > Aquatic > Marine > Volcanic | place: Kolumbo...
AAACAATATCACCATTTTCAAGTTTCCGGTTACCCGGTATCCCATGAACTACCTGATCGTTTATAGAAACACACAGGGTTGCAGGAAACGGGTTATGTGCCTGACCATATCCTTTAAAAGCAGGTTTACCATTCTTCGATTTAATAAAATCCTCAGCGATACGATCCAGTTAACCTGTTGTGACGCCCGGTTCAATGTGTTTGCCGACTTCGGCCAACGTCAATGAAACCAGTTCTGCGCTTTCTCTGATGTGAACGATCTCGTTATCTGTCTTCAGGTAAATCATGCGAAACGTTTACGCCCCCTTATCTTGCCAGTGCGCATAAATCCATCGTAATGACGCATCATCAGGTGACTTTCAATTTGCTGCAGGGTATCGAGTGCAACACCCACGATAATCAACAAACTGGTACCACCAAAGAACATTGCTAATCCGGGGGTTACTCCTGCCCGCACTGCGATCGATGGTAAAATTGCAACTATAGCAAGTGCAATTGAACCCGGAAGCGTAATACGGGTAAGAATATTATCAATAAAATCTACTGTTTGTTTGCCTGGACGAACTCCCGGAATGAATCCCCCCTGGCGTTTCATAGTATCGGCCATCTCTTTCGGGTTGATGGCGATAGCTGTATAGAAATAGGTAAAGAAGATGATGATGATTGCGTACACAATCGAATATGTTACCCCGGTGAAATCACTTGACCAGGATGTCAGCATTTGAATAACCTGGTTGTCAGGGAAGAACGTACCGATTGTGCTCGGAATAAACATGATCGACTGAGCAAAGATGATCGGCATCACACCTGCAGCGTTGACTCGCAACGGCAGATACTGTGTCGTTCCACCATATACCCGTCGGCCAACAACACGTTTGGCATATTGTACAGGAATTTTACGAGTTCCTTGTGTAAGCAACACGACAGCTCCAGATACAAGAAGCAGTGCAGCCAACTCGACAATCACAATAATAAGGTTGCTCTTAGTCGTAAATTCATTGATCAGGTTTGTGGGCAAGGCCGCGACGATACCAATCATAATGATGATCGATATTCCGTTTCCAATTCCCCGTTCCGTAATGCGTTCCCCGAGCCACATAACAAATACCGAACCGGCAGTCAGTACAATCATACTGGTAACGATAAACGCAGTGTGTCCAACGACGATTGCCTGTGGCGAAGTATGCATCAGGTTAATGGCGAAACCAATAGCCTGAACCAACGTGATCGCCACGGTACCATAGCGGGTAAGCTGAGTGATTTTACGTCGTCCTTCCTCACCCTCTCGCTGCAATTTCTGGAAATAGGGGACAACCGCACCCATTAACTGTAAAATAATGGACGCTGTAATGTATGGCATGATTCCCAAGGCAAACACTCCTGCCCTGGAGAATGCACCACCAACAAACAAGTTAAAGAGGCCCAGCAGGTTGGTTGCATTTTGGCTCTGTTGTACCAATTGAGTGGCGTCAACCCCTGGCATTGTGATGTAGCTGCCAATTCTGTAGATCATCAGCATTCCGATGGTGTACAGAATCCGCTTTCTGAGCTCTTCAACTTTGAAGATATTCCGGAAATTTTCTACTAGACTCATGCGCTATCCGTTACCGCGTTCGGCTCAGTGGTTATTCTATAACTTCAGTTTTGCCCCCAGCCTTCGAGATCGATTCCTCGGCTGATTTACTGAATGCGTGGGCAGTTATTGTCAACGCTTTTGTCAACTCACCATTGCCCAAAATTTTGACCCGGGCATTCTTTTTAACGACGCCGGCATCTACGAGATCTGCAACGGTGATCGTTTCTTTAAGACGGCCGGCATCTACGAGTTCCTGAATACGTCCGACATTTACCGGTACGTACGAAACCCTAAATGGATTTTTAAATCCGAACTTGGGGATCCTGCGTTGAAGTGGCATTTGGCCACCTTCAAATCCAAGTGTCCGGGAGTATCCACTACCAGATTTTTGGCCTTTATGGCCGCGTCCTGATTGTTTCCCGGTTCCGGATCCCTCGCCCCGACCAACACGTTTGCGGGTCTTGCGATTGGGGACAGGTGCTTCAATATTATGTAATTTCATAATTCCTTCTCGGAGTCTTCGCGTAATTAACCTTCGTATACTTTATTCAGGTTTACACCACGACGTTGGGCAACCTCTGTTGGATCTTCGAGCTGGCGAAGTGCATCGATCGTAGCTTTAACCATGTTGTGCGGGTTTGATGAACCAAGCGATTTACTCAGAATATTGTGAATTCCAGCACTGTCAAGAACTGCTTTCACACCACCGCCGGCGATAACTCCTGTACCTTCGGCAGCCGGGCGGAGCAACACACGACCCGCACCGCATTTTCCAACAACAGTATGTGGAATTGAACCACTTTTGGTAATCGGAACGCGAATCAGATTTTTGCGTGCATCATCGATACCTTTCTGAATGGCATCCGAAACTTCGTTTGCTTTACCCAATCCGTTTCCGACAATACCATTCTTATCACCAACAACGGTGATCGCATTAAAACTGAACCGGCGTCCACCCTTCACAACCTTGGCAACGCGGTTGATGTGTACGAGACGATCCTCAAGATTCAGATCGCTCGCCTTAATGTTATGTTTTCTTCTCTTTCTTGGCATAAGGTGTATCCGATTTTAAAACTTCAATCCGTTTTCACGTGCTGCATCGGCAATGGCTTTAACTTTTCCATGGTAGATATATCCGCCACGGTCGAAAACCACTTGGTCAATTCCAGCCTTTTTTGCTTTTTCAGCAGCATCTTTACCGATAACCTCGGCTTTTTCCAATCCTGTTTTGCCTTTCAGGCTTTTGGTAACCTCTTTGCTCAACGTTGATGTTGCTGCCAGGGTACGACCACCCTCATCATCGATGAACTGAACATACAAATGCTTTGAACTTTTGAATATGTTCATACGTGGTTTATCAGCCGTACCATATACTTTGGAGCGTACGCGCCGCTGAATTTTCTTTCTTCGTAAAACTTTCTGATTGTTCGCCATTTCTGTACTAACCGTTATTTACCTGCCGATTTACCAGCTTTTCTACGCACTTGCTCATTTAGATATCGAACCCCTTTGCCTTTGTACGGCTCAGGTGGACGCAACGAACGGATCTTAGCAGCGACCTGTCCGACCAGTTCTTTGTTTACACCTGAAATAATAACACGGGGATTTTTACCACTTTTGGTATCAACTTCTATGGTAACACCATCGGGTGGAACAAAGTAAAATGGATGAGAATGTCCGAGACCGAGCTCTACAATACCATTGTTCACACTGGCACGATAACCGACACCGATAATCTCAAGTGTTTTAGAATACCCTTCAGTGACTCCAATCACAGCGTTGTTGATCAGCGCACGGTAAAGACCATGCAACGCTCTGTACTGACGATCTTCACTGGCGCGAGTTAGCACGATGTGACCATCTTCACTTTTTACCGTAATAGAAGGATCGACCTTCAGACTCAGTGTACCTTTACTTCCCTTTACCGTCACTACATTTTCTGCGTTGACGCTAAACTCAACTTTGTCGCTGATCGGAATCGGTAATTTACCTATTCGAGACATATTCCTGAATATTTATTAATACACGTAACAGAGTACTTCACCACCGACGCCCAGTTTGCGGGCTTCTTTATCGGTCATAACTCCTTGCGAGGTCGTTAAAATGGCAATACCAAGGCCATTGCGTACACGTGGAATTTCCGTTGACTTACGGTGTTGACGTAAGCCCGGGCGTGAAACCCTTTCGAGATTCTTGATTACAGGGTAACCATAAGAATCATATTTGAGGAACAGGCGTATTAACCCAACTTTCCCATCTTCAATATTGATGAATTTGCGGATATAGCCTTTATCCAGAAGAATCTTCGTCATAGCCCGTTTGATATTTGAAGCCGGGATATCGACAGTTCGGTGTCCGGCCATCTGGGCGTTACGGATCCTCGTCAGAAAATCAGCAATTGGATCTGTCATGCTTCTTATCAATTAAATTGGTTACCAACTTGCTTTACGAATACCGGGTATTCTGCCTTCCAGCGCCAGTTCCCTGAATTTGATTCGGGAAACGCCGTACTTCGAGATATAACCACGAGAACGACCGGTCATTGAACAACGATTACGCACCCGTGTGGGGCTGGCATCGCGCGGCAGCTTCTGTAGAGCCTCATAATCGCCGGCTTCTTTCAGTTTACGCCGTTTTTCGGCGTACTTAGCAACCGTTTCTTTACGTTTTTTATTGCGTGCTATCCAAGCTTTTTTAGCCATAATCGCTACTAATTGTTATTTCTTTTTCTAAATGGCATTCCAAGATACTTTAACAAGCTGAAAGCCTGCTCATCATTTGGAGCAGTAGTGATGAACGCAATGTCCATCCCATGAATCCAATCAATCTTGTCAGTATTGATCTCAGGGAAAATCGTATGTTCACGAATTCCGAGGTTATAGTTACCACGACCGTCAAAACTGCGATCCGGAATTCCCTGGAAGTCGCGAGTTCTCGGCAGAGCGAGATTAATCAAACGGTCCAGGAACTCATACATAATCTTTCCGCGCAAGGTTACCTTGCAACCAATTGGCATTCCTTCACGAAGCTTAAAGTTCGAAATGGATTTACGGGCAGTAGTAATGACCGGCTTCTGGCCGGTGATTGTCGCCACACTGTTCACTACGTCATCCAAACGCTTACGGTCATTGACCGCTTCCCCGACACCTACATTGATCGTAATCTTTGTGAGTTTAGGTACGGCCAGATCGTTGGTGTACTCGAAGTCCTTTTTAAGCTTCTGAAGAACCTCTTTTTTAAATTGGGTATACAGTCTTGCTTCTGTTGCCATCGTTATTATCGAAATTCTTATTTATCCAGTACTTCGCCGCTCTCTTTGGAATAACGGACCCAGCGTGATTTACCAGTTTCTTCAATTCGTTTGCGACCGATACGAGTCGCTTCTCCACTTACAGGATCAAGAGGCATCACATTAGAGATGTGAATCGGCGCCTCCTGCTTCAGTCTTCCACCCTGGGGATATTGTTGACTTGGCTTGTGGTGTTTGACGCGCATATTTACACCTTCCACAAGCACACGATCGCTTTTCGCAATGATGTCGAGCACCTTGCCTGTGCTTCCTTTATCTTCCCCGGTGATCACTTTCACAGTATCACCCTTCTTAATGTGGAATTTTTTCTTTTTGTTCAACTTCCTTGGCATAATCGTACTCAATCGTTTTATAATACTTCCGGAGCGAGTGATATGATGCGCATATAATTTCGTTCGCGAAGTTCACGAGCAATGGGACCGAAAATACGAGTACCTACCGGTTCCTGCTCTTTGTTAACTATCACAGCAGCATTCTCATCAAATCGAATATAGCTGCCGTCATGACGTCGAAACTCTTTTTTTGTGCGAACCACTACGGCTTTTACCACATCACCCTTTTTTACGGTTCCACCTGGGATAGCCGTTTTCACGGAGCAGGCTATCAGGTCGCCAACCCGGGCATATCGTTTTTTCGAATCGCCCAATACTTTAATACACATCAGCTTGCGGGCTCCGCTGTTATCCGCAACATTGAGTATGGTCTGTGTCTGTATCATTGTTAGCTGTACCTATAAATATTTGCCGGTTACTTCGCACGTTCAATGATTTCCACTAACCGCCATTTCTTATTCTTTGATAGCGGCCGGGTTTCCATAATGCGCACTCTGTCACCGATGTTAGCATCGTTGTTTTCATCATGAGCCATATATTTTCTGGTCTTTTTGATGAACTTGCCATAAATCGGGTGCTTAACCTGACGGTCGACTGCAACAGTTATGCTTTTGCTCATCTTGTTGCTGACAACCAGGCCAGTGCGCTGTTTACGTTGATTACGTACAGTTTCTTGTTCCATCGTTTATGTCGTCCTATGATTGTTCGCTGCGTTCTTTTTCGCTGATGATGGTTTTCAACCGGGCAATCTCACGACGATGAATCCTGAGAGCTGAAACATCTTCAAGCTGGCCGGCCGCTGCCCGATCAAAACGCAGTTTGGTCAGAGTTTCCTGCTCATCTTTAATACGAGCGTGAAGTTCTGCCACTGAAAGGTCTCTGAGTTCGTGTGGTTTCATTCCTCTTTCCTGTTTAATTATTCTCCGTCATAGTCACGACGAACAACAAACTTCGTTCTAATAGGAAGCTTGAACTGTGCCAGACGTAATGCTTCCTGCGCTTTTTCTTTTGAAACCCCCCCCACTTCAAAAAGAACTCGTCCGGGATGAACGACAGCAATGAAGTGATCGAGGGTACCTTTACCACTACCCATCCGCGTTTCTGCCGGTTTAGCGGTGATCGGTTTGTCCGGAAAAATTCGAATCCAGACGTTACCATCACGTTGCAGATAACGGTTGATGGCCACACGACAGGCTTCAATCTGACGAGCCGTGATAAATTTGCCTTCCAACGCTTTGATACCAAAATCACCGAAAGCCAACTGATGGCCACGTTGTGCGTTTCCTTTGATTTTGCCTCTGTGAACTCGTCGGCGGTGAATTCGTTTTGGTTCTAACATGATCTTACTGGATTAAAAAGATTACGTTTATCTGCGTTCAGAACGACGCCGGCGACGATTACGTGAACGCGATGAACGGCGACGTTTTTGTGGTTCCGGTTTTTCAAGACGGTTGGTGAAAGCACTTGGCGTCAAATCAACATCTCCAATGATCTCACCTTTGAAAATCCATACCGTAACACCAATCGTACCATAAATGGTGAACGAGGTTTGCTTTGCATAATCAATATCAGCACGCAGAGTATGGAGTGGCACACGTCCTTCTTTATATTGTTCAGTACGTGCCATTTCAGCACCACCAAGACGACCGGAACAACGGACCTTAATTCCTTTTGCTCCCATTCTCATTGCTGATGAGATAGCCGTTTTCATCGCACGTCGGAAAGAGACACGTGAAGCCAGCTGCTGAGCAATATTCTGAGCGACAAGATTGGCATCAACTTCCGGACGCTTGATCTCACTGATCTTAATTTGAACTTCCTTATGAGTGATTTTCTTCAGCTCTTCACGCAACATTTCCACTTGCTCACCGCCTTTACCGATGATCACACCGGGACGGCTGGTCAGCAACGTGAGAAGAATCCGTTTGGGAGTCCGTTCGATAATCACTTTAGCCAGACCACCGTTTCTCAGGCGGGTATCCAGGTAACTACGCAGCTTATTGTCCTCCATAAGGATGGAGTCAGCATCATGTTCGGAATACCAGTTGGATTCCCAACCCCGGATGATTCCTAATCTAAGGCCTGTTGGATTTGTTTTTTGTCCCAATGTATTCTCGTTTTAAGCTTCGGTTTCTTCTTGTTTGGCTACTACCACTGTTATATGGCAGCTGCGCTTGCGAATCTGGTGCGCACGTCCCTGCGGTGCAGGTTGTATCCGTTTCAGCGTGGCGCCTTCATCTACAAAAATTTCTTTTATATAAAGATCTTCATTATCAAGACGCTCGTCCTGGAATTTATCCCGAATATTAGCAGCGGCAGAACGAACCACCTTGGCAACGTCTGGTGCAGCTCCTTTTTTCACAAATTTCAGACTTCCCAGGGCATCAGTTACCTTCTTCCCCCGAACGAGATCGGCTACCAACCGTACTTTACGAGGAGAGCGGCGCAGATACCGCTGAACCGCGCGGGCTTCTAAAATAACTTCCTGATTTTCCATTATTTCTTCTCACCTTTCTTTTGCGGGTGTCCACGGAATGTGCGTGTCGGTGCAAACTCACCCAATTTATGTCCAACCATGTTTTCGGTCACGTAAACCGGTATAAACTGTTTTCCGTTGTGGACAGCGAAGGTCAGTCCAACAAAATCAGGCGAGATCATCGATGATCTCGACCATGTTTTGATAACTTTTTTCGAATTTGAACTGTTGGCCTCGTCAACCTTCTTCTGAAGCTTAAAATATATGAAGGGGCCTTTCTTCAGTGAACGTGGCATGGAATCCTACTACTTTTTGTTTCTACGTCGTACAATATATTTTGAAGACAGCTTGCGTTTGTGCCGGGTTTTTTGACCCTTTGAATACAAGCCCCAGGGTGACCGTGGGTGACCACCCGATGCTTTACCTTCACCACCACCCATTGGGTGATCGATCGGGTTCATAGCAACACCACGAGTTTGTGGACGGCGACCTTTCCAGCGGCTGCGTCCAGCTTTACCAATGGAAATGTTAAAGTGATCCGGGTTGCTGGTTGATCCGACAGTTGCTGTGCAACGTCCTAACACCATGCGAACTTCTCCAGATGGAAGCTTAACAGTTGCATATCGTTCTGTTTTTGCAACAAGCTGAGCACTGGTTCCGGCACTACGCGCCATTTGACCGCCCTTGCCCGGTGTCAACTCGATGTTATGAACAACAGTACCCAATGGCATGTTCATTAAAGGCATCGAATTTCCTGTATCAGGTGCAACTTGCTGACCACTAATAACTTTGTCCCCGACTTTCAGCTTATCCGGAGCAATTATGTATCTTTTTTCTCCGTCAGCATATGCCAGTAAAGCAATACGAGCGGTACGGTTTGGATCGTACTCAATCGTTTTAACCGTAGCGGGGATATCATATTTGTTCCGCTTGAAATCGATGACACGATAACGGCGCTTATGACCTCCTCCTCTGTGTCGGGAGGTAATCCGGCCGTTAACGTTTCTACCACCGGATTTCTTCAATGAGCCGATTAACGACTTCTCAGGTTTGTTAGTCGTAACCTCACTGAAATCGGGTGCAATCCGATTACGCGTACTTGCTGTGGTCGGTTTTAATTTCTTCGTACCCATTATTCTAATTCACTTACCATTAAATTTCTTCGTAGAAGTCGATTTCCTGCCCTTCACCAATAGTTATAATGGCTTTCTTCCATTTTTTACTCCGGCCTGAAACAAATCCGCTTCGGGTATAACGGCCTTTCGGTTTTGACGCAACGATTGATGTATTCACCTTCTTAACAGTCACATGAGGATACATCCTAATGATTTCTTTCTTGATATCAGCCTTTGAAGCATGCATATCAACTTCAAACCCGTACTGGTTAAGTTTGGCCTGAAGGTCAGTCATCTTTTCCGTGATCAAGGGACGAATCAGAACACTCATGCTTCTACCTCCTCTTTATTTCCAACAACAGAGGCTTCCAAAACACTGACACCTGATTTCTGAATTAACACGACATCTGCATTCATTATTTCATATGCGGATGGCTTGTTGGCTTCCAGGACAAGTAATTCAGGAACATTACGGCAGGAGAGAAACAAGCTTTTGCTAACATCAGGTGTTAAGATCAATACTTTCTTCCCGTCCAGCTTTAAAGCCGCAATAATTTGAAGCAGACTCTTCGTTTTTGGTTCTTCAAATTCAAAATCTTCAACAACTACTACAGCCTTTTCAGAAGCTTTGATAGAGAGGGCCGACTTACGAGCAAGTTATTTTACTTTCTTGCTCAATTTTACCTGATAATCACGTGGCTGTGGTCCAAAAACCGTACCACCACCGATTAACAGGGGAGAGCGTAACGTACCGCGGCGTGCATTACCTGTTCCTTTCTGGCGATAGGCTTTGCGTCCACCACCACGCACTTCACTGCGCCCTTTTGTTTTGGCAGTACCCTGGCGCTGATTGCTCATGTAAGAGCGGATAGCTTCGTAGAGTACCGTCTTATTCGGCTCGATTCCAAAAATCTGGTCATTGAGTTCAATACTCGCAGATGATTTGGTACCGTCGGTTTTAAATACTTTAAGTTTCATGAATTCGAGGCTACTTTGTTTCTATCACCTGTTGTAGATCTCGACGATCTGGCCTTTAGGTCCGGGTATAGGTCCCTTAATCAATATTAAGTTTGATTCGGGCATAATCTGTACAACAGCCAGGCCCTTCACTTTTTTTCTTTCATTACCCATACGACCGGCCATCAAAACACCTTTAAAAACCCGCGAAGGGTCGGATGCCTGACCAATGGATCCCGGGTGACGTTGCCGGTTGTGCTGGCCATGCGTGCGTCCACCAACACCACTAAAGCCATGTCGACGAACAACACCGGCAAAGCCGCGGCCTTTGGTATATCCAACCACGTCAACGTAACTACCCTCGGTGAACACATCTTCCACACGAAGTTCGTCACCAAGATTAAACGAGCCCGCTTCGAATCCATCAAATTCCTTGATATATCGTTTGGGGTTCGTCCCGGCTTTTTTAAAGTGGCCGTAAAGCGCCTTGGTCGTATTTTTGTTTTTCTTCTCATAAACGCCAAGCTGGATGCCTTCGTAGCCATCATGCTCGATCGTTTTGATTTGAGTAACCACGTGCGGCTCCACTTCGACTACGGTCACAGGGATGTGATTCCCTAATGGGCCGAACACACTGGTCATTCCGATTTTTTTTCCTAGTAATCCGCTCATTTGCTTGACTGTCAGACTTTAATTTCGACGTCTACACCTGAAGGAAGCTCAAGTTTCATGAGAGCATCCACGGTTTGTGATCCGGTTGAGAGAATATCAATCAGCCGTTTATGTGAACGAGTTTCGAACTGTTCGCGCGATTTTTTATCTACGTTTACAGAACGGTTTACCGTAATTATACTTTTCTGTGTCGGCAATGGAATCGGGCCGGAGACTACTGCTCCGGTCGATTTCACTGTTTTGATAATTTTCTCAGCCGATTTGTCGATCAGATTATGATCGTATGACTTGAGCTTAATTCGGATTTTCTGTTGCGTAGCCACTGATCTGTATGCGTTAATTATTCAATAATCTTTGTTACCACGCCGGCTCCGACCGTTCGTCCACCCTCACGGATGGCAAACCGCAGGCCTTCTTCCATCGCTACCGGCTGGATCAGTTCGGTCTGCAGGGTCACATTGTCTCCCGGCATCACCATCTCTACTCCCTCCGGCAACTCTACCACTCCCGTCACATCGGTCGTGCGGAAATAGAACTGCGGACGGTAGCCCTTGAAGAACGGGGTATGACGGCCTCCCTCATCCTTGCTCAGCACATACACCTCGCAGCTGAACTTGGTATGCGGGGTCACACTGTTCGGCTTACAGATGACCATGCCCCGAATCAGGTCTTTCTTCTCTATACCACGAAGCAGCAGCCCGGCGTTGTCCCCGGCCTGACCCTCGTTGAGCAGCCGCCGGAACATCTCAATGCCCGTGACCACCGACTTCATCTTGTCCGGACGCATCCCCACGATGTCGACTTCCTCGTTGAGCTTGATCACCCCGCGCTCGATCCGGCCCGTGGCTACCGTGCCCCGTCCGGTGATCGAGAACACATCCTCGACCGGCATCAGGAACGGCTTGTCCACATCACGCGTCGGAGTCGGGATGTACGCATCAACCGCATCCATCAACTCATAGATCTTCTGCTCGGCATCGGCTTCCCCGTTCAGGGCGCCCAGGGCCGAACCTTTGATGATCGGGGTCTCGTCCCCGTCAAATTCGTACTTGGTCAGAAGCTCGCGCACTTCCAGTTCCACCAGTTCCAGCAGCTCCTCGTCATCGACCAGGTCCACCTTGTTCAGGAACACCACGATCTGGGGTACCCCTACCTGGCGGGCCAGCAGAATGTGCTCGCGGGTCTGAGGCATCGGGCCGTCAGTGGCCGCTACCACCAGGATCGCCCCGTCCATCTGGGCCGCTCCGGTCACCATGTTCTTCACATAGTCGGCGTGACCCGGGCAGTCTACGTGGGCGTAGTGACGGTTCTCGGTCTCGTATTCCACGTGGGCCGTGGCGATCGTAATTCCACGCTCGCGCTCTTCCGGGGCATTGTCTATCTCGTCAAATGCCTTCGCGGAGCCCCCGAACTTGCCCGACAATACTTTCGTGATCGCCGCGGTCAGGGTCGTCTTGCCGTGGTCCACGTGTCCGATCGTTCCCACATTCACGTGGGGTTTCTTGCGTTCAAACGTTTCCTTTGCCATGATTCCTGTTCCTTATGAAATAATGATCGATTAAACGGTTTCTTCTATGATCTTCTGGGCAATCTGTTCCGGTACTGGAACATATTTACTGAATTCCATCGAGTACACAGCGCGACCCTGCGAGATCGAGCGCAATTGCGTAGAATATCCAAACATCTCCGAAAGAGGTACCTGTGCTTTCACAACAGATCCTTCGGTATTGTTCTCCATCTTCTCGATCATACCGCGGCGGCTATTCAAATCGCCGATAATATCACCCATGTATTCTTCCGGAGTTATTACTTCAACCGACATGACCGGTTCGAGCAAAATTGGCTTCGCCTTGCGTGCAGCTTCACGAAGACCTGAACGGGCACACAACTCGAAACTCAATGCGTCAGAGTCAACATCGTGGTAAGAACCGTCGAAGAGACGAACCTTAAAGCCTTCAGCAGGATAACCCGCAAGAACACCATTAGTCATGCCTTGTTTCATTCCCTTTTCAACCGGCCCGATGAATTCCCGTGGAATTGCACCACCTTTGATTTCATCAACAAATTCGAAACCGGTATGACCGTCGAGGGGGCTCAGTTCAAATGTCATGTCAGCAAACTTACCGCGACCGCCGGTCTGCTTCTTGTAAATCTCACGATGTGTAACCGACTGCGTAATAGATTCGCGATAGGATACCTGAGGAGCACCAACGTTTGCTTCAACTCTGAATTCCCGTTTCAGGCGATCAACAATAATTTCCAGGTGAAGTTCACCCATGCCTTCGATTGTCGTCTGTCCGGTTTCCTCATCCATACTGACACGGAACGTCGGATCTTCTTCTGCAAGTTTTACCAATCCTTCCGTCAACTTGTCATTGTCGGCCTTTGTTTTAGGCTCAACAGCAAGCTTGATAACAGGTTCAGGAAATACCATCTGTTCAAGGACAATCGGGCTTTTTTCAGCACTCAGGGTGTCGCCCGTGCGAACCTCTTTAATACCAACAGCAGCAGCGATATCACCGGCGCGAACCACTTTGATATCTTCTTTACTGTTGGCGTGCATTTTCAGCAGACGTCCAATTCTTTCTTTTTTACCGGTTGTCGTATTCAAGACATACGATCCAGCTTCAAGTTGCCCCGAATAAACACGAATAAATGTCAGTTTACCGACATATGGATCCGTTGCAATTTTGAAAGCCAGAGCGGTAAACGGCTCATCGTAATCAGGATGACGCAAAATTTCTTCTTCTGCATCGTCAACGGCCGTCCCCTTAACAGGAGGAACATCAACCGGCGAGGGCAGATATTTAACGATAGCGTCAAGAAGTGTCTGAACGCCTTTATTTTTAAATGCCGTACCACAGAGAACCGGTGTTACTTCCAGTTTTAATGTAGCAGTACGAAGAGCTTCATGAATCTCATCTTCCGAGATTTCTTCGTCCATCAAATATTTTTCCATCAGTGTCTCGTCATGATCAGCAATTGCCTCGATCATGATTTTCCGATACTTCTCAGCTTCTTCAAGAAGATCATCCGGAATATCTTCGATTTCATACTTTGCACCGAGTGATTCGTCATCCCAAACGACGCTCTTCATGCCGATGAGATCAACGACTCCACGGAACCGATCTTCAGCACCGATCGGAATTTGAATAGGAATAGGATTGGCATTCAGGCGGCTGTCCATCTTCTCGATGACATTATAAAAATCCGCACCGACGCGGTCCATTTTATTCACAAAAGCAATCCGGGGTACCTTGTACTTATTAGCCTGACGCCATACGGTTTCTGACTGAGGCTGAACGGCGCCAACAGAACAAAATACACCAACAGCCCCGTCAAGAACACGTAGTGAACGCTCCACCTCAACGGTGAAGTCAACGTGACCCGGGGTGTCAATAATATTAATACGATGATCTTTCCAGAAACAAGTTGTAGCAGCAGAGGTAATCGTAATACCGCGCTCCTTCTCCTGCTCCATCCAGTCCATGGTAGCACCGCCTTCATGGACCTCACCTATCCGGTAGTTAATACCGGTGTAGTACAGAATCCGCTCGGTTGTTGTCGTCTTACCGGCATCAATGTGAGCCATGATACCGATATTCCGAGTTCGGGTCAGTTGGTCTAACGTTTTTGTTTTGGTCTCTGCCATTACTAAAAAATTCTTTTATATACTAAAATCGGAAGTGGGCAAAAGCCTTATTCGCCTCGGCCATACGGTGCGTTTCATCTTTTTTGCGAACGGCGCCACCTTCATTATTGGAGGCATCAATCAATTCGCGTGAGAGACGAAGCGCCATTGATTTATCATTACGACCTTTGGCGGCTGTTATTATCCATCGCATACCCAGAGCCATACTACGATCAGGCCGCACCTCAACGGGCACCTGGTAGGTTGATCCACCAACGCGGCGACTACGAACCTCAACAACAGGAGCTGCATTATTTAGTGCAGACCGAAAAATATCGATACCCGGCTGCCCCGTGCGTTCTTCAATAATTCCGAACGCCTGGTAAACAATTTTACGGGCGACATTTTTTTTCCCGTCTTTCATCAGATAATTGATGAAACGAGATACCTGTACATCCTGATATGTTCCATCAGGTTTAACAATCCGATTTTCAGCTTTTCTTTTACGCATTCGAAACTCTGAACCAGGTTAACAATTACTTTTTAGGGCGTTTTGTGCCGTAGAGACTTCTGCCTTGCTTGCGCTCTTCAACACCTGCAGTATCGAGAGTACCGCGAATAATATGATAGCGAACACCAGGCAAGTCCTTTACACGGCCACCGCGGATCAGCACAATACTGTGTTCCTGAAGATTGTGCCCTTCGCCGGGTATGTAAGCCGTTACTTCAATTCCATTAGTCAGACGCACACGAGCCACTTTCCGCAAAGCAGAGTTAGGCTTCTTCGGCGTGGTTGTATATACCCTTGTACATACACCACGACGCTGCGGACAATTTTGCAGTGCAGGCGCCGCTGTCTTACTGACTTTACTTTTCCTACCTTTTCGTACGAGCTGCTGAATCGTTGGCACGGATGTAATTATTTAGTTGTCTTTTGCAATTGAGCTGACAAATATAGAAAAATTCGGCGTGGATACGCAAATTATATGTGCTATTTATTACAAGAAATCTCACTGCACAAAACCAACATCCAAAATCCTGGTAAATTGAAGTGTTTCCAAAACACAAAAATACATAACTGATATATATCAATATAACAATAAATGAAGCTGACTGATCTAAAAGGTCTCAGTGACAAACGCGAAAAAGCACTGAATGAGGCAGGGATACACACTCCGGCAGACTTGGTTTATTTATTTCCTCGAAGAATAATTGATAGAACGAATCTATTGCCTATCAGTCAATTATCGGGAAACGGTGAAGAAGCCACTGTTACAGGTGTCATTCAATCCGTCAATGAAGCCGGATATGGACGGCGAAAGCGGCTGGAAGCTATCATTCAGGACGAAACCGGAATGGTCAAAGCGGTCTGGTTTCGGGGAGTCAGCTACTTTAAGAAATCCCTTAAACCGGGACAGCTTGTGGCCCTGTTTGGTACCGTAAAACGCTATGGTCGGTATCTGTCCATCGCTCATCCTGATCTTGAACGTCTCTCCGATCCAAATGAGTCATCTTCTGTAGCATCCATGGTTCCTGTTTACCCTGGATCACAAGATCTAAAAAAGGCATACATCACGAGTCCCATCCTGCAAAAGTGGAACCTTGAATTATTACAACGCCACCGCTTTCAAGAATTTTTGCCCGACAACATTCGTCACCGTCATCGATTTCCTGAACGACAGGAAGCATTGTATATGATGCATCAACCGGAGTCGATGTCGGCGTATTATACTGCACTGAGGCGTTTTAAGTTTGAAGAACTGTTCCTCTTTCAACTCGGACTCGCGCGATTACATAGCCAGCATCAAAGACATCATGATGGCATCCAGATGAATCATACGGGAGAATACACCCGGAAATTCTTCAAAGAAATTATGCCCTTCGAACTTACTAATGGACAGCGTAACGCATTGTCAGCGATAAAGGCCGATCTAAAAACCGGATACGCCATGAATCGTTTGCTCCAGGGAGATGTCGGTGCGGGAAAGACGATCGTTGCCATTGGAGCGATGCTGATGGCGCTGGACAATGGCTACCAGGCAGCTTTCATGGCACCGACGGAGATTCTGGCTGAACAGCATTACCGAACGCTGCAGAATTATCTTTCTTCACTTAATATAAATGTCCGTCTCCTGGTGGGAAATCAGAAAACGTCCTTGAGACAGGATATTCTGACTGACATCGCCGCTGGAACGTGTCAAATTACTGTCGGCACACACGCTATCATCCAAAAAGAAGTACAATACGCCCGGCTCGGGATGGCTGTTGTTGATGAGCAGCACCGTTTTGGAGTAATGCAGCGTGCCGAACTGCAAGAGAAGGGCTTACATCCTCATCTTCTTGTCATGTCCGCCACGCCCATCCCCCGGTCTCTTGCCATGACCCTTTACGGAGACCTTGATGTTTCAGTTATCAAGGGACTACCTACAGGACGAAAACCGATCCGAACGGCTGTCAGGGGAGAACCAAGCCGTGAGGACGTTTACAAGTTTGTTTCTGAAGTTCTCCAGAATGGGGGGCAGGCCTACATTGTGTATCCGTTAGTTGAAGAGTCCGAGGCACTGGACCTCAAAGATGCGACCATGGGATATGAACAAATCCAGGAGCGATATCCTCAACATCGTGTCGGATTGCTCCATGGTCGCATGTCATCCGAGGAGAAGGACCAGGTGATGCGTGATTTTATGTCCAA
>Ga0114931_10004826_pt1 | contig 16760 bp, 14 predicted proteins | sample 2SBtaG_FD_89579 | JGI IMG/M metagenome (GOLD analysis project Ga0114931, IMG submission 89579) | Deep subsurface microbial communities from Kolumbo volcano to uncover new lineages of life (NeLLi) - 2SBTROV14_V59a metaG | ecosystem: Environmental > Aquatic > Marine > Volcanic | place: Kolumbo...
GGAGAGCTTCAAGATCGACGCGGCGATAAAGGGCATCACCTCGGACCCCGAGGTCGCCACGCAGAGTAAGCGGGATCTTTACAGTTCACTTATCAAGCGTTTCTATAGCATCGACGACATTACCAGCATCCCCGAGAAGCAAATCAAGAACTACGTGAAGATAAGCAAAAAGCAAGGCAAGGTAATGATCGACGTCAAGTACCGCCGTGAGGCCAAGCTTTTCCAGAATATATCGATTGTGGTCGACTTCGTGAAACACGCGGAGAACTAGCTTCGGAGCCGATGCCGATCTCGATGCGGGGCAAGGCGGATCGGAAAGACTCGCCGGCGGCCGGGATGAACGCCACTGCGCGGCGGCGGGTGCAGACGCGGCTCGGCTACACCTTCGTCGATGAGGCGTTGTTCGAGCGCGCCCTAACCCATCGCAGCGCCGCGCGCAGCAACAACGAACGGCTCGAGTTCCTGGGCGACGCGATCATAGGATTCGTTGTCGCCGAGGAACTCTATCGCCGCTACCCCGGCGCTTCGGAAGGTACCCTCACCCGCCTCCGCGCGCGGGTGGTGCGCGGTGAATCGCTGGCCGAGGTGGCCCGTGGTATCGCATTGGGCGATGGCCTGCGTCTGGGTGTCGGCGTGCTCAAGGATGGCGGGCGCAACCTCGAGTCGATCCTCGCGGACGGCTTCGAGGCGCTGATCGGGGCGGTCTATCTGGACGCGGGAATCGGGCCGGCGCGCGGCGTGCTGTTGCCGCTGCTCGAGCCGCTGCTCGAGCGGGCAGCGCAACTCGCTGAACTCAAGGACCCGAAGACCCGACTGCAGGAGGCATTGCAGGCGTGTGGTTTGGCCTTGCCGGAGTACGCGGTCGAATCCGTGCAGGGCGCGCCTCACGCGCGCTGTTTCACGGTGTCATGCCGCGTCGAAGGGCTCGCCGATCCGGTGCACGGCACCGGCACCAGTCGCCGCAAGGCGGAGCAGACGGCCGCGGCGCGGGCGCTCGAACGTCTGCCGGTAGTCACTGAAGGTCGGATCGAAGGGCTCGCGCGGAAATCGAGTTGGTGAGTAAATTTTCGACCGAATCCCGAGCGCTCGATGCGACCCGTCTTGGCCGCCGGACGCGGCATGGTGCCGAGTGCATTCAGCGCTAATATCCGAGATCATCGAGGATCCACAGTGACGGAATATCGGTGCGGATTTGTCGCGGTGGTCGGGCGACCAAACGTTGGTAAATCGAGCATTATCAATCGATTGCTGGGACGCAAGCTGAGTATCACCTCGCCGCGCCCGCAAACGACACGCCATCGTATTCTCGGCATCAAGACCACCGACGCTTGCCAAACGATCTACGTGGATACGCCTGGAATGCATAGCGGCTCGGGGCGTGCGTTGAACCGTTACATGAACCGCGCCGCGACCGCGGCCCTCGAGGGCATCGATGCCTGCCTGCTGGTGATCGAGGCACTGCGCTGGACCGAGGAGGATGTGCAAGCGTTGGAGCGCGTGCGCGGTGTCGCCTGTCCGCTGGTCGTCGCCGCCAATAAAGTCGACCGGATCGACGACAAGGACCGGCTGTTGCCGTATTTCGCGGACATCGCGACGCGTGCGGAATTCACCGACATCGTACCGACGTCGGCGCGCCGCGGGACCAATATCGAGCGTCTCGACGGTCTGCTGGGCAGCCTGCTTGCGCCGGGCGTAGCGATGTTTCCGGCCGATCAGTGGACCGATCGCAGCGAGCGGTTCCTGGTCGCGGAGCTGATCCGCGAGAAACTCACCCGTTTCCTCGACCAGGAATTGCCGTATCGGCTGAGCGTCGAAATCGAGCGCTTCAAGGAGTCACCGGGAGTGGTTGACGTCGGTGCGCTGATTTGGGTGGAACGGCCGGGGCAGAAGGCGATAGTAATTGGCAAAGGGGGGCGGACCCTCAAGGCGGCGGGGATCCAGGCGCGCCGCGATATGGAACGCCTGCTCGGCTGCCACGTTCGGTTGCAAACCTGGGTCAAGGTCCGCTCCGGTTGGTCGGACGATGAGCGCACCCTCAACCTGTTGGGCTACGAAGAATGAGCAGTGGTTGTGGTGAAACGCTCCAACCACGGGCAAACGCGAGGACACGATAGGAATCATGTCTGTATGCCGTTATCGGTCCGATTATTTACGGTGACGTGCATGGCTGAGCGCGTGCAATTGGAGCCGGCTTTCGTCCTTCACCAACGGCCCTTCCGCGAAACCAGCCTGCTGCTTGAAATACTGACCCCGGATTTCGGCCGCGTGGGTCTGGTGGCGCGTGGCGCGCGGCGGCGGCGGGCACAATGGCGGGGGATTTTGCAGCCTTTCGTGCCGTTGCTGCTGTCCTGGAGCCGGCGCGGCGATCTCGGTACCTTGAGCGGTGCGGAAGCAGTGGGCGCGGTGACCCTTCCGATCGGCGAACGCCTGCTCAGCGCCTTTTATATCAACGAACTGATGCTGCGACTGGTGCCGCGCCACGACGCCAACAGCGATCTGTTTCTGCGCTACCGCGAGGCACTGGCAGGTTTGCACGGCAGCGCCGACCTGGCCCCGGTGCTGCGTATCTTCGAGAAGCACTTGTTGCAGTTGCTGGGCTATGGGTTGGTGCTCGATCATGATGTCGATAGCGGCGTGCCGATCGACGCTGCCGCCCGCTATCGCTATATTGCGCAGCATGGGCCGGTGCTCGCTGCGGCGGGGAAGCGGGTCGGTGTGGCGGTGCGCGGTGCGACCCTTTTGGCGCTCGCCGCGGAGCAGCTTTCCGATGAGGTGCAGCGTGGCGAGGCGCGGTTGCTGTTGACGGCGATTCTCGATGAACATGTCGGTCCCCGGCCGCTTGCGACGCGGGAATTGCTGCGCGAACTGCGCGGCGAGCAGCAGCCCGGTGAGCGGTGCGAGGGGCAGAACGACGCTCAACGCGCCGCCGGTCAAGCGCGGACCGGTTGAGGGGTGCTGTGGGCGCAGGCGGCGGGTGGTCGGTGGTGGTCTACGGGGTAGGCGTCGACTTGGTCGATATCGGCCGTATCGAGCGGGTGTTCGAAAGATTCGGTGAGCGTTTCGCGGGCCGGATACTGACCGCGCACGAGATGTCCGCTTGGCGTGCGTCGCGCTTCGCGGCGCCATTCCTGGCCAAACGTTTCGCGGTGAAAGAGGCTTTCTTCAAGGCGCTTGGAACCGGGCTGCGGCGGGGGATGAGCTGGCATGATGTCGAGGTCCGCCATGATCCGCTGGGTAAGCCGCGGTTGGTGATCGGGGGCTATTGCGCTGAACTCATGAACGCCCGCGGGGCGCTGGAATGTCACGCAAGCATCACCGACGAACGCCGGTACGCCCTGGCCTTCGTGGTCCTGAGTGGAGGGGCCGCGGATGGATGATTCAGGGCTCCTTTCACGGGGGCGGAAACCGCCCTGGCCGGCAACGTTGCAGGTACCTCGAATATCAAAGATTTCTCGCTTGTGCTCGAAATGGCCGGCGGGGTGCGCCTGAACTCACAGGGGGCGTGTTCCGAATGCATAGTGTCATTTCGAGCAAAGGGAGGCATCTGATTCTCTTGTAATACTCCCGACGGATGAGTGGCAATCCCACTGCGAGTTCATTTGCGCCACTCGATTTCGGGGATGGAATGAGCTGCATGGTTGTTCCATGGAGCGAATTCCAGCGCGGAAATGGGCCGAAACGGGGGAAGCCAATCGCCGCTCACGAGTTTTGCAAGAGGCTCATCTGTTCTGCGTTGCGCCGCGGACCCACCGGGCGCAGCCGATGGCTTCGGATACGGTGGTCGCTCAACGAATGATGAACGGGTTGGGTACCTCGGTCGCGGTTGAGATCCACACGCTCTTGGTCTGCAGATACTCGCGGATCGCCTGCTGCCCGTTTTCGCGTCCCAGGCCACTGCGCTTGTAGCCGCCGAACGGCGCCAGATAACTCACCGCGCGATAGGTGTTGACCCACACGGTGCCGGCGCGCAGGCGCTCGGACACCAGCAACGCGCGACGGATGTCTTGGGTCCACACCCCGGCGGCGAGCCCGAACACGACCTCGTTGCCGATCGTGATCGCCTCGTCATCGTCATGGAAGGGGATCACCGCGAGTACCGGACCGAACACTTCTTCCTGGGCAATCCGCATGCTATTGCGGACGCCGGCAAAGATGGTCGGTTCGACGAACCATCCGTCACCGCATTCGGGGCGCGCGGCACGGGCGCCGCCGAGCACCGTCTCGACGCCTTCACCCTTGGCGATGTCAATGTAATCCAGCACTTTTTCGAGTTGCGGCCGATTGGTCACCGGCCCGACCTGGGTGGTGTCGGACATCGGGTCGCCGAGCCGCGCCGTTTTCGCGAACCTGACCAGGCGCTCCACCACTTCGTCATGCACGGTGTCCTGGACCAGCAGCCTGGAACCGGCGATGCAGGTTTGTCCGGATGCCGCGAAGATCCCGGAGATCGCGCCCTTGATGGCGTTGTCGATTTCGGCGTCGGCGAAAATGATATTCGGCGATTTGCCGCCGAGCTCGAGGCTGACGCGCTTGATCCCCTGCGCCGCCGCGGCATAGATCCGTTCACCGGTTCGGTCGGAACCGGTGAACGCGACCTTGGCGACCCGCGGGTGCTCAACCAGTGCCGCGCCGGCCTCCGCGCCGTAGCCGGTAACCACGTTGACGACGCCGGGTGGGAACCCCGCCTCGGTGACCAGTTGTGCGAACTCCAGGGTCGAGGCGGCGGTGTATTCGGACGGCTTGACGACCACCGTGTTGCCGGCCGCGAGTGCCGGGGCGAGTTTCCAGGCGAGCAACAGCAGGGGCGAATTCCAGGGTGTGATAGTGGCGATCACGCCGAGCGGTTCGTGTCGCGTGAAGGTGAAATTGCCGGCCTTGTCCATCGGCAACACCGCACCCTCGATCTTGTCGGCCAGGCCGCCGTAGTAGTAATACCACTGCGGGATATAGCGGAGCTGCGCGGCCATCTCGCTGAGCAGTTTGCCGTTGTCGCGCACCTCGGTACGGGCCAGCGCGTCGGCATGCTCGGCGATCAGATCCCCGAGTCGATGGAGCAGGGCGCCGCGTTGCGAGGCGCTGAGACGTGGCCAGGGACCCGATTCGAAGGCGGTGTGCGCCGCCTGCACCGCGCGATCGACGTCCTCGGCGCCGGCACGCGGGATCCGTGCCCAGGCGCGTGCCGTATAGGGGTTGAAGCTCTCAAAGCTCGCGCCGGAAACGGCATCGACCCACTCGCCACCGATATGAAGGCGGTAGTTATGCAAGGCGGAGTCGCTCACTAGCCCCCCGTAAGCGGTTTGCTACGCGCAGGCCAGTTTTCCGTCCAGGGCATTGTGGAACAGGCCCTCGAGATTCTGCGCGGTGAGCTTGATGGGATTGGTGCCCGATGAGGGATCGACCTCCGCCATGCGCGCCAGCTCCGGTACGTGTTCGTCCTTGACTCCGAGCGCGTCGAGACGGTGCGGGATACCGATCTCGTCGCGCAAGCCGAGCACCCACTCGAGTACGCTTTCGAAGCCGGGGTTCGCCAGCCCCAGGTAACGAGCCAGGGATCCCATCGACTGATCGATGGCCGGGCGATTGAACTCGAGCACGTAGGGCATGACCACGGCATTGGTCAATCCGTGATGGGTGCCGAGCAAGGCGCCACACGGATGACTCATCGAATGCATCGCGCCGAGCCCCTTCTGGAAAGCGGTCGCGCCCATCGTTGACGCTGCCTGCAGGTAGGCACGCGCCGCCAAATCGCCGCCATCGGCGCAGGCGCGCGGCAGCCAGTCCTTGATCAGGCGCATACCCTCGAGCGCGATGCCCTGTGCCATCGGGTGGAACAGCGGGCTGCACCAGGCTTCCAGATTGTGCGACAGGGCGTCCATGCCGACCGCCGCGGTGATGTTTTTAGGCAGACCCACGGTCAATTTCGGATCGTCGATCACGATCGCAGGGAGCATGCGTGGATGAAAAATAATCTTTTTGGTATGGTCGCGGACATCGGTGATCACCGAGGCGCGCCCGACTTCGGAGCCGGTGCCCGAGGTGGTCGGTACCGCGACCACCGGCGCCATCCCGGCGACGTTGACTCGGGTCCACCAGTATTCGCGATCCTCGAAATCCCACAGTGGACGATCCTGCCCGACCATCAAGGCCACCGCCTTGCCGGCGTCGAGTGCGCTGCCACCGCCGAATGCGACGACGCCGTCGTGGTTGCCCTCGCGATAGGCCGCCACCCCGGCACTGACGTTGGCCTCGACCGAGTTGCCCTGAACATCGGAAAACAGACCACCCCCGAGGCCCGCGGCGACGCAGAGTTCGACCGTTTCGGTCACCATCGGTAGCGCGGCGAGCCCCGGATCCGTCACCAGCAGCGGGCGTTTGATGCCGAGTTCCGCACAAGCCGCGGGTAGTTCCGCGATCCGCCCCGGCCCGAAGCGCACCGCGGTCGGGTAGTTCCAGTTTCCGGTCAATGACTCGGGGTCGAGTTCCATTTCAGTGTCTCCATCGTTCCATGCCCCACCGGGCAGTCATCCGGGTGCAAGATTTCTCGCGCCAAGGCGTCAAGAATAAGCGAAAAGGAAATTCGCGTATCCATGAATTTCGCCGGGCCGCGGATTCGCTCCGTCACCACCGGGTTCGCAAATGATAGGACTTCGGGCGCGTGAGTTGTTCGTAACCGATCCGTGACAAGGTGCAGCCGCGGCCGGAGTCCTTGACCCCGGTCCAGGCCAAAGCCGGATCAAGATAATCGCAGCGATTCATGAAGCAGGTGCCGGTGGCGATCCGTTCACCGATCGCCAGCGCCGCTTGCGCATCGCGCGTCCAGATCGAGGCCGTCAGCCCGAAGGGACTATCGTTCATGAGCCGGATTGCTTGGTCATCGGACTCGACCTTCATTATGCCGGCGACCGGCCCGAAGGTTTCCTCGTACATGACCCGCATCGAATGGTCGACGTCGACCAGGATCTGTGGCGCGAGATACGGCGTCCCCGGTTCATCGGCCGCGAATTGCGCGGTATCCACCAACGCCCTGGCGCCGCGGCTTACCGCCTCGTCTATGTGCGCGCGGACCCAATCGGCCGCGCTGGTCCGCACCATCGGCCCGAGCGTGGTCGCGGGATCGAGTGGATCACCCAGGCGCAAGGCGCGCGCGGCCTCGACCGCCCCGGCGACGAAGGCGTCGTGCACCTGAGCGTGCACGTAGATCCGTTCCACCCCGCAGCACGACTGCCCGGCATTGAAAAACACACCGTCCATGACGTTCGCGATGGCGTGGTCGACGTCCGCGTCCGCACGCACATAGGCGGGATCCTTGCCGCCGAGTTCCAGCCCGGTGCCGATGAATTGCCGCGCGGCGGCCTGCTGGACCGCGTGTCCGCCGGGCACCGACCCGGTGAAGGCGACGAAGTCGACGTCACCCGAACCGATCAGTCCGAGCGCCGTGTCGTGGGCGAGGTGGAGGTGCTGGAAGAGCCCCTCGGGAAGACCAGCGGCGGCGAACGCGGCGCCGAACCGCTCGGCGCACAGGGGTGTCTGGGCCGAGTGCTTGAGGAGCACGGCGTTACCCGCCATCAGTGCCGGGACGACCGAATTGACCGCGGTGAGATAGGGGTAGTTCCAGGGCGCCATGACCAATACCACGCCCAGCGGCCGGCGGCGCACGAAACGCGAGAAGCCCTCTTTGGGACCGGCGTCGAGATCGGCGAGCGCCGCCGGCGCCGCGTCAATCATATAGCGCGCGCGCTCCTCGAATCCGGCCACCTCGAACGGGCTGTGGGCGATCGGGCGGCCCATCTGGCGCGTGATCTCTTCGGCAATGGGACGGGTGTCGGCCACGAAGGCGTCAACCGCGGCGCCGAGCAAGCGTTGCCGCTCGGCGATCGGTGCCGCGGACCATTCGAGTTGTGCGCTGCGCGCGCGCTGCGCCGCCGTCTCGACCTCCACGGCACCGGCAAGTTGGCGTTCCACATAAACGCTGCCGTCGATCGGCGTGATGCATTTCAGTAAGGTGTTGCTCATCTCGATATTTTCCCTGTAACTCGTGGTTCGGTACGTCGAATTTCGAAACGGAAAGGCCGGGCAAACGCCGGAGCCGTTCGTTCCGGGAGCGCGGTCAGGCCGCCGCATCCGCCATGGTGGAAACGAGATCGCCGCGAGCAATGGTCGCGCAACTCGTCGCGCGGCGCCTTGATATCGATCAACGTCCTGCTCGCGCGGTGTTCGAGGGACGCCGCCGCACTCACCGGTCCCGGTCGACCGCCGGCCACGGCGGGCGCCGGGGGTTGTGGAAAGCGACGCCGAGCAGGGTAAAACGCCCTCGCCGCCGCGATGCGTGCACCGCCGGTCAAGCAACGAATCTCGGATGAGGGTCTCGTAAATGCCGGATCCGGGCGGTTCCCGCGTGAATGGTCTTGCAGGATCGCCATGGAAGGCATTGGCAAGCGTTTCAGATGATCTCGAAGTAGCGCTCCATTTCCCAGTCGGTGATGTGTTTGCGGAATTCGCGTTCCTCCCACTCGCGGGTCGCCGCATAGTGCTCGACAAAGGCGTCGCCGAACCACGCACGCGCCGCCTTGCTCGATTTGAGCCCTTGCGCGGCGTCCCACAGGGTTCGCGGCAACCGTAGCCGTTTGGGAAATTTCTTGTCGTAGGCGTTGCCGGTGATCGGACCGTCGGGCTCGATTTCATGCTCGATCCCCCAGAGCCCCGAGGCCAGCGCCGCGGCCAGCGCCAGGTAAGGGTTCGCATCGGCCGCCGCGACCCGGTACTCGACGCGTTGCGATTTGGCGCTGCCGGTAATGGCGCGTAGCGCGCAGGTGCGATTGTCGATCCCGTAACTCGCCTCGGTCGGCGCCCAGAAACCCGGGATCAGGCGCGTGTAGGAGTTCACGGTCGGTGAGATCATGGCCAGCATTTCCGCCATCAAACGCTGCTGGCCGCCGATGTAGTGGCGCATGGTGTCGCTGATCCCGTGCTCCTTGTCGGGGTCGTAAAATACCGGATGGCCGGCGTTGTCGGTCAGCGAGGTGTGGATGTGACCGCTGGAACCCGGCCAGTCCGGCGACCACTTGGCCATGAAGGTCACCATTTTTTCGTCGCGCTGGGCGACGATCTTGGTGAAGGTCTTGAACAACGACGCCTTGTCGGCCGCATTGAGCCCGGAGTCGAAGGCGAGCGCCGCCTCGATCACCCCGGGACCGGTCTCTTCGTGGAGGCCCTCGATCGGAAAATCCATCGCCTCGGCGGTGTCGAGCAGGAGTTGGTAGAACTCGGCGCCCACCGAGTTGCGCAATACCGAATAGCCGAAATGCCCCGGAGCAATCGGCCGCAGGTTGCGGTAATGCTTCTCGCGCACCGAGTGGGGCGTTTCGTCGAAGAAGAACGCCTCGTATTCAAATCCGGCGTAGGCGCGGTAACCGAGTTCCGCCGCGCGCGCCAGCACCCGTCGCAGCGTGCCGCGCGGACAGACCGCGTCGGTGGGTGGCGCGAATTCGCCAAGGAAAAACAGACCGTTGCCTTCGAACGGGATGGCGCGGCAGGAGTCCGGCAGGATCCGGACCGCGGCGTCCGGATAACCGGTGTGCCAGCCGGTATAGCTCACGTTGTCGTACAACTCATCGTCGGAGTCCCAGCCCACGACCACGTCGCAGAACCCGAATCCATGCTCCAGCGCGGAAAAAAACTTGGCGCGCGAGATGTACTTGCCGCGCATCACACCATCGATGTCGAACACCCCGACCTTGACGTGGGTGAGTCCGCGTTCCTCCACAATCCGGCGTGCGTCTTCGCCGCTACGAACACTACGCGGTTCCATTGCAACTCCTCACAATATCCCGGACACCGTCAACCCAGTCGGTTAAGTTCCGTAGTATAAATTGGGTAGCCACAGGGCGATCTCCGGGAAGATCATGACCACGGCCAGACCAAAGATCATGACCAGCACAAATGGGACGATCGACCGGTAGATATCGGCCAGCGAGATCTCCGGAGGGGCCATTGCCTTCATCAGGAACAGGTTATAGCCGAAGGGTGGCGTCATGTAGGCGATCTGACAGGTGATCGTATACAGCACGCCATACCAGATCGGATTGAACCCCAGATGCACGATCAACGGGACATACAGCGGGGCGACGATGATGAGCATCGCCGTATCGTCGAGAAAGGTGCCCATCACGAGGTAGGTAAGCTGCATGATGACCAGCACTTCCCAGGGAGTGAGGCCCCATTTCTCCAGAAACAGGAACTCGATGGCATGCACCGCGCCGAGACCGTCGAAGACCGCGCCGAAGCTGAGCGCAGCAAGGATGATCCACATGAACATGCAGCTCACGCTCAGGGTCTTGCGCAGGGTTTCGTGCATTACCCGTGCGGTCAGCCGGCCCTTGACCAGGGCGGCAATCATCGCCGCCGCCGCGCCCACCGCGGAACTTTCGGTGAGGCTGGTGACCCCCATGAGGAACAAGCCGGTCATCAGGAAAATAATCGCCAGCGGCAGTATTCCGGCGCGCAGCAGGCGCAATTTCTCGAGCAGCGGGATCTGGCGCTCTTCCAGAGGCAGCGTCGGACCCAGGTGAGGTTGAAGCTTGCAGCGGATGGCGATATAGGCGATGAACAGGAAGGCGAGCAGCAGGCCGGGAAACACTCCCGCCATCCACAGGTGGCCAACCGGTTGTCTGGCGATCATTCCGTAAAGGACCAGCACCACGCTGGGTGGGATCATTATCCCCAGGGAGCTACCGGCCTGGATCACCCCCGTCACCATGATCTTGTCATAACGGCGCTTGAGCATTTCCGGGAGCGCGATGCTCGAACCCACCGCCATCCCGGCCACGCTCAGTCCGTTCATCGCCGATATCGCGACCATCAGACCAATCGTGCCGATCGCCAAACCGCCATGGACCGGGCCCGTCCAGACATGAAACATGTGGTAGAGATCGCCGGCGATCCCCGATTCCGACAGCATGTAACCCATGAAAATGAACAGCGGCAGGGTCAGTAGCGGATACCAGTTCAGCAACACGAAGCTGGCGTTGAACGGCATCTCATTGCCGCCGGCCCCCCACAGAGCCAGAGCCGAAGCCGCGGCGACGAAGCCGATGGCGCCGAATACCCGCTGTCCGGTGAGCAGCATCAGCATCATCGAGGAGAACATCATGAGCGCGATCAGTTCGTGGCTCATCAGAGCGTCTCCCCCCTGGCCTTCGCCAGGTCTTTGAAGAAGGTGGCGACCGACTGTAACAACATCAGAATGATGCCGATCGTCATGACAACCTTGATCGGTGCGAGGCGCGGCGACCACGAAGAATAGTTTTTCTGGCCGTATTGGATGGCATACTCGGTGCTCGAAATCGCACCGATCAAGAGCACCACCAGATAGAAGATGAGGAAAACACTGGTAATCATGTCGGTGACGGCCTGCCTTTTCGGCGACCACCGGCCATAGAGTAGATCCATTCTTACGTGGGCCTTGAGATTCATCGAATAGGCGCCACCGAGGAGGTAATAGGCGGCCATCGTGAATTCCGCCATTTCTACGACCCAGATGTGGGGGACATCGAAGACGGTCCTCGACAGGGCCGCGAATAGCAAAATGCCGATCATCAAGAACACCAGGTACATCGTCAGCGTACCTATCGTGTTGCTGACCGCGTCGATATAGCGCACGAAGATTCTTATCGGTTTAGGCAACTCAACCTCTCTTGATCCCCTGATTCCGGAATCATGCTCGTAGCGTTACCGGCCCCCGCTCGGCCGGGACGCGTGACGACTCGCAGCGCGGTTCGCCCGGCCGTCCGGGCCCCCAAACTCGCCCCCCGCCGAAACGGCGGGGGCGTTCCCTACGGTTTCCCGTGAGCGGCCCTCCGTTGCCACTCGCCAACGTCTCTAGGCGTTTCCAGCGTCACGGCGCCGTCGACGCCCGGCGCGGGATTCAGGAATAGCGGTACGGAGGTCCGGCTTTCTCCATGGTCTTGGCGTAGTCGCGCAGGATCTTGACCACCTTGGCGTTGCGCGGGCTCTTCGCCGCGATCTCGTCCCAGAACTTGTGCGCTTCTTTCTCGACAATGTCCCATTCACTGCTCGGGATGGTGGTGAGTTCCAGCTTGCTGCCGGTGGTCCGGTAAAAGGCCTCGCCCCACCAGTACCAGTACTGTCGATGGTAGTGGGAACTGTCCATCGACAGCTTGAACAAGGTCTTGAGCCGTTCGGGCAAGGCGTTCCAGCGATCGGAGTTGGCGAAATAGGAGCCGATCCAGGCGCCGGAGATGTTGTTGGTCAGATAGTATTTGGTGACGTCCGCCCATCCGACCGTATAGTCCTCGGTGATCCCGGACCATGTGATTCCATCCAATTCACCGGTCTGAATGGCCATCTGCGCATCGGCCCACGGCAGGGTCACCGGAACTACACCGAATCGAGTCAGAAACTTACCGGCGGTCGGGAAGGTGAACACGCGCAGGCCCTTGAGATCCTTGATGCTGCGGATCGGCTTGTTGGTGGCGAAGTTGCATGGATCCCACGACCCGGCGCTCAGCCAGGTAACGCCTTCGACTTCGCCGTAGGCCTCCCGCCAGATCTCGTTCAGTCCATACTTGTTGAACAGCGTGGGCACGTCGAGGCTGTAGCGCAGGCCGAACGGAAAGTACCCGCCGAATACCGACACGTCCACGGGTGCCGCAATCGAGTCATCATCGCTCTGGACCGCGTCGATCGTGCCTTTCTGCATCGCCCTGAACAACTCGCCCGTGGGTACGAGCTGATCCGAGCTGTACAGCTCAATCACCATTTCGCCATCGGCAACCTTGTTGAACGCCTCGATCGACGGTTTGATCACGTGCTCGGCGAGGGCCGGGCCCGCATAGGTTTGCAGTCGCCACTTGATGGTGGTCTTTTTTGCCGCCTGCACATAGGGCGCGTTGACCGCCGCGACCGCGGCAACCGTTCCGACACCGGCCTTCTTGAGAAAGTCACGTTTTTTCATGATGGGTCGCTCCTTCATCTTTGTGGTTGGGTTCGCGTCTATACAGTTCGGGCATTGCTTCCAACCCCGCCTCGCCGTGGTCCCTTTGCGTACACCCGATTGGCGCCGCCGGGCGCCGTGACGACGGGGGCCGTGTCCGTGCAAGACACCGACGGCCGTAGTGTCGGCGCCGGCATCGGGCGCGAAATCAGGGTAGCCGGTGCCATCGGCACCGACAAGAAGTTTGGCTGCCCAAGGGTATTCAGATCGAATTCGTGCCTTGTTCGTTACTCCTTTTTCGCTTCGTTTCCATCGTCGTCATTGCTCCGGGCTCATACTTGCCGCAGGCGTCGCACCAGAGGCGCGTAGCGCCACGTGCGCTCGCGGCAGCAGGTCGGCCAGGCGCTCAGCCCATTCGAGTTGGCCCGCGGATTCGACGATCAGATCATTGCGAATTTCCAGCATCACGTGCGCAATGCCGCGCCGTTCGCCGTGTACCGGGATCGTGTAATCGGTGTCGTCGCTCACCGAGTAAGGCCTGTTCTCGGCGACCTTGAGTTCGCGCGCTTCCGCCAGTAGCCCCAGCAGCCGGTCCGCCAGTGCCCGGTGGCGGTTGAAAAGTATGCCGATGTGCCATGGGCGGGAGAGCCCCTTGAAGACCGGAGTGAAACTGTGCACGCTCACCAATACGCTGTCCAGACCGGCTTGCTGGCGTCGGTCCAGTTGGCGGCGTATCGCGTCGTGATAGGGATCGAAGATTTCACGGCGGCGCATTTCGGCGTCAACCGCGGTGATCCCCTGATTGCCGGGGATCGCGGTATTCTCGCTGATCACCGGTATCGAAGCGGCAACCTGTGGAGGCCGGTTGCAGTCGATCACCAGGCGCGAATAGGTTTGCGAGACGAGGGTCGCGCCGAGCCGCAAACGCAGCGCCTCGGCCAGATCTCCCGCGCCGATGTCCCACGCGATATGGCGGCGCAACTGCGCCGCGCTCAGACCGAGGTTACCCAGGCGTCGGGGCAGCCGTGTTCCCGCATGGTCGCAGGTTAAAACGAACGGCGAGTCTCCGGTCGCCTGCTCGACATTCACCGGCGCCGCTTCACCCGCCTGGAGAAGTTTCTCCGGGGGCGCTTGCATTGAACGGCCTGAAGTCATAATAATTGTTACAGATACAAGAAAAATCGTCGATCCCGTGATAAATATTACAGACGATATGTTCCTGCCAGTCAAGCGCCCGTCGGTTTCGTTCGGGGAGTTGGTCGTGCGGTCGCCGCGACCGCAGGCTTGCTCGGCATGAACGCGCAGCGACCGCTGGCGATGGCCGAACGGATCCGTCAGGAGCTGAGCGCGCTCACGCCCACGGAGCGGCGTGCAGCGCGAGTCCTGCTCGCGGACTATCCGGTGGCGGGGCTCGAAACGGTCGCCCGTTTCGCGCGCCGCGCCGGAGTCAGCGGCCCCACTATACTGCGGCTGATAGCCAAGCTCGGCTGTAGTGGTTACGCCGATTTTCAGCGGCGGTTGCGCGGCGAGTTGCAGGCGCGACTGCAGTCGCCCCTGAACCGCTTGCCGGACCGTGAATCTGGCACCGCCGACGGTGATTTTCTCGAACATTTCTGCTCGGTCGTGTGTGCCAACGCCCGCGAATCGGTGCGTGAAATAGGGCGCGCGGATTTCGACTCGGTGGTGGAGTTACTGGCGGATTTCCGCCGTCCCTGTCATCTGATGGGGGGTCGATTCAGCGCGGCGGTGGCCGAGTATCTGTATCGCCATTTGCACGTGATCCGGCCGCGCGTCTATCGCATAGCCGGCCAGAGTGAGCGCTGGAACGAATTCCTGCTCGATCTGGGTCGCCGCGACCTGCTGATGGTCTTCGACATTCGCCGCTACCAGCAGGATGTTATTGATTTCGCCGTCGATGCGGCCGGCCGGGGCGTAACGGTGGTCCTGTTCACCGACCAGTGGCTGTCGCCGATTGCGCGGGTCGCGCGCCACGTGTTCCCGTTGCGCGTCGAGGCGCCGTCGAGTTGGGACTCGGCGGTTGCCACCGTAACCCTCATCGAGGCCTTGATCGCCGCGCTTACCCGCAACAAGCGGGCCGAGTTCGAGGGTCGCCTTCAGGCGCTCGATCGGTTGCGCGAGGGACTCGCCGCGGACTGACGCGCCGCCCGGAAAGGGCGGCGGTGCGGCGCAACGGCCCGCGAGGATTCATTGTGGGACCGCGATGTTGCGATAGATCTCGTCGGCCGCGGCGAGTACATCGGCGTAGAGATACAGGCCTACCATTTCCGCGGTTTTCAGATTGATCGCGATATTCGGCGCCTCCTCGAACACCTGGTTGAGTTCGCGCGGTTTTGCACCGTTGAATATCTTGGCGATCGTGGCAGCCAGGAACCGGCCGACGGGTTTGAATCCGCCGGCCCGCGAAATACTCAACAGGAAGCCGCGCTTGACTTCTTCGGAGCCCAGTTGCGAGAAGGTCGGGATGCGATGACGGTTGGTCATGCGCACCAGTTGTGGCAAGGTCTTGGCGTTGACGCCGCCCTGCACGGTGACATAGATGGCGTCCGTTTCCCGGACCAGTTTCCGAAAGCAGTCGAGCACGCTGTTGCCCGCCTGTTCCAGATTGGCGATGTCGCTCTGAGTGTAGCAACGGACGATCTTGAAGTGGCGATCCTTGGCCACTTTTTCGACCAGGTCGATGGCCGCGTAGCTGCGGCCGACCACCGTGTTTTCGTAGGCGACGCCGAGTGTCTTGAAGCCGATGATGTCGTGGAATACCCGCACCTGGCGTTCATAGCGTTCGGGATCGAGGCGCGCGAACACATGGTCGAAACCCGAATCCTTGATGCTCTTGACGATCCCCGATTTTACCGGATCGCTGCTCGACATCACGATGGTAGGCGTCGAATGCCGATTGTTGGCGAGGTCTTTGCCCGCCCAGGTTCCCATCGCGAATATCAGATCGATATCGTTGGTTTCGGCGAGTCGGTGGATGATGCGTTTTTTCAGGCGCTTCCTCGAAGTACGGTCCCAGTTGGCGCTGTAATAGGCGTTGTCGACGAACGCGATGTATTTGCTGTCGGCGTGCCGTGCAAGCCAGTGCCAGAGGCGCTCGGTGTTCTTGTCTTTGTCGGCCGGCAGTTTTAGTTTCGGGATCCAGCCGAGCGCCATCAATCCCTTGGTCGTCGCTACCAGGTAGCGGTAGTAGTTATCGTGCGGTCCGCCTTCGTAGTAGGCGATGCGCCAGCGCTTCCCGTCGTGGGTCGTCGGCCGGGTGGGGAAATCCGCGGCGTGGAGTTGCGTCGCCACCGATAACATTCCCACCACGAGTGCTGCAATGAAGCCGTGTGTGATCTTCACCTATCGATCCTCTCATCAGACTGATCTCTGCCCCGCGACCGGGGTTGCGGGCCCGGGCCGGTTTCGGCGGCGTGCGGTGTTGTGGCTCAGAAGATTTCGTCCGCTGCGCCGAGAATGATCACGGGGGGATCGAAGCCAATCTTTTCCGCGGTTTTCAGGTTAAGGGCGATCTTCGGGGGTTCTTCGAACAACTGAGTCAATTGGTTGGGCATCGCGCCGTTGAAGACCTTGGCCATGGTCATGGCGTGAAATTCGCCGACATACTTGAACCCGGCCTGGGAGATGCTCACCAGGAAGCCGAGTTTCACCTCGTCCGCGCCGGATTGCGAAAAGGTCGGTATATGGTGTTTGTTGGCGATCGCCACGAGCTTCGGAATACTGTGTCGGGTGACCCCTTGTTGCACGGTGACATAGATCGCGTCGACCTTGTTGACCAGTGACTTGAAAC
>Ga0114931_10004827_pt1 | contig 16756 bp, 14 predicted proteins | sample 2SBtaG_FD_89579 | JGI IMG/M metagenome (GOLD analysis project Ga0114931, IMG submission 89579) | Deep subsurface microbial communities from Kolumbo volcano to uncover new lineages of life (NeLLi) - 2SBTROV14_V59a metaG | ecosystem: Environmental > Aquatic > Marine > Volcanic | place: Kolumbo...
TAGGAAGAACCCTTCGATAAAGCCCGCGCCGTCTCGGAAGTAGACGCTCAGGTACCAGGGCAGGTTGATGGCGAGCAGGAGCAGCCAGCCGATGCGGTCCGAGATCGCCGCCAGCCAATTCCGCCATAGACCATAGGAGCCGAAAAAGATCAGACTGACAGCGCCGGGCACGAGGATCGCGATGGGACCCTTGGTCAGGAAGCCGAGGCCTATGAAGACAAAGGTGGCGATGACATAGCGTCGGCGGCTCTCCAAGTAGTAGAGATAGATCGTGAACATGCTCGCGGCCAGGAAGCAGTTCAGGGTGGCGTCCGAGATCGCGCTCTTGCCGATGAGGGCGACCAACAGACTGGTCGCAAGCACGATGCCGGCGATGCAGCCCGTGCGCAGGTCTCGGACCCGTGCGACGAAGGCCGTCGTGGCCAGGGTCCAACCCGTTGCGGCCAGGGCCGACGGCAGGCGAAGGGCGAATTCATTCCAGCCCAGTAGGGAGACGCTCAGGGCCTGGAGCCAATAGAACAGGATGGGCTTATCGTAACGCGGCTCGCCGTTCAGGGTCGTAATCAGGAAATCATGGCGTTCGAAGAGTTCCCGGGTCGCCTCCGAGAATGCCCCTTCGTCTAGATCGAACAAAGGGATGCCGCCGAGGTTCGTGAAAAAACCTGCGACGATGGCAAGCCCCAGGACGATCAGCAGCGGTTCAAACCGCCTTGTCCGTTCCGAGTTCACGATGTCTCGTCCATACCGGGAAACTTGCCCATTTCCTCGCGGATTTCGTCGTTCCCGTAGTTGGCGCCGATCGAATAGGCCGCGATCTTGCTGAGATGGGTGTAGGGCAGGCCGCTCTCATCATGCCAGGCATTGAAGGCCGCCTGGATACGTTTGAGATCGCGTTGGCTGCTCGGATTTTCCGTGATATCGACACCGGCCTCGCGCAATGCCAGCGTAACGTCGCGCGTCGTGACGAAGCCGTCCTTGCCGACATAACGCAGGAACCATTGTCCGGTATGGCCGCCGAGTCGCGAGCCGCGCTTCTTTAGCACCTGGAGCAGGCCGACTTGGTCCGCCGACGGCCAGGCCGCGATGAAGCGAGCGAAAGAGCCATGTTCCCTGGCAACATCCAAAATGAAACCGAGGTTCTCCATGACGGCCTTGATCTTCTGCCAGTTGCGGACGACACGACGGTCTTTTACATAGGCCTCCCATTGCTCGGGGGAAAGATAACTCAGGCGCTCAATGTCGAATCCGTGGAAGGCTTCTTCGAACTCGGGCCACTTGTTGGCGATCACGGTCCAGTTGAAACCGGCCTGATTGATGGTCTGGGCCATCATGGCGAGGTAGCGGTCGTCACCGAGCCGGGCCAGTTTCTCGTCGTTCAGGAAGCCCGGCAACAGGGCTGCCAATGCCTCGTAGCCGCCCTTGCGTTCCGCGGCGCGCGCATGGATGTCCGAAAATGACTTCATCGTGTCCTCAAGATGGGGGTGCATTTCATGGCGAGTGCCTATAGTACCCGTCCGAAGCCGTTTTCGGGTAGTCCGTTCCTGGCCCAAGATCCGGGATTGATTGCAGATCTTGAATTGCCGGTTCGAGCCTTTAACGCGATGTATATTGTTGCCAGATTCATAGTGTGTACCTTCTCGAGTTCGGCGGCGCCGTTTTTGTAAGCTCGGTGCATCATCGTCGACCAACGCAGATTCGAGCTCTAGGAGTCTTTGGTAGATCAAAAATAGAGATGATAATTTAGAGGCACCCTTATGAAGCAGTCCAGGTTGGGAAAGGTCGTTGCGCTCATTGGGTTGGCGATGTTGAGCGCGGTCTCAGAGGCGGGGAGTGATCGCCTTGAGCTGACCGGTTCCAGCACGATCGCGCCGCTCGCGTTGGTGATCGGCAAACGTTTTGAAAAGCAGAATCCTGGCGTGCGCGTCGATGTGCAAACCGGGGGTTCATCCCGTGGCGTTGCCGACGCCCGTTCCGGGTTGGCGGATATCGGTATGGCTTCCCGAGCCCTCAAGACGGTTGAACAGGATCTGACCCCTTATACCATCGCATTGGATGGCGTCAGTATCATTATCAATCGCGCCAATCCGGTTACAGGTCTTAGCGACGAGCAGATTAAGGCGGTCTATACCGGACGCATCACCAACTGGAAGGAGGTCGGCGGGAAAGACCTGCCGATTACCGTCGTGAACAAGGCGGAAGGACACTCCACGCTGGAATTGTTTCTGCATCATTTCGGATTGAAGAATAGCGCCATCAAGCCCCAGGTCATCATTGGCGACAATGAGCAGGGCATCAAGACCGTCGCAGGCAATCGCGGGGCGATAGGTTACGTTTCCATCGGCACGGCCGAGTACGACGCGAAGCAGGGCGCGGCCATTAAATTGTTGCCGATGGCGGGAGTTGCCGCGAGCGTCAGGAACGTGCGCAATGGAAGCTTTCCCTTATCGCGCCCGCTCAACCTCGTGACCAAGGGCCGTCCGTCGGCGTTGGCCCAGCGCTTTATCGATTTTGCCCGTTCGAACGCGATCGATGATCTCATTCAGTCCCAGTATTTTGTCCCCCCGCAACGCTGATCGTTGGCTCTCGCCGCTGTTGATGCTCCTGGCGACGACAGCGGCGCTGATCCTGCTGTTGGTGTTGGCGTTTCTGCTGCTCGAGGCCTGGCCGGTACTGAGTGGCGGCGGTTGGGGACGTTTCCTGTCCGGCGAGGGTTGGTATCCCCTCGAAGGCCGCTTCGGCGTGTTGCCCATGGTCTGGGCGACGCTCGCCGTCGCGCTTGGTACGATCATCCTGGCGGCGCCGCTCGGTCTGGCGGGCGCCATATTCGAGCGCTTCTTTGCCCCCGCGCCAATCGCGAAGGCCTACCGTATGGTGCTTGCTCTGCTTGCCGGGATCCCGTCGGTGGTTTACGGGTTGTGGGGGCTCACGGTGTTGGTGCCCTTGATCGCGCTTTGGCACCCCCCTGGCGCGGGACTCTTTACGGCCATTGTCATTTTGACCCTGATGATCCTGCCTACCGTTGCGCTCACCAGCGCTTCGGCACTGCAAGGCGTGCCCGCCTCCTTGCTGCATGGCGCCGCTGCGCTCGGTATGAATCGCAAAGGGGTCGTTATCGGCGTCGTGGTGCCCGCGGCCCGTAGCGGTATCATCAGCGGCCTGTTGCTAGCCGTTGCCCGCGCACTGGGAGAAACCATGGCCGTGCTGATGGTCGCCGGTAACGTCGTACAGTATCCGACGGGACTGTTTGATCCGGTGCGGGTGTTGACCGCGAATATCGCGCTTGAGATGGGTTATGCCACCGGGGACCATCGCGCCGGCCTGTTTGCGTCCGGCCTTATGTTGACCGTCATGGTGTTGGTTCTGGCCTGGTTTTCCGCTCGGTTGGCGAGGGACGGACGTGATGGCTGATCGTATGTTTACGGTATTGATATGGGCGGCGGCGTTGTTGGTGTCTGCGGCATTCGTCTGGTTGTTGGGCGATCTGGTCTGGCGCGGTGTCGACCGCCTATCCTTTTCCTTTCTGTTTTCCGAGCCTCTGAACGCCGGTCGCGAGGGCGGGATCGCACCGATACTCATCTCTACGCTACTGATTCTCTCGGTGGCCCTGGCGACGGCGATCCCGCTGGGTCTTGGCGCCGCGGTCTGGCTCGCCGAATACACCCGCCGGGGCGGCATCTTTGGCCAAACCGTGCGCCTGAGTCTCGATGTGCTGGCGGGAGTGCCCTCGATCGTCTTCGGATTGTTCGGTTATGCCTTCTTTTGCAGCTATCTCAATATGGGATTCTCGATCCTTTCCGGAGGGCTCACCTTGGGTTGCATGATCCTGCCCATTTTCATCCGCACCATCGAGGTCGGGCTCAGCGCCGTGAGCGACGACTGGCGGCGCGGCGCCCAGGCCCTCGGCATGACGCGTGCCGCGGCCCTCAGGCACATTCTGATCCCGTCCGCCGCGCCCGCTCTCGGCGCCGGATTGCTCCTCGGCATCGGCCGCGCGACGGCGGAAACGGCGGCCCTGATTTTTACAAGCGGTTATGTGGACCGGACACCGGAATCGTTGCTTGATTCGGGTCGCGCCCTTGCCGTGCATATCTACGAACTATCGATGAATGTGACCGGCGGCGACCAGGCCGCCTATGCGTCGGCACTGGTGTTGATCGTATTGATCATCGCCATGAATGCGGGTGCGCTCGCTTTCACCGATCGCTGGTTGAGCAGGAGAATCACCCCATGAATGATGAACAGGCGACAATTTACACCGTAGGCAATGTGGAATCGGGACCGCCCTGTTGCGACCCCGTACCCCATTTGAGCGTCCGCGATCTGTCGGTTAGCTACGGAGAGACCACAGTCCTGGACGAAGTTTCCCTGGACATCTACAAAGGGTGTATCACCGCGCTGATCGGGCCGTCGGGTTGCGGTAAGACCAGCTTTCTCTCCGCGCTCAATCGCCTGACCGATCTTATTCCCACGGCGCGAGTCGAAGGCCGGGCGCATCTGGAGGGCGTCAACGTGCTCGACCCCCGTCTCGACGTATTGAGCCTGCGACGCAAGGTCGGGATGATTTTCCAGCGGCCCAATCCGTTTCCCCTGACGATCCGCCGCAACCTGGAATTGCCGCTGCGCGAAAACGGCATACGCCGCCGCGATCTCGTGGAGTATAAGATTCAGACGGCGTTGCGCGATGTCGGTTTGTGGGAAGAGGTCCGCGACCGCTTGGATCATCCGGCGTTGGCCCTGTCCGGTGGACAGCAACAGCGACTCTGCATCGCTCGCGCGCTGGTGCTCGAACCATCGGTATTGTTGATGGACGAACCGTGCAGCGCGCTCGACCCCCTTTCATCCGGCGTGGTCGAAGAGCTGATTCAGCGTCTTCGTGGTCGTTATACGGTGGTCATCGTCACCCACAATCTCGCCCAGGCGCGCCGAATCGCCAACTATGCCGCATTTTTCTGGATGAAGGAGCGTGTCGGGAAACTCATCGAATTCGGGCAATGCAGACCGCTGTTCGAAACCCCGGAACATCCGCTGACGGCGGCCTACGTATCGGGACTGAGCGGATAGCGCAGAGGATGTCGAGTGATCGATCGACAATGACGCCGGCGCGCATCTTTATCCTGATCTCGTTGGCGATGATCGCCTTTGCCGGAAATTCGCTGCTCTGTCGATTGGCGCTAAAAAACACCGCCATCGATGCGGCAAGTTTCACGACGCTACGCCTGGTGTCCGGCGCCTTGGCGCTGGTCCTGCTCGTAAAACTGCGTGGCCGCTTGCCCGCTTTGGGCGGCAGTTGGTTGTCGGCCCTCGCCTTGTTCGTCTACGCGGCGGGATTTTCGTTCGCCTATATCGACCTGCCCGTAGCGACCGGCGCGCTGCTGCTCTATGGCGCCATCCAGGCGACGATGATCGGTCACGGCGTATGGAAGGGCGAGTCTTTGGGGCCGGTCCAGGTCCTTGGTCTCCTGCTCGCGCTCGGCGGGCTGGTCGGGTTGTTGTTACCGGGGTTTTCGGTATCGTCTTCCTACGGTTCGATCCTGATGATTGGTGCGGGCGTGGCCTGGGGCGCCTATTCTTTGCGCGGAAAGGCGGCGGGCGATCCACGTAGCGTATCCGCGGGAAACTTCCTGCGCGCCGTTCCCATGGCCTTGGTACTGAGCTTGTTTATGTCGGGACACGCGGAACTGGACATCGCGGGGGTCGGTTATGCCGTGATGTCCGGGGCGCTGGCGTCCGGCCTCGGATACGTCGTCTGGTATGCCGTGCTGCCCGCACTGACATCCACTCATGCCTCCATTGTCCAACTCAGTGTCCCGGTAATTACGGCCGTGGCTGGCGACCTTTTCCTGGGCGAGGCCATAACGCCTCGCTTGATATTGGCCACGATAGCGATCTTGGGCGGCATCGCGCTGGTCATCTTGGCGAGGCGTCGTCCGGTACCCGTCGAGCGATGACGCGCGTCCGAGCCCGGTGATCCGCTAACTGTCCCTGCCGAAACCGCCGCCGCCCGGCGTTTCGATGCGAATGCGGTCTCCGGTTTGGAGCATGACGCTGCCCTTGGCTGGAAGTTCGGACCATTCGCCGTCGCGTAGAAGACGATTGAATCCGGTGGCGCCCGAAGCGCCGCCTTCCAGGCCATAGGGCATCGACGTCCTGCGTTCGGTCAGCAATGACAGGTGACAGGGCGCGAGGACCTCCCATTCACGAATCAGACCATCGCCGCCACGATGTCTTCCCCGTCCGCCTGAATCGGTCCGCACGGCGTACTCCGTGATTCGCAACGGATAGTGCATCTCGAGCACCTCGATGGAGGTGTTTTTGGTATTGGTCATATGGCACTGCACCGCAGAGAGCCCGTCGACGTCCGTGTACGCCCCCATGCCGCCGGCCAAGGTCTCGTAATAGACCCAGGTATCGTCGTTGCCGCCGCCCCCAAAGATGACATTGTTCATCGTGCCCTGCGCGGCAGCCGGAATGCGTTCGGGGATCGCACGCGCCAGGGCGCCGAGTACGATGTCGACGATTCGCTGACTGGTCTCGACATTGCCGGCCGCGACCGGTGCGCCCTCGCCGGCGTTGACGAGCGTACCGGGCGGCGCATGGAGTTCGATGGGTTCGAAGATGGCCGCCGTTTGCGGCGTATGCGCGGGCATCAGGCTGCGGAAGCAATAAAATACGCTGGCCGCAGTTACGGCCAGAGGACAATTCACGGGCCCCTGTGTCTGCGGCGCCGTGCCGGTGAAGTCGACGATGGCGCTTTCGTTTTTTACGGTTATGCGGACGCGGATCTTCAGGGGGCCGGATCCGAAACCATCGTCCTCGATGTGGTCCTCGAAGTCATATTCGCCATCGGGGATCGACGCGAGCGCGGCCCGTCCATAGCCCTCTGAGACCTCGATCAGTGCGGCGAAGGCCTCGTTCAGATAGTCGATCGGAAATTCGGCCAGGCGGTTCGCGCCGAGCTGGCAGGCAGCCCGCTGGGCCGACAGATCGCCCATGCGTTCTTCGGGTACGCGTACCCGCTCGAACATCATCGTCCGGATTGCGGGGTCCTCTCGGCCGACCTCGAACCAGTGGCATGGAGAGATCACCATGCCTTCGTCCTCGAGGCGGTTTTCCACACCCATGGAACCGGGGGCTGTGCCGCCGATATCGGCGTGATGGGCGCGGGCGGCGGCGAAGGCGATCAGGCGCCCCTCGACAAAGACCGGCGAAACGACCGTAATGTCGGGCAGGTGCGTGCCGCCCAGGTAGGGATCGTTGAAGAGCACGACGTCGCCTGTCTGCCATACGAAACGGCCGACGACGTCCTTCATGGCGAAGGCCATCGACCCGAGATGGACCGGGATATGGGCGGCCTGCGCGATCAGTTCGCCCGCCACATTGAATAGCGCGCAGGAAAAATCCTCGCGATCTCGGATATTGGGTGAAATCGCACTGCGCTTGAGTACGGCGCCCATTTCTTCACAAATGGCGGCCAGGCGATGGGAGAACAGACTCAGTTCGACGGCGTTCATGCACGCTCCAGCCGCAGATGGCCGTATGCGTCGACGCGCATGCGCCAGTCCGAAGGCAGCCATAACGTGGACGTATCCTCGATCACGAGGGCGGGGCCGTTGCAGGCAAATTCAGCCGGCAGTCGGTCGCGCCGATAGTGCGGCACTTCGCCGATTCCAAACACCTCTGAGCTGCCGTCCGGCCGGACGACGTCGCCGGTGGTGGACAGGGACGGAAATTTGAGCGCCTGCCGTTCCACGACGGCGGTCAAGCGCGCCGTCATAATCTCGATCGGGCGTTCCAAAGCATGTCCGTAGGCCTGTAGATGGGCCTGTTCGAAACGCTGCGCCAATTCAGTTGGCAGATTATCCTCCGTATTGCCCGGGACCTCGATCGCGATACTGAAGCCCTGACCCGCATAGCGCATATCTACACGACGCGCGAAGACGAGCGGTAGTCCCTGCATGGCCGTGCGGGCCTCTTGTTCGAGCTCGCTAAACAGCTCGGTCAGCGTCGCTACGGTCTCGCCGTCGCCGAGCGCCAGACGGCGGGTCCGGGAGTACTCACCTTGTTGGCGTCCTGCAAGCATGCCCAGAGCGGAAAAGGCGCCGCTGGCCACTGGAAAAATGACGCGTTCCATACCAAGGTTATCGGCCAGGGCGCAGGCATGAAGGCCGCCGGCGCCGCCGAAACAGAGCAGGGCGAAGTCGGCCGGATCGAAACCGCGTTCCACCGAGACCACGCGCAAGGCGCCAGCCATGTGCTCCTCGGCGATACGCAAAACGGCCGCGACCGCCTGTTCGGCCCCGAGTTCGATTGCTGCGCCATAAGCCGTGAAGGCCTTTCGCGCCCCTTCGCGGTCGAGTTGCATCGATCCGCCCAGGCGGGCCGTGGGCGGAATGCGGCCGAGCAGCAGGTTGGCGTCGGTGACCGTGGGCGTCGCGCCGCCGAGCCCGTAACAGACCGGACCGGGTCGCGCCCCGGCCGATTCCGGCCCGACCTGAGGCAGTCCGGCCTCGTCGATCCAGGCCAGCGAACCGCCTCCGGCGCCGATGGTGTGGATGTCGAGCATGGCCAATGCGACGGGTATCCCGGCGACATTGCCCTCCGTGGTCTTGGCGGGGGCGCCGTCGATCAGGGCGACGTCCGTGCTGGTACCTCCCATGTCGAAGGTCAGCAGCCGCGATTGTCCCGTCTGTTCTCCGATCTCTTGAGCGGCCACAAGTCCACCGGCCGGCCCGGACAGCACCAGTCGCACCGCCTGTTCGCCCGCAGCCTCGCTGGTCATGACGCCACCTGCGGAGTGCATGACGAACAGGTGTTTCGGCGCCAGCTCGCGTTGCAGTCGACGCAAATAGCGCTGAACGAGCGGTCCGACGTAGGCGTTGAGGAAGGTGGTCGCACCGCGCTCGTATTCGCGGTACTCGGGCAGCACCTCATGAGATAGAGAGGTGAATACCGCGTCCGGCACGGCGCCGGCCAGTTGCCGTTCATGGTCGGGATTGAGAAAGGAAAACAGCAGGCAGACGGCCACGGCCTCGTAACCGTCCCGCGCCAGACGCGCCTTCAGGATCTCGTGCGCATCGGCTTGGAGCGGGGCGATCTCCACGCCCTCGGCGTCGATTCGTCCCTCGATGCCGAGGCAGTCTTCGTGTCCGATCCAGGCCTTCTCGGCTACAGGCGTCAGATCATAGAGCCGCGAACGCGTCTGCCGCCCGATCACCAGTAGATCCTCAAGGCCTCGATTGGTTACGAAAAGGGTCTTGACCCCCTTACGCTCGAGAATCGCATTGGTGGCTACAGTCGAGCCATGCACCAAGTGCAAGGCGCTTGACTCCAGCCCCAGTTCACGAATCCCTTGTCCGATCGCCCGCGACGGATCGTCCGGCGTCGACAGCACTTTGTGATAGCGCATGCCGTTCGCGTCGAAACAGACAAAATCGGTAAAGGTGCCGCCTGTATCCACTCCCAGAAACATAGCCAGGGATTGTAAGGCCGGAATGCCCAAAATACGAACGTTATCGACACCCGAGATCCGCCGTCAATCGCCGATCTTGGGGACATGCGAGTCAAGGGCCGGGTACGGGGCATTGTTCGCGCCCACCGGCGGGAATATGGCCAATGGTTGAGGGCTTATTCGTCTTATTGACCCGGTAACAATGAACGTCTGGATTGGTCAGTCGAACTCGGTCAGTGAGCGTTGTTTTGTCGAGGAAGGCTCGTTTTTCGTGCGCTATCAATGCGTTCGGGTTTTTGAGCAGGCGCGAATTACGTTCTATATACGCGGGGCGTTTTTGGGACGGGATGCGCAAAAAGTATTTTGAGGGTACGGCACTATTGATACCCTCTAAAGTTCAAGAACTTGGCAGCCGATATCGCCGTATTATGGGCATACAAAATCAACCAACTGTTTTTCGTGGTTCTAGACAGCCTCCTAGCCTCCTCAACAGTCAAGGGTTCACCCTTGTTGAGCTGATGATCACGATATCCATAGCGGCCATACTCTTGGCTGTGGCCGTGCCGAGCTTCAGCACCATAATTAAGGATAACCGTCAGATAACGCAGGCCAATGATGTCATTACCACACTGACATTTGCGCGTAGCGAAGCGATTAAGCGAGGTTCGCGCGTTGTCGTTTGCAAAAGTAGCAACGGCGCAAGCTGCGTCGCCACGGGCGGATGGGAGCAGGGCTGGATAACCTTTGTCGATGACAATAGTAATGCCGCGGTCACTGCCGGTGAGGAGCTTTTGAGGGTACATGGCGCCTTACCCACTGGAACCACGCTGAAGGGTGACGCTAACGTGAGCAATTATATTTCCTACGTCGCGCGAGGAAGCGCGCAGCTCATCACCGGCGCCATACAACCGGGAATTTTGGTGGAGTGTGATGATCGTGGATTCGGCGCAAAGGCGCAAGCTATCACGATCAGCGCCACCGGACGGGCTAAGAACTGGCCAGCCGCTGATGCGGGCGCGACGAGTTGTACGCCATGAAAAAGTCGCTATCGAGATCGTCATGGGTTTGAGCTCAAACAAAGGGTTTGCCCTCATTGAGGTGCTCATTACCGTGGTGGTGCTGTCGATCGGCTTGCTGGGGCTGGCGGGCTTGCAGGTATCTGGGCAGCGCAATAACCATAGCGCGTATATGCGCGGCCAGGCTGTATTCCTAGCCTATGACATGGTGGACCGTATGCGGGCCAATATGCAGGGTGTTACGGCGGGCAACTACAATAACATTTCCGGCATTCCCGCCGATCCCGGCTGCATTTCCACCGGCTGCACCCCAGCCCAGATGGCGCAGTACGACGCCTTTCAATGGAATACGTTAATGGCGCAGCAGCTTCCGTCCGGACAGGGTACGGTCACTGTGGCGGGCGCTATCTACACCATCACGGTTAAGTGGGATGACGACCATAGCGGCGGTGCGGGCGCGGCGTGCAGCGCCGGAGGGTTGAAATGTCTGAGTTTGGGCGTGCAATTATGAGCCGGGCCGTTCGAGATTCGTCATTGCGTAAGGGGCAGGCAGGCCTGACTTTGGTCGAGATGATGGTGGCCATTACGGTTGGCTTGATATTGATTTCCGGCGTCATCCAGATCTTTACGAGTAGCAAGCAGACATACCGAATTCAGGATGCCACATCGCGCTTGCAGGAGAACGGACGCTTCGCCGTGGACATGCTGAGGCGTGATGTACGCATGGCCGGATTTTGGGGCTGCAATAGCAATATTACTAACGTAACCAGCAATCTAAACGCCCCGGGTAACTATGTCGATATCACCCTTAGCGGTATTAGCGGGACCGATGGCGCCGGTGGGACGCCGGATACCATCACGCTGCAGGGCGCCTTCAGTAGTGGGCTCAATGTCAATTCACATAGTCAAGCCGCAGCAAGTTTTGCCACCCCGGCGGGAAATGACTTAACACAGTTTGAAATTATTCTGGTTAGCGATTGCAACAAGGCGGATATCTCTCAGATATCCAATGCCAATCCAGGAACTTCCGGTAGTGTGGTTGTCAATACAGGCGTAGGTGCGCCTGGGAATGCGACCAAACCACCCCAATACCCCCCGGGGTCTTCAATCTACCATGTCCGCAAAATGACCTATTCCATTCAGAACGGCGCCAGCGGACAGCCCGGGCTGTTTCTCAATGTAGACGGTGTCGACCAAGAGATGGTGGAAGGCGTAGAGGACATGCAGATCCTCTACGGCGAGGACGCCGATGCCAACAATACCGCCAATCGCTATGTGCCGGCAGGGACGGCCGGGCTCAATATGGATGATGTGGTCAGTGTGCGAATAGCGCTTACCCTGCGCACGCTGGAGGACAATGTCGCGCTTGTCACGGCAAATGGTGATCGAAGGATACGCAACACTTTTAATATGACTGTGGCATTGCGCAATCGGGCTGGTTAATGGATATGAGAACAACGGACCACATCATGAAGCATTTCGGCGATGGCCCGGCTAAGGGCAGGGAGGGCGGCGCCGCGCTGATCGTCAGTATTTTAATCTTGATCATACTCAGCTTGCTGGGGCTCACCGCCGTGCGCACCACGACGTTGGAGGAAAAGATGGCGGGAAATCTCCGCGACAATGATCTTGCCTTCCAGGCGGCAGAATCCGTGATGCGAGAAGCCGAGGGATTTGTAGAAGGTGTTGTATCAACCAATGCCTTCAATGATGCAGGTGGCTTATATAGTTCGGCCACCGCCGATCCGGATTACCTTGCAGCGGCAACCTGGAGCGCCGCCAATTCCGCCGCCTATTCAGGAACGATCACTGGAGTTGCCGCCCAACCTCGTTACATCGTCAAGTACCTTGGCGTAGTGTCGACAACTGGGGGGGCGCTGAATATCGGCGGCTACGGGAATCAACAGGCGGGCAGTCTGCATGCATTTCGAATAACAACTCGAGGGACAGGAGGCCGGGATACGACACAGGTAGTTTTGCAGGACTACTACGGCAGGCGTATGTGACGGCGTCCGCGAGACATTTTTTGCGACAGGATGCGCATTAACAATCTCGTGGTAGCGGCACTATCGATGCAGGTAATTTCAGTTATGTCCTTGCAATATGAGGTAAACGATCATGATTAACCAGATAAGGACGGTCGTCGATAAATGGTTGCGTCGGACAATACGCCCAGCGCGCCCCTCGCACCACCGCTTTGTCGTGTACACGGGCGGACTCTTATTGGTCTTCGGCGCACCGCAAGCGCTGGCATTGGCTATTTCGCAAACACCGCTGTTTCTCAGTTCACCTGTGTTGCCCAATGTGTTGACCATCTATGACAACTCCGAATCCATGGATGGCACCATGTCCGGCCAGCTCATAGCGGGGAACGATCCCGCTACGCGAGGCAACATCGGCCGTCAGGTCATGCGCAATACCATCACCAATTACCGGTCCGCATTCAATTGGGGTTTGATGACCTATGGCATGACCAGAAGTTCACCGACGCTCTACAGCACCTATGGTTATTTTATGGGTTCCGACACCGGAATGGTCTTCACCGACGACTGCGCGCCGGTCGGCGGTATACCGATTAGCCAGTTGACGCCCGGTATATCCGCCTCCAACGGGAATAGGGGTTGCGTAGCCAATCCCCAGCCGTTTACGGGTGGCAACTATGTCACCTTCGATCAGTCCGGCGACGACCCCAACATCAATGACGTCCTATATATCGGCTCAGGTTATGGGAATCAGTTATGGGGTTTGAGTCCCGGGACCGGGAGTCCAGCGAACACAAGCTATAGAGTCTACCTGTCTCATAAGACGTCTTCGGGGGCGTCTTGGGCGAGCAGCGCGTTCACCGGCGCTCTGGGAACGTTGTTTTTTACACCCACCGATGCCGGTTTTTTGCCGGGCAATCCGCCTATTACCCGTATGCTGTGGCTTAACCGGGCCTGGGGATATTATTCGAATATCACCGGATCCGGGGCATTGAACGAGGCGGTACAGGCCGATTCCACCACGCACTATAACAATCTGCAAAGCTTGCTGGGCGCGGAGACCAACAGCAGTTCCTCCGGCGAGGTGAAAAACGGAGCGGTGTTCACGCCGCTCAACGGTGCCCTGATTTCAGCCAAGACGTATTTTCAGAGTTCTTACAGTGGCCATGCAAGCCCGATTGCCTACACCTGCCAGAAAAATTTCGCGATTATGGTCACCGATGGCCTACCGACGGGTAAAACCAACGGTGCCCTGTACTCGGCTGCCGATCGCGCTATCACCCCGGCGGGTGGCGGCAGCTACACGCTGGGTGCGGCCTATACAGACGCGATCAACTCGATTAGCGCGCTACGCAGTACCGTTCACAGCGGTACGACCTATGACATCAAGACCTATGTGGTTGGTCTGGGGGACACGGTGCAGAACCCCGATGCTGTCTATGTGATGAATCAAATGGCCGCCGCGGGGGGGACGAGTGTTGCGTATCTCGCCAGCGATCAAACCGTTTTCCAGAACGCCATGAACTCTATTACCAACGATATCGTCGCGCAGATCGGCTCCGCCGGCGCCGTTGCCTTCAATTCAACCTCCCTCGGAACAAACACCGATCTCTATTTGGCCTTGTTCAATAGCGGAAACTGGTCCGGAGACTTATTGGCGTACCCGCTTGACCCCGTGACCGGCGTCGTCAGCGCATCGTCCCGATGGAGCGCAGGTGCGCAATTGGATGGCCTTGATCTCGTGTTGTCACCGCGAACGATCCTGACCTACAACGGCATCGACGGCGCGGCTTTTCAATGGAGTAGCTTGACCGCTGCGCAACAGACCGATCTCATGACCAATCCCGGCGGCGGGTTGGACAGTTCGACTATTGGTTCGCACCGTCTCGACTTCATCCGCGGTGATCGCAGCAATGAGGGTGTTGGTGATAACTTCAGGACACGTCAGAGCCGTCTAGGCGATATCGTCGATTCCGCCCCTGTCTATGTAGGCAAACCCAACCTAAATTGGCCGGATGTCGCGCCGTTTCCCACTTCAAGTCCTTATTCCGCCTTTAAGTCAGGCCATTCAGGACGTACCGGCGTGGTGTATGTCGGTGCTAACGATGGGATGTTGCATGGCTTCAACAGCACTACCGGACAGGAAGTGCTTGGATACATACCGGGAAATCTTTTTTCCAGCGCGGTAGGCGGGGGGATGCATTTTTTGACTGATCCCGCATACAGTCATCGTTATTTCATCGATCTGTCCCCCGCAGTTTCGGACGTTTATACCAAGGCCAGTCCTGCCGGCAGTCCCGCGTGGAGAACCGTGCTGCTTGGTGGAGAGCGGGCTGGTGGTCGTGGCCTGTTTGCCCTGGATGTGACGGATCCGAGCGCATTTAGTGAGGGCAATGCCGCGAACTTGGTGCTATGGGAGTTCAGCTCCGCGAACGACCCCGATCTCGGCAGCACCTTCAGCAATACGACCATTGCGCTGCTCAACAATGGCCGGTGGGCGGCCATTGTTGGCAATGGGTATAACGACAACCCGGGTGGCAGCGGCAAGACTCAGTTGTTAATCCTCTACTTGGACGGCGGGTTATCGGGGACTTGGACGCCGGGAACCGATTATGAAAAGATCACCACCAATGTGGGAAGCGCCGCAAGCCGTAATGGATTATCCTCGCCGGCAGTGGTGGATACCGACGGTGACGGGGCTGCGGACCGGGTTTATGCCGGCGACCTAAACGGCAACATGTGGGCATTCGACCTGTCGAACGCCAGCGCCGCCAACTGGAAGGTGGCTTATAAACAAGGTAGCACCCCCAAACCCCTGTTCACGACCAAGACCGGACAACCGATTACCAGCCAGCCGGTGATCGTCAGGCATCCTACCGAGGCGGATAGCGCTAGTAATGCGCCCAACCTGTTGGTGATGTTCGGGACAGGACAGTACTTCGATCCTGCAGATAATACTTCTTCGGTGACCCAATCTTTCTACGGTGTGTGGGATCGAGGTGACAAGGCGCTCGTTTATACCAATCTGGTGCAGCAGACTTTCCTCTCGGGATATCCTTCGGATGTTAGGGTGCCGACGGATAATCCGGTGAACTATTCGGCGAGCGGGGCCAGCCGGGAATATGGCTGGTATATGGACTTGCCCGCCGGTCGCGAGCGGGTGGTGGTTGACCCGAAGATACGCGGCGACCTTGTCTACTTTGACACCATGATTCCTTCGACGGCGGCGTGTTCAGCCGGGGGTAGCGGGTGGCTGATGTCCGTAAAGTATTCCAACGGCGGACCACCCAGTAACGCGGCATTCGACTACAACCATGACAGTAACGTGGATTCCGGTGACTTGGTATCTGGCAAGGCACCCGGTGGCCAGACCTTCAATATGGGCTTGCCGACTTCCCCCACCTTCTTGGGAAATAAACAATATACGGCAGGGACTAAAACGACCGGTGGCACCACCATCGACCAGCGCGACATTGAAGCGCTCACGGGTGCTGGAACAGGACGCCTGTCTTGGCAGGAACTTCAGAACTGATGGGTTCGATCTTTGACTATGGAGATTTATGTTGATGAATAAATGGAGATGCTTGCTTATCGCCGCTTGCATGATATTTGGTTCGACATCTGCGATGGCGGCGCTGTTGATGGGGACCCAACCTAGCGCTGATTCCGTGCCGAATTGGGTGATTTCCAGCGTCGACATTAGCAAGCGGACGATCGTTATCAACGATACGACTTATCGACTCGGCGCCGCCCTCAAGGTGCATACGGCCGCTCATAGGCATGGATCGCTTCGAGATCTAAGGCGTGGGATGCAGGTAGGTTATCGCCTCGAGAACAACAGGGACGGGCAGGCTGTGATTACTGAAATTTGGGAGAGCCGCGAGGACGGAGAAGACGCCGAGGACAGTGAGGGTGGCAGGGACGATGCGCATCACCAGCGCACGCGTTGAGTTAATAAATAGAGCAGGTTGTTGTCGATGATTGAGGAGTAATTGCTATGCACGAAGAAAAGAAGCTACTAGGTGAGTCCGATGGGGAGGTTGGGTTCCGGATTCAAGGCGGATTCACGCTTATTGAGCTCATGATCGTGTTGACCATCGTCGCCATACTGGCCGCCGTCGCCTATCCCGCCTACAACTCCCAAGTCATGAAGAGTCAGCGCACCGATGCCAAGACTGCGTTAATGACCGCGGCGCAAAACCTGGAGCGTTGTTTTACAGAATACAACGCATACAATAACGGCGCTTGTCCGGCAGTGCCTGCAACCTCGCCAGAAGGATATTACACGATCGCAGTGGCAGCGACGGCAA
>Ga0114931_10004828_pt1 | contig 16755 bp, 15 predicted proteins | sample 2SBtaG_FD_89579 | JGI IMG/M metagenome (GOLD analysis project Ga0114931, IMG submission 89579) | Deep subsurface microbial communities from Kolumbo volcano to uncover new lineages of life (NeLLi) - 2SBTROV14_V59a metaG | ecosystem: Environmental > Aquatic > Marine > Volcanic | place: Kolumbo...
GATGAAAAAAGAACTGAAACCCATGATGCTCGATGCCCTGTCCGAAACAAAAGTGAAACAAAGCGGCTTTTTCGACCCCGCGTACGTCAACCGCCTCATGGACGAACACTTGCGCGGCAAAGAAAACCACAGCCACCGCCTGTGGGCGCTGATGATGTTTCAGATGTGGGGAGAGGAGTATTTGTGATACAAAATTAAATTATTAGCACTCAAAATGAAGGAAATTCTTTGGGTTGTCTATTGCCTTAAAAGGAATTCCTGAGGCGAAAAAATAGCGGTTTATCAATTTGTTGGATAAGCGTAAAAGAGGCCTAATCAATGAAAGAAGATCAACTGAAAAAATATGGTATTACATATCTTTACTATTTGACCTCATCAAAAAACATTCCGTCAATTTTATTCAGAGGGATTATTTCTCACAATATGGCGGCAAATATAGCTCATGAGGATTTTTCTAATTCAAGTGTTCAAAGCGGCCGTAAATTCTCAATTGATATGCATGGCAGGAAAATAAAAGTACATGATTGTGTACCATTGTTTTTTTCGACTCATACACCCATGCAATATGTACTAACTGTTCCTTCTTCTATTAAAGCAAGATTTACGATACCTAAAGAGGATCTATCCATTATAGAAATAGATGCTTTGAAGATATTTAAGCGCAAAATGGTTGCTTATTCTGATGGCAATGCAGCTAGTAATAGTACCAAGTTTTTCACAGATTTAAAACAGCTTAATCAATTGGATTGGAAGCAGATTCGTTTACCATTTCCCAAATATAATCAAAAAGAATGGAAAAGAAAAAAATCTGCAGAAGTTTTAGTGCAAAATAAAATAGCACCCCATTACATTGCTCAAGTTTGTTTTTATAGTCACGAGGGCATCAGAAAAGCTAATGAATATATTGAAAATTATTGTGACGAACATTCACTTGATTCGAAGGTTTTGGTAAAGTATTCAACTAAATTTGTTGTTGAAAAAGGACTATTCACTTTCTAAATAAGAATACGAATATGGCGAATATTGTTGAGATTAAGGGGAATATTTTTAATAGCCAATGCCAGACAATCGTAAATACTGTTAATTGTGTGGGTATTATGGGTAAAGGAATAGCGCTCGAGTTTAAGTATAGATTCCCCGTTATGCATAAGAATTATCAAACTATATGTAGAAAAAACTTATTAAAACCAGGACTTCTGCTTTTACATACAAAATCAACGCCTTGGGTACTTAACTTTCCTACTAAAAATCATTGGCAAAATAGTTCTAAAATTGAATATATTGAGATGGGGTTAATTAAGTTTTCTAATACTTATAAATCAAAAAATATAGTATCAATTGCTTTTCCAGAATTAGGAACTAATTTGGGGAAACTGGATTGGAAAAAACAAGTTAAGCCTTTAATGTATAGGATACTCAAACCTCTTAACAATTTAGAAATTGAAATATACCACTTTGATGCTTCGGCACAAGACCAACTTTTTCAAGTATTACTTAGAAAATTGCAATTCTTTTCGAAAGAAGAAATCGCAAATTTAGTTGGTCTCAGAATTGATGCAGCAACTTTATTATTTAATGCAATTCATCGTTACTCAGCAAATTCAATGTTTGACATAAGACAATTAGCAGGTTTAGGTGATGTTTCGATTCAAAAGTTGTATGATTATCTGGGTAATGAAAGAACATTTTCAGCAAAGGAGAATATGCAAATCAATATTCCATTTTGAATGACGAGAAAAAGTTAAGATGCTTTGCTGTGATAACTATGCGATGAGAAATAATTAAGGCTGTTTAAATATGGATCAAAAACAAAAAAGCGCTATTCAAGAGAATCTATTAGCATTGTATTTGCGATTAAACGGCTATTTTACAACTGGATTAATTGTACATTCATCTGAAAAAGGAAAAAATCGAACAGAAATTGACAGTCTTGCTGTTCGTTTCCCTTATAATAGTGAGCCGCAAAGAGAGATTTTACCATCTAAATATATCAAGACTTCTTGTCAATATGTCGATCTTTTAATTTGTGAAGTAAAGAGTAGAGGGCAACAACTGCGTTTTAATGAGAATTTGTATAAAACAAAAGATGCTTTGATTGATGTGTTGCGCTGGGCTGGGATGTTTAAAGAAAATGATGTATTAATTTTGGCTAAAAATTTACAGTCGGAATTAGCTCCAAACAACTTAAAGAAGAATAAAATGCCCGAGATTGTTGGCCCGGACTACAGCAAAACGAGGATTAGAGGAGTACTTTGTTCACCTGAGCGCTGGGAAAAGCGGAACAATCAGAATTGGTTCATTAATGGCAAGGAGTTGTTTGATTACATTCACAAGTGTCTAAGGCCATCAATTGCGAGAAGCAAATGTTCAACGAAATATGATTATACTTTGTGGACGCCAAAATTAGAACCAATTGTTAAATACTTTAAAAAACAAGATAATATCGGAAGGATTAATAACCTTTACAGTTTTATTGAGAAAGATACAAATTGTTTGTAATAATACCAAGATCGTCAATTCTGCCTATGAAAAAGTTTTACTAAAATATTTTTACTAAGAGGGGCAAACAATGAAAATAACTGGAATTCTTTTAATCCTATTAAATCTGATAGTGATTCTTTACCCAGCATCTGTCATTTCTGATACTAAGTTTAATGTTTATGTCCCTGGTAATGCAGGCTGGTTTGATACAGCAGTTGCTATTTCAGCAGGTGATACATTAATCATTACAGCTACTGGATTGGTGTCTGGTACATCTGGAATGCCTCCGAGTGATCCACCTGATGGCTCAGGTTATGGCCCTGCGAATAATAATTATTTAGCTCCTGGACTTGAAAGATATAGTCTGGTAGGAAAAATAGGTAATAATATACCATTTCAAGTTGGAAGCAGCTACAGTGGAGTTTCAAATTTTAATGGGACGTTATTTTTAGCTTATAATGATGAAGAATACTCGGACAACTCTGGAGGATATACAGTAGATGGGCAAGTAAAACCTCCAGGAACTATTATCACTAGTGACATTACTGAAAATACGAATTGGACAAAATCAGGAAGTCCTTATATTATAAATGCAAATAATGTCAGTGTAACAAGTGGTGTAACACTTACGATTGATCCAGGAGTGGAGGTTAGGCTTGCTGACTATGCTCTTATTTGTTATGGAAAGATTATAGCAATTGGAACGGTTGCGGATACTATAACTTTTACTTCAAACCTGAAGAATCCGAATCCTCATGATTGGGACAGGATACTAGTTAAAAATGAAGATTCGGATGGTAGTGAATTTAAGTTCTGCAAAATTCAATACGCAAGGATTGGGGTTTCGTTTGAAAATACATCTTCAAAAATCTCGGATTCAATAATTGAGAGTTGCGAAAGATCCGGCGTGAGCTTTGATAGTTGCTCATCTATTGTGGAATATTGCATAATTCGAAACATAACGAATGAAGGAGTTTATGTTGCCTCAGGCGCACCAGAGGTCAATGGGAATAAAATTTATAACAACACTGACGGCGTAGTTACGGATCATGGGGCATCTATAATACAAAATAATCTTATTTTTGATAATTCATCTTATGGTATTGATAATAGAAATGCAGATGATACGGGAGCGATAGCAAAAATTGTTAACAATACTTTGTTTCATAATGGAATATTAGGCACGGGTGATTTGGGTGCAAATATCAACTGTGATAATTCATCGCCTATAATTAAAAATAATATAATCACAAATAGCACAAATAATGTTGGGGCTGGATATGGTGCAGGTATACGGGCAACTTCTGGCGGATCACCTGTTATTTCTTATAATGATGTCTGGAATAATTCTGGAGGGAATTATACTGTTTATGGAATCGGATCATGTGCTGCAGGCCAGGGAGATATTGCAGCTGATCCAAAATTTGTAGATGCGTCGTCATTAGATTTTCACTTGCAAGATGATAGCCCTTGTATAAGAGCAGCTAGCCCGAATGATGGGCCAATTACAGATATTGAGCAAACGCAAAGAGGAAATCCGCCAGATATGGGTGCGTTTGAAAATATTTCTGACGGCGATCAATCATTACCTGTTGAATTAACAAATTTTGAAGTTAAATTATTTGAAAATATAGTCAAGCTTTCTTGGGAAACGGATAGTGAAACTAATAATTTGGGTTTCGAACTATACAGAAAACAAGCCGGAGACTCGTCATTCTCTTTGATTTCTAGTTTTAAGAATAATGATGAATTAAAAGGAGCAGGTACCAGCGTCGAATTGAAAAAATATAATTTTTTAGATAAAAATATAGCATACGGGTTTATTTATGAATATAAAATAGTTCAAATTGATTTTTCTGGTAAAAGAATAGAATATCCAAAGATAAGTATTCACGTTGTTTCAATTCAAAATAAAAATATCCCTTGGTCTTCAACTTTGTTCTCTAATTATCCGAATCCTTTCAATCCTGAAACAACAATAAAATATTACGTTCAAAATCCATCTGCACTTAATATAGTTATTTTTAATCTTTCTGGCCAAATAGTTAAGCGATTTTCAAGCTATCATACACGGAAGGGATATTATCAAACAATCTGGAATGCTACGGATAATTTAGGCCAGCCAGTACCTACAGGAACATATTTTTGCAAATTGACTACAATGGATTATACAAGAATTATCAAGATGTTGTATCTTAAATAGTTTCTTTTCCAGCTAAAGCTCCTGCTTGGGACGGAACAAACTTGAGAAGCTGTGCTTCTAAAAAAATCGAAGCACAGCTTTCCGAGTCATTCCATTCCCAAACCGGAGTTTGGGAATGAGGAAAATACCTGAACCAGCTTGGGACGTAACAAAAAAAAGCTTGTTAATGACAATTTCCTGGGCGCAAGTCCGATAGGGCGTATGCGCTGCGGATTGGAGACTATTGACGATTACGTTTGCAAAAACGGATTTTTGATCGTGAGTCCTTGAATAATTTGTCCGTGTTGCAAGTCTTCGGTACAAAGATAATTGCAATCGGCTTGCAGAGCAGCGGAAATGATGAGAGAATCGTAAAAAGCATAATGCCATCCTTCAAATATTTCCAGAGCAGATTGGAAGAGATCAGTGCTTGGAAAGACTTCGCAAAGCGGATCTAAGACAGAAAGCAAGTACTTTTGGCAATCAGCCCTTGAAAGAGGGATAGAAAATTTTCTTGTGGCAACGTTTAAAAATTCCTGAATTACCTGGTAACTGATACAGCCGTTTAATTTGAAAAGTGCGTCGCTTATCAAATCCCGAGCCATTGATTGCTTCTCAGAATCTGTTGCATCGAATGAATAGATGAAAATATTTGTGTCGATAAAGAATTTATCTTTCATTGAGTTCGTCCCTTGAAAACCTGCGACCGGGTTGTGCATAGCTTAATGAATCCATTAATTCATCATAATTTGTTTTGCTTTTATGTGAATTAACGTACCGTGAAAGCCATCTACGGAAATACTCATTCAGTGTTTTATGTTCACGCTGTGCCTTTTCACGTGCTTTGCGAATGAGATCATCATCGGCGCTTAGTGTGATATTTTTTAACATATTAATACCTCCATTTAAATATAACCGTGCACACGATTACAGTGTGCAATAATATATTGTACATAGAGCAAAATTGCAATGATTCTTTTGTTCCGTCCCAAGCAGGAGCTTGGGACGGAACAAACTTGAGAAGCTCAGCTTTCCCAAAACGAAGCAAAGCTTCCCAAGTCATCTCATTCCCAAACCGGAGTTTGGGAATGAGATTAATATATCAAACAATAAAAAGGAAGAATGCCAGAACAAGATTTGAAAATATTGCTGTCAAAAGGCGAAGGAATTTCTACGGAATTTAAGACGGCCAAAAATAGTCTGCCGCAGAACGTATTTGAAACGATTTGTGCTTTTCTCAATACCAATGGCGGCAAGATTTTCCTGGGCGTGCAGGACGATGGTTCTGTGTCGGGCGTTGAGCCGAAAAGCATTCCCAAGTTAAAATCCGATCTTGCCAACCTGTCTAATAATTCACAGAAAATAGAACCGGTGTTTATTCTTTCTTCATACGAACTTGAATTTGAGGATAAAATTGTTTTGATGATTGATGTGCCGGTGAGTTCAATGGTGCATAAATGCGACGGAATTGTCTATGCGCGCAATTATGATGGCGATTACAAAGTTACCCGTCCGGAAGCCATTGCCGGGATTGTGAATCGTAAACAGAGTTATTTTACCGAACAACGCGTTTACCCTTATCTCACGCTGGATGATTTTGACCCGAGATTATTTAACAGAGCGAAAAGATTGATTCAGGGACGTTCTCCCGGACATCCCTGGGTTGAACTTTTGCCGGAAGAATTGATGCACAGAGCCGGATTTTACCGCAAGGCACCTGATGGAACGCAGGGATATACTCTTGCAGCAGCGCTATTTTTTGGAAAAGATGAGACCATTCAATCCATTGCACCGGCTTATAAATTTGACGCTCTGTTAAGGCAACAGAATCTTGACCGCTATGACGATCGCCTGACAGTGCGAACCAATTTAATTGACGCGTACGATTTGCTGATGGGTTTTATCGCCAAACATCTTAACGATCCTTTTTATCTCGAAGGCGATATTCGAATCAGTTTGCGGGATAAAATTTTCAGAGAATTGGTGGCGAATATCATCGCACATCGGGAATATTTGGATGCCCGTCCGGCGACAATAATTATCTGTCAAGATAAAGTCGTTTTCCAAAACCCGAACAGGCCGCACGGAAGAGGGACTATCGATCCAAAACGGTTCACTCCTTTTTCCAAGAATCCTGTAATAAGCAAGTTTATGCTTCAGACCGGCAGGGTGGAAGAAGTCGGCTCGGGCATTCGAAATGTTAGCAAATATCTTCCATTGTACGCAAAAGGAGGAAAATCAGAGTTTATTGAAGATGATATGTTTATTACGAATGTTTTTCTGAAACAGTTTGAAGGGCAAGCTACCATGCAAGAAACTACCCAGAAAACTACCCAGAAAACTACCCAGAAAACTACCCAGAAAATCATAGAACTCATCAGAAAGAATCCGCAGATCACTCGTAAAAAAATGGCTGAAATAATAGGAATAACAGAGGATGGCGTCAAATACCATTTGAACAAAATGCAAAAGGAGAGGAAGATAAAAAGGGTCGGGCCGGATAAAGGTGGTTATTGGGCAATTACGAATTAGTTCGTTTTATTTTTTAAAAACCGGAATTTGGAAATGATTTGAAATTGCAATAATTTTTCCCCGAGCAAAAGACATTTATCCGCAACATGATCAAAATTTGCTAAAGATTATACAGGGTATTTCCGAATATTATCGGAACAGGCTGTCTGCAAACGGATTTTTAATCGAAAGTCAGAGTTAATATATGAAACGAAACCTTCAAACATTATCACAGGAAAAATTTGATATCCTCATCGTCGGCGGCGGCATTTACGGTGCAACCTTGGCGTGGGAAGCCGTGCTGCGGGGACTTTCCGTGGCGCTAATCGACAAAGGCGATTTCGCCTCCGGGACGTCTTCCAACAGTTTAAAAATTATTCACGGCGGTCTGCGCTATTTGCAGCACGCGGATATTATCCGTATGCGCGAATCGATCCGTGAGCGCCGCATTCTCATGCACATTGCACCGCATCTGGTTCACCCGCTGCCGTGCGTTATGCCGACGTACGGCCACGCGATTAAGGGCCCTGAAGTGATGCGCATTGCTTTGTTGATGAACGACATCATCAGTCTGGACAGGAACCACCTTCAAGACCCGCAAAAACATTTACCGGCCGGGCGCATCCTTTCAAAAAATGAACTGCTGCAAATTGTCCCCTTTATCGACAAAAACAATCTCACCGGCGGCGCCCAATGGTACGATGCGCACATGACTAATTCGGAGCGGCTGGTGCTGTCCTTTATCAAATCGGCGGTGGAAAGAGGTGTGCAGGCTGCAAATTATGTCAAAGCGGAGCAATTCATTTTTGAGGACGGCCGTATCGCCGGCGCACAGGTGCGGGACGTGCTCAATGACGATGTTTTCCCAATTCGGGCAAAAATTGTTGTCAACACGGCCGGCCCCTGGATTAATAATTTGCTGGGCACCCTGAACGGAAAATATAACGGTAAAAAAGTTCCTTATTCGACGGCAATAAATCTTGTTGTCAATCGCCGCCTGAGCCGGGAAACGGCATTCGGCGCACCGAGCAGGTTTGAATACAAGGACAAAGATGCGTTGATCAGTCGTGGTTCGCGGCTGCTCTTTATTGTCCCATGGCGCAATGTCTCACTCATCGGCACCGCACACACACCTTTTAACGGTGATGCCGAAAAGTATAAAGTCACGGAAAAAGAAATTGAAAAGTTTTTACACGAAGTAAACAGCGCGCTCATTGGTGCGGACATTCGCCGCGAGGATGTTACTTTTCAATACGCCGGATTACTGCCGCTGGCCGGAGTTCACCCAGAAAGCGGTGACGTGCAGTTGGAGAAACATTTCAGAATTTACGATCACGAAAATGAAGGCATTCCCGGCCTGGTTTCAGTGGTGAGCGTAAAATATACAACAGCGCGGGATGTCGCTGAAAAAGCAGTGAAATTACTCCTTAACAAATTATCGCAAAAAGCGCCGCGTTCCCACAGTGATTCGATTAAAATATGGGGCGGAGAAATTGAGGATTACGAAAAATTTATTTCTCAGGAAACAAGTGCGGATGCGGGTGGAGTTGGTGAAAAGAGTCTACGCCATCTTTTGCAGAATTATGGCAGCGGCTATAAGCAAGTGCTTCAGTTCGCTGAATCCGCTCCCTCATTAAAGAAAACGCTTTCTCCCAATACACCGATTTTAAAAGCTGAAATTGCCTACGGTGTTGAGGAAGAAATGGCGCAGAAACTGTCTGATGTCGTATTACGCCGCACGGAACTGGGCACGGCCTGGCAGCCGTCCCGGCAGGAACTTGAAGTTTGTGCCGGACTGATGGCAAAACCGTTAGGCTGGAGCCGCCTGAGAATTGAGAAGGAAATTCAGGAGGTTGAGGAAATTTATCTGACGACGACAATGAAAAGTGAAAAATGAATAATGAAAAATAAATTATGAATGGCGAATGAAGCTTTCTCATCACGATCAGGGAAATTATTTGCTAAATTTATCCGGATTCCGGCCTCCCTGTCAATTGCGGGATTAAAGAAAACAAACAGATAAAATTTATTACATTTATATAATCAGTGAGGAACAAGCATGACAGACACAATCGGAACATATCTCTGGAAGGGAAGCGACACCAAAACGATTGATGAGGTGCGCAAGTATTGGACGGACAACGTGAACACAACGCAGTTCTGGACGGGTGATCCCAGGGACATTGGTTCGGCCGAATTTTTTGATACGGTGAGCCATTTTATCAAAGAAAACTATGCCCACCGCTACCGCCTGATCGATGCGGAAGCGGCCAGGTACCTCAACGGCAAAGTCCTTGAAGTGGGCTGCGGTGCCGGCTGGGAACTGGTTGCCTGGGCCATGAACGGCATGAAAGTTTTTGGGATTGATCTTTCATCGGCCGCGTTGGAGCTGGCGGAGAAGAACTTTGCGCACAACGGCATTCACGCTGATTTGCGTCAGGGCAATGCCGAGGAATTGCCTTTTGAAGATAATACTTTTGATGTTGTGACGTCGCTGGGAGTTCTGCATCAAACCGAGAGTACAGAACGCGCTGTCAGTGAAGTGCGACGTGTTTTGCGGCCCGGCGGTGAAGCGGTTATTACGCTTTATTATAAATACTCGTGGAAAATCTTACTATCCAAATTTGCAAAGGTTAATTTTGAATTTTCACACGAGGATGCGCCGATCACGCGGCTCTACAACAAAAAGGACCTGCGCAAATTGTTCAAGGATTTTAAAGACGTGAATATTTTCCTGGACTACACCAAAGCAACAACGTCGCCGCGAACGGGATTTTTAGCAGGCATGTTTAATTATATTTTTGTACCTGTTTACAATCTATTGCCGGAATTTATTCGCAAGAATTTCGGCCACGCCATTGTGGTTTTGGCAAAAAAATAATTCACGGAGCGCATAAAATTCATTGCACTTCACTTGTTAGATTGAATAAAATAACCGTGGAGTTTGTGATAAAATGAAAGCACTGGTCACAGGCGCATCGGGATTTACCGGAGGCTACCTTGTAAAAAACCTCCTGGATCATGGCTATGAGGTACGCGCATTTGTGCGGCCAACGAGTAATATTGATGCTCTTAAAAAGATGAACGTTGATATTTTTAAAGGACAAATCCAAAACAGAAAGGATGTTCTCGCCGCGGTGCACGGCATGGACATTGTCTTTCACATTGCCGCTCTTTATCGCGCCGCTAATTTACCGGATTCGGCTTATTGGGATGTGAATGTTACCGGCACGGAAAATGTGATGGATGCTGCGCTGCGCCAGGGCGTTAAACGGGTTGTGCATTGCAGTACCGGCGGTGTGCACGGGCACATCGAAAAACCACCGGCGAACGAGGATGCCCCCTGGCACCCGGGAGATGTTTACCAGGAGTCCAAAGCAGAGGGCGAAAAAATCGCGACGTTTTACAACAGGGAGAAAGGGCTTGCAGTCAGCGTCGTCCGCCCGACCGGAATTTACGGCCCAGGTGATACGCGTATGTTGAAATTATACCGCATGATCCAGGATAAAAAATTCATCATGTTCGGCAAAGGTAACGTTCTTTATCATCTGACTTTTGTTACCGACACAGTCGAAGGAATCCGTCTTGCAGGTGAGAAAGAGGCTGCCATCGGTCAGGTTTATTTGCTTGCCGGTGAAAAATATACGACACTGGAAGAATTTGCCCAAGTGGTTGCCAATGTGCTCGATGTGGCGCCACCCCGGCTGCATTTACCCGTCTGGCCGCTTTATTTGACCGGCTTTTTGTGCGAAAAAATTTGCATCCCGCTGCGAATTCAGCCGCCGATATTTCGCCGCCGCGTTGATATTTTCACCAAAGATCGCGCGTTCGATATTAGCAAAGCAAAAACGGAACTCGGATTCCGACCGAAAATCGGTATGGAAGAAGGTATACGCAAAACCGCTGTATGGTATATTAAAAACGGATATTTAAAAAATACGATGGGAATATGAAAAAAATAACAGTTTTGGGAAATTTCTCCGGCCGAAACGCCGGCGATGCAGCCATTCTCGGCTGTTTATTGCAAGATGTGACAACACTTTATAATGATGTGAAATTTTACATCCCGACAATCAACACCAGGTTTGTGGCCGAGTCTTACAATGAATTTGATGTCGAACCGGTTTCATTGCTGCCGTGGAATTTCAGCGTCAAGATTTTCGGTCTGCCGGTTTTCAGAACAGCACTAAAATCCGATCTCATCCTCGTCACGGATGCGATTTTATTTGACCGCAAACTTTACAATCCGCTTTACAATTATCTGTGGACGCTTTCCATTCTTTTGCCCAAAGCAAAAGCCAAAGGCATCCCTGTTGTGCTTTACAACAGCAGCCTGGGGCCGGTAACACGTCCGGCGGGAGAGAAAGCGCTTCGCCGTGTCATTGACAGTGCCGACGCGGTTATCTTGCGCGACAAAGAGTCTTTGGAATTATTGCAGCACCACGGAATAGAGCATCCGAGCATTCGCGAAGGTGCGGATTGTGCGCTCAATGCTGCCCCATCCGATGACCACAGGTTCGTCGAAATTTGTGAAGCCGAGGGATTATTTACCAATGACCGGCATGTGATCGGTTTTAACGTCAACAGCTATGTGGACGCCTTTGTCCGCGAAGACGGAAAAACTTTTGGCCGGGAAAATCTCGTCGAATTGTATGCCGAAACCGTGGACAGAACAATTGAAAATCTGGATGTGGATGTCATTTTTATCGAAACACAGCACATGGACATGGGCATTGCCAATGAAGTTTTGGCGAAAATAAAAAATTCTCACAGCGTTCGATTGGTGACCAATAAAAAATATAGTTATAAAGATATTTGTTCCGTTCTGCAGCGCCTGGATTTATTTGTCGGCATGCGCACGCATTCGCTTATCCTCTCCTCGGCCATGGGCATTCCTCCGGTCGGCATCGTGACCTACCCAAAAAACCGCGGCTATATGCGCACAATCGGTCTGGAAAAAAACCTCATCGAATTCCGAGATCTTTCCGTCGACCGTTACACGGAAATAATTCATACAGCGTTTGCAAATCGGGAGAAAATCCGCGAGGAAATGATCCCCAATGTTAAGAGAGAAAAGGAAAAGGCGAGAGATTCAGCGGGGTATTTGGAAAAGTATTTTTAAGTGAGGAATGAGGGTGGGAATGCTTTTTAGAATATTGTCAGCAGTATTGCAGAAATTAGTGGTCGGGCTGGGTTATTTTGGATACTATCAGGACATAAATTATGCAATCGCCTGTAATGACAGCAAAAAACACTTGTTAAAAGCGCATACATTTATTAAAATAGGTATGCACTTTTAACGTGAGGTGAAAACTTGAATGCCGATGATGTCATAAAACTTTTTAAACAGCACAATTATTACCTAAAATCAAATCAACTCGTAAAACTCAAGATTCACACATCAATTATTCGGGGAATGCTGGATCAGGGACTGATTAATCAAGTGAAACGCGGCATATACCGGCTGCCGCCGGAGGTGCTTCCGGAGTATGAAAATTTTACTTATGATTATTTCGATGCGGCCATAGCGGTCCCAAAAGGTATTTTTTGTCTGACCACCGCCCTGTACTATCACGGGATGTCTACACAGAGGCCGGCTGTTTTTGATATAGCCATTCCACGAACACAACGTACCCCAAAACTGTTTACCGTTTCCGTCCAATTTTACCGTTTTCTTGAACCCTACTATACCTATGGTGTGGAGGAAATACGGACTGAAATGGCAACTATTAGAATCTATAATAAAGAGAAATCCGTTTGCGACGCCGTACGACTGCGACACATCATTGGCGAAAACATTGCCATGGAAAGCCTGAATGCCTATCTCAAACAAAGCAAAAAAGATATTAATAAACTGCTCAAAGCGGCCAAATTTTGTAAGGTAAAACATATCATTGAACCGGCCGTCAAGGCAATGGTTGGGTTTTAGCATGGTAAAAAGAACGGCAAAAGACCTTGAAGCATCCATTCGGGCCAGGCTGTTAAATTATTCCAGGAAAACCGCTGAGAACTATAATGCTGTCTTGCTGCTTTTTTTCCAGGAACGCTTTTTAGCCCGACTTGGCATTTCACCGTACAAAAATCATTTCGTGTTAAAAGGCGGATTGCTGCTTTTAACGCAACATATTGCTACATTTCGGCCAACAGTTGATATAGATATGCTCGGCGTAGCGATTTCCAATGATCCTGAACAATTAATAAAAGTCATTAAGGAAATTGCCGGGCTTGAATTGAACGACGGCGTTCGATTTGATAACCGCATGAAAGATTTTTATGATATTCTATTTTTAGCTGAAAATAACACCTTTGAATTGAAGAAACTCAGGAATGCAATTGAGGCTACTTTTATCCAAAGGGAAACAGATTTAGAGAGCCGTTTTTTTATTTATGAACAAGAGTACATTTCGGAAAAAGAAAATCTTTGGAAAGCATTTTTAAAAAAGATTGGCAGTGATGGAACATCGGATTTTTCACAGATTATTCTACAAATTAAAGAATTTATAGAGCCTGTGATTAAAGCGAAAGCGAGTGAACTGGGTTTTGTTTGGAAACCGCATATTCGGAGTTAGGAAAAACAGAAATTAATTGACTCGTAAAGATTACTTTGATAAATCGGGACTTGCAATGACAGGTGAAAAAGGAATAATCATTGGCACAAGTATTCAAGGCAACAAACTATGGAAGAATTAGATTGCGTTCTCGTTCACGTTCCCAAATATCAAAATTACTACCCGCCTTTAAATAACTATTCCAGCCTCAACTGGATGAGCCAGAGTATATTCGGTCTGTCGGATTCGCTGGAAAAAGCGGGTCTGGAAAGCAAGATTGTTCATCCGGGCATCGAAAGTATTCTTGATAAAAGATTTTCCCTGGGAAATTATTTGCAGCAAAAGAATGTAAAGTCTGTTGGTTTTTCATTGCATTTTCATCAACAGATTTCAGATACGTTGGCTGTTGTGCGGCAAATAAAAAAGGAGCTGCCGGAAATATTTGTTTTTCTCGGCGGCGTGACTGCGAGTTTTTTCAGCCGCGAGTTGATGCAATATCCCGAGGTGGATGCCGTGATTCGTGGTGAAGGAGAAGTTCCGCTCCCCGGTTTGGTGCAAAAAATAAAGCAAGGCAAGGAATTGTTTGACGATGTTCCTAATCTGACTTGGCGGCGCGGCAATGAAATTGTGGAAAATCCAATGAGCTACACTGCCGCACAGGATGACCTGGATAAACTTGATTACGCTCATTTGCCCTATCTGGAGAATTATGAAAAATATCTCAACTTTCCTAAAGCAATTTTTCACACAAAACTCCCATCGACCTGGAATTACAAATTGTCACAAAAGCTTTATGCGGAAAGAAAAAATATCTTTGGCGGTTTGACCGTCGGACGGGGATGCCATGTGAACTGTTTTTATTGCGGCGGAGGAAGCCGGGCGCAGGCGCTTATCAACCACCGAAAAAAAGTGGTGTTTCGTTCGCCTGATAAGGTCGTTGCGAGCATGCAGCATTTGCAATCTTTTGGCTACTCCGGCACTTATATCAGCTTTGATCCTCATCCGCAGAGTCAGCACTATTATGTAGATTTATTTCAAAGGATACGTCAGGAAAAATTGGATTTTGATGTAATTTTTTCCGCCTGGCATTTGCCGTCAAAAGATTTTTTGCTGGAATTTCAAAAAACATTCGGCCGGGGTTCCTCGATCAGTATCAGCCCTGAAACCGGTTCCGAAAGGCTGCGGAAAACAGCACGTGGAAATTTCTTTCGGAATATAGAATTGATGGAAATGCTCGACCAATGTGAAAAGCTGAACATCAGGACAACAGTTTTTTTCTCCCTGGGCATTCCCGGAGAAAAAAAAGAGGATTTTCACGAAACGCTGGCCATGAAGAATATGATCAGGAGCCGTTATAAAAATATAAGAACACGAGCTTTTTTGGTCGAGATGGAGCCGGGTGCACCCTGGCATTTGCATCCGGAAAAGTTCGGCTTGAAAAAAATCAGGCGTTCTCTGCAGGATTTTATCAACGACCAGTCCATGCCCGGCTATTCTTCGATGACCAGCATCGGGTTTATGATGGACGAGCTCTTGGATGAAAAGCTGACAGATCGGCAAGACCTTGAGAAAAGGCTGTTGAAATTAAAATGCGATAATTTTTGTCCTAATCGCAAAATCTGTGCAGTAATGAGGACGGGATGGAAAGCTGCCGGTTTTCTTGGTATGACCAATTAATCATTTTACAGAATTTTGGATTTCTATGAATAAAATTTCTTCCAACAAAAAAGGGGTCACTTTTTATCTTCGTTTCGTGATTAGTATTCTGCTTATCGTTTATGTTTTCAAAAAAGCAGGACTCGGAGAATTATGGAACGTTCTGCAAAAGACAAATGTAACCTATCTTATACTGTCCATCCTTCTCACCCCTGTTCTTGTTCTGATCAGTTCGTGGAAGTGGCAGGTTATTCTCAGGGCGCAAAGTATTCGCGTTTCCCTTTTGAAATTGTTCTGGCTTTACATTGTCGGTTACTTTTTCAATACGGTCTTGCCCACCAATGTCGGAGGCGATGTGGTGCGCGCTTATTCCCTGGGCAAATCCACCGGCAAACATGCCGAGGCATTCTCTTCCGTTTTCATCGAACGCTTTACCGGCCTGACAGCTTTGCTGCTGATGGCGATTATTGCTTTTTTTGCCGCCATTCGCAACTTGTGGGATTTCTGGCTGACCGTTGCACTCGTTGTTTCGCTGATCGGTTATATTATGATCCTGGTTGTTATGCTCAATCCGCCAATATTTCAATGGTTTGAAAAGAAAATCAAAATTCGGCTTTTGAACAAGATATTAGGCAAGCTGCTCAAATTTCAGCAGGCGGCTTTAACCATTCGTGATAAAAACGGTGCATTGGTTTTCGCCATGGCTAATTCGTTTTTATTTTATGTTGCTGCAGTGCTGAATGTTTTTCTCAGCGCTAAAGCGTTCAGTTCGACGCTGAGTTTGATGCAGGCTTTTATCATCACCCCTATTGTCCTCGTGATCGCCATGATTCCAATCTCCATTGGCGGCATCGGACTTGCCGAGGGCGCTTATTTTTTCACATTTTCACGTTTTGGTTTAACCGGGCCAATGGGATTGTCCGTCGCTTTGCTCATGCGCGCCAAAGCGCTGCTGGCCGGTGCTGCCGGTGGCATTTATTATTCGACAATGGGAATTCAAATTAAAAATGCATTAATGGAAATGAACGTGGAGAAAAAAGTGAGCGAAGGTGATGTGAAAGGTGATGTGAATTATTTCAGCGGCTTTGAAGGTGTATTACGCGAAAAAAAATCACCGTTGAAAAAGTACCAGGATATTGTCATGGGCAATTATAGTTTGGCCAAGCTGCTAAAATTTGAGCTGATCACTTTTCTGTTCGGCCCGATGCCCGGAATTTTGGGCTATTTTTTGCGAAAAGTCATGTATCCGATTCTTTTCAAAAAAGTAGGCAAGGGAACGGTGTTTGGCCGCAGCATGACCTTGCGGCACACCCATAAAATCAGCATTGGTCGATCGTGTGTGATTGACGAATATTGTATGCTGAGCGCCCAGGGCGA
>Ga0114931_10004829_pt1 | contig 16752 bp, 12 predicted proteins | sample 2SBtaG_FD_89579 | JGI IMG/M metagenome (GOLD analysis project Ga0114931, IMG submission 89579) | Deep subsurface microbial communities from Kolumbo volcano to uncover new lineages of life (NeLLi) - 2SBTROV14_V59a metaG | ecosystem: Environmental > Aquatic > Marine > Volcanic | place: Kolumbo...
ATTAACGTAGGCGCAGGAAAGGATCATGTCTAAAGAAAAATTTGAAAGAACCAAGCCGCATGTGAACGTAGGTACGATTGGCCACGTTGATCACGGCAAGACGACACTGACGGCGGCCCTGACGAAGGTCATGGCAGAGAAGCATGGCGGTGAAGTATCGGCGTACGATCAGATCGATAACGCCCCTGAAGAGCGCGAGCGCGGTATCACGATTGCGACGGCCCACGTTGAGTACGAGAGTGACAATCGTCACTACGCGCACGTTGACTGCCCGGGACATGCGGATTACGTGAAGAACATGATCACGGGTGCGGCGCAGATGGACGGTGCGATCCTGGTGGTAAGTGCCGCAGACGGCCCGATGCCACAGACCCGCGAGCACATCCTGCTGGCGCGGCAGGTGGGTGTGCCGTACATCGTTGTGTACATGAACAAGGCAGACCAGGTTGATGACGACGAGCTTCTGGAGCTGGTTGAGATGGAGATCCGTGATTTGCTGTCGACCTACGAGTTCCCGGGCGATGACACACCGATTATTACGGGTTCTGCATTGAAGGCCTTTGAAGGCGATACCTCGGAGATAGGTATTCCATCGATCGAGAAGCTGATCGAAGCGATGGACAGCTACATTCCGGAGCCGGAACGGGCGATAGACGGTGACTTTTTGATGCCGGTTGAGGATGTGTTCTCGATATCGGGTCGTGGCACGGTGGTGACGGGTCGAATCGAGCGCGGTGTGGTTAACGTGGGTGATGAGATCGAGATCGTTGGTATCAAGGATACGGCGAAGACGACCTGCACCGGAGTTGAGATGTTCCGTAAGCTTCTGGACCAGGGCATGGCGGGTGACAACGTGGGTGTATTGCTGCGTGGCACCAAGCGCGAAGAGGTTGAGCGTGGCCAGGTACTGGCGAAGCCGGGATCGATCACGCCGCACACCAAGTTTGAGGCGGAAGTTTACATTCTGACCAAGGACGAGGGTGGCCGTCATACGCCGTTCTTCAAGGGCTATCGTCCGCAGTTTTGCTTCCGCACGACGGACGTAACGGGCGCTGTTGAGTTGCCGGAAGGCACGGAGATGGTGATGCCGGGCGATAACGTGCAGATGGTTGTAGAGCTGATTGCACCGATTGCTATGGAAGAGGGCTTGCGCTTCGCGATTCGCGAAGGCGGTCGTACCGTAGGTGCCGGTGTTGTTGCCAAGGTTATTGAATAAGTAAACAGACAGGCTCGAAAGGCCAGTAGCTCAATTGGCAGAGCGGCGGTCTCCAAAACCGCAGGTTGGGGGTTCGATTCCCTCCTGGCCTGCCACTTGAGCCGGCCCGAACAGAGTGGGAATGTGTCGTAGGAGCGCGCCCAGCGCGCGATAACGGTAATTGTAAGAACGATATGGCAACACAAACAGAAACTTCACAGAGCGGTATGCTCGACACCATCAAGCTGCTGTTATCGGCGTTTGCACTGGTGGGCGGGCTCTATGCGTTTTACTACTATGCGGCGGACGTTGCTCTGGCATGGCGAGTTCTCATGGTGCTTGGTGGGACGGTTGCCGGTATCGGCATCGCGATGACGAGTGTTCAGGGCGAAAGGCTCTGGCATTTCATTCAGGGCTCACGCGTTGAAATTCGCAAAGTCATCTGGCCGACGAAGCAGGAAACGACGCAAACGGCTATCGCCGTTTTCGTGTTCACATTGGTAATGATGTTGTTCTTCTGGTTGCTTGACTCAGGCTTGCTTTGGCTGACTCAGACGTTGGTCGGCTGATACTCAATACCTGAATGAACGGAACAGAGGAATAATTGCAGTGGCCTTACGCTGGTACATCGTGCACGCCTATTCGAACTTTGAGCACCGCGTTAAAAGCGCGCTCGAAGAGCGCATTGAGCGGATGGGACTGCAGGACAAGTTTGGTGAAATCCTGGTCCCGACTGAAGAAGTGGTTGAGATGAAGGAAGGAAGCAAGCGCCGTAGTGAGCGCAAGTTCTTCCCCGGCTATGTTCTTGTGCAAATGCAAATGGATGACGAGACATGGCACCTCGTCAAGGAAGTACCCAAGGTGCTTGGCTTTATTGGTGGATCGAGTGATCGACCGGCGCCGATTACCGAAAAAGAAGCAGATCGTATCCTGCAGCGCGTCCAGGAAGGCGTCGATCAGCCGCGACCGAAGGTGTTGTTCGAGCCGGGCGAGGTTGTTCGCGTAACCGATGGACCGTTCAACGACTTTTCCGGAGTGGTTGAGCAGGTCAATTACGAGAAAAGCAGGATTCAGGTTGGAGTGCAGATTCTCGGGCGTTCGACGCCGGTTGAACTGGACTTTGGCCAGGTAGAGAAGTCGTAGGAAGGTTTTGTAGGAGCGCGCCCGGCGCGCAAAAAGGTTCGTAGGAGCGCGCCCAGTGCGCAAAAAGGTTCGTAGGAGCGCGCCCAGCGCGCGACAGGTTTTAAAGTACGAGGAGCTCGAAAGAGCGTTCGAACTCGAGAGGAAATTAAAATGGCGAAGAAAGTTGTCAGCTACATAAAGCTGCAGGTTCCTGCGGGCCAGGCGAATCCGTCTCCCCCCGTTGGACCCGCTCTCGGGCAACACGGTGTCAATATCATGGAGTTCTGCAAAGCGTTTAATGCGCAGACTCAAGGTACTGAGCCCGGATTGCCCATTCCCGTCGTGATCACGGTTTATAGCGATCGTAGTTTCACGTTCATTTCCAAAACCCCGCCTGCTGCTGTGCTGCTCAGAAAAGCTGCCGGCGTCAAGAAGGGTTCTGGCACACCCAATACCGATAAGGTCGGCAAGGTAAATCGTGCGCAGCTCGAAGAGATCGCAACGACGAAAATGCCCGACCTGACCGCCGCCGACATGGATGCTGCAGTGCGCACCGTTGCTGGTACGGCCCGCAGTATGGGCATTGAAGTTGAGGGAGTGATCTAATGGCGAAGTTCAGCAAGAAAAAGCAGGCTGCACGAGACGCTATTGATTCGCAGAAAGCTTACGAAGTAGACGCTGCGCTTGGCCTTGTCAAAGAGCTGGCAACTGCCAGGTTCAGCGAGAGCGTTGATGTTTCCGTAAATCTCGGCGTTGACCCGCGCAAGTCCGACCAGGTCGTTCGCGGCTCGACAGTATTGCCAAACGGCACGGGCAAGACTGTTCGTGTTGCAGTATTCGCGCAGGGCGAAAATGCAGAAAAAGCAACTGCTGCCGGTGCAGACATTGTCGGTTTCGAGGATCTTGCCGAGAGCGTAAAAGGTGGCGAGATGAATTTCGATGTTGTGATAGCAACGCCGGATGCGATGCGAGTTGTCGGTCAGCTGGGACAAATTCTCGGGCCACGAGGCCTCATGCCGAACCCCAAGGTTGGCACGGTTACTGCTGATGTTGAAACTGCCGTCAAGAACGCCAAGGCCGGTCAAGTTCGTTATCGCACCGATAAAGCTGGAATTATCCATTGCCCGATCGGCCGCGCAGATTTTGAAGTTGGCGCGCTTAAGGAAAATCTTGAGGCGTTGCTCGCTGATCTGAAGAAGGCCAAACCTGCATCGGCAAAAGGTTCGTACTTCATGAAAATGACGGTCTCATCAACGATGGGTCCGGGCATTTCAGTAGATCGCGCATCCGTCGACAGTTAAGTCGCGGGCCGCTCATAAAGAATGTGTGACGGTCTCTTTGGAGGCCAGAGCATTAGCCGCAGGGAAGCGGCGATCGTCGAAGACCGCAGGCGATCAGCGTAGGGCTGATCTTAATAACCGCCTACGTAGATGGTGATACCTGAGTCACATTTGGCAACGGTTATCCATCCGACAAGGGGTAGTTTCCCCGTTGGGGGGTGAAGAATGTTTTCACCTGTTTGTATAACCGTTAGCCAGGAGAAAAGTATGGCACTGAGACTCGAAGACAAGAAAGCTCTTGTCAAAGAGGTAAATGCGGTTGCAGGAGATTCTGTTACAGCTGTTGCGGCTGAGTACAGAGGTCTGTCTGTTGGAGAAATGACGGAGTTGCGTAGAGAAGCACGCAGCGCTGGCGTGTATCTTCGTGTTGTCAAAAACACGTTGGCACGTCGAGCCGTCAAAGGCACCGAATTCGAGTGTATGCAAGACACACTCAAAGGGCCGATTCTTCTCGCGTTTGCAAAAGAAGATCCAGGTGCCGCTGCCAGGGTAATCAGAAATTTCGCCAAAGAGCACGACGCTCTGCAGGCGGTATCGCTATCGGCCGGTGGGCAATTAATGCCAGGGTCTGATCTCGCTAGGTTGGCAGAACTGCCAACGCTCGATCAGGCACGCGCAATGTTGCTTGGCGTGTTTGTAGCACCGATGAGCCAATTGGTACGCACACTCGCAGAACCTCCAGCGATGCTGGCACGGACAATGTCCGCGCGTGGCGAGCAGGAAGCTGCATAACAGTTAAGGTATTCCCTGACTCAGGGATTTGTAATTTAGAGGACAAGAAAATGGCACTGTCAAACGAAGATCTGCTCAAAGAATTGAGCGCCAAGCCGATCATGGAAGTTGTTGAGCTCGTCAAAATGCTCGAAGAAGAATGGGGCGTTTCTGCGGCTGCACCTGTAGCTGTTGCTGCCGGTCCGGCTGCTGATGCAGGCGCTGCTGCTGAAGAGAAAGACGAATTCGATGTCGTAATGACAAGTTTCGGCGGCAACAAGGTATCTGTAATTAAAGCTGTCCGCGCGATCACGGGTCTTGGCCTGAAAGAAGCGAAGGACACCGTCGAAGGCGCGCCGTCTACAATCAAGGAAGGCGTAGCCAAGGACGAAGCAGAAGACGTCAAGAAGCAACTCGAAGAAGCTGGCGCTACCGTCGAGCTCAAGTAGTTGTTGCATCGAAAGATGCTTGACCGATTGTCTTTTGATAGTCGGGCGAAAGAAAAGTCGGGTAAGCAGCTAGTCGCAATGCGGCTGGCTGCTTGCTCGCGTCCGTATTTAAGAAACTAGGTTAACGAGGATTTCTCGAATGGCATACTCATTCACTGAGAAAAAGCGAATCCGCAAGAACTTTGGCAAACGTCCGACAATTCTGGACGTGCCGTACCTGTTGTCGATCCAGGTGGATTCGTACAACAAGTTCCTGCAGTCATCGAAAACGATTGCGGAGCGTGAAGACAAAGGTCTGCATGCTGCTTTTCAGTCAGTATTCCCGATCGTCAGCTACTCCGGCAACGCAGCGCTTGAGTACGTGAGCTATCGTTTGGGCGAACCGGTATTTGACGTGAAAGAATGTCAGATGCGCGGTTTGACCTATGCAGCTCCGATCCGCGTGCTGGTCCGCCTGGTCATTTACGACAAGGAAGCCAGTGGCACGCCGAAGCCCGTTAAGGATATTCGCGAACAGGAAGTTTATCTGGGCGAAATGCCGCTGATGACAGACCACGGTACGTTCGTTATCAACGGTACCGAGCGCGTAATCGTTTCTCAGTTGCATCGTTCTCCGGGCGTGTTCTTCGACCACGATAAGGGCAAGACTCACAGTTCCGGGAAATTGCTGTTCTCGGCGCGCGTGATTCCTTACCGTGGTTCATGGCTTGATTTTGAGTTTGACCCGAAAGATTCCGTATTTGCTCGTATTGACCGCCGCCGCAAGCTGCCGGTTACGATCATCCTGCGTGCGTTGGGAATGACCAACGAGGAAATGCTCGAGCTATTTTTTGAGAACAATGATTTCTATCTCTCCGAGAAAGAAATCAAGATGGGCCTCGTGCCCGAGCGCCTGCGTGGTGACACCGCCTCGTTTGATATCAAGCTGGGTCGCAAGTTGATCGTTGAAGACGGCAAGCGCATTACGGCGAAACACGTCCGTGACATGAGCAAGTCCACGATCGACAAGCTGATCGTGCCAAATGAATATCTTGAAGGTCAACGCCTGTCCCGCGACATAATCGACACCGAGACGGGAGAGTTGCTGGCACCTGCCAATACCGAGTTGACGCCCGAGTTGATTGAGCAATTGATCGCTGCAGGTATTGAACACATCAGCACGCTGTTTGTGAATGACCTTGATCGCGGTCCGTTCATCTCGAATACGTTGAATATCGACCCGTCGACCACCCGCCTCGAGGCGCTGGTTGAGATCTATCGCATGATGCGTCCGGGTGAGCCGCCGACCAAGGATGCAGCCGAGAACCTGTTCCAGAACCTGTTCTTCAATCCCGATCGTTATGATCTGTCGGCCGTTGGACGTATGAAGTTCAACCGCCGCGTCGGACGTGATAGTTCCGAAGGCGCAGGCGTACTGGACAAGGACGATATTCTTGACGTGCTGTCTACGCTGATCAATATCCGTAACGGATTCGGTACCGTCGATGATATCGATCACCTCGGTAATCGCCGGGTCAGAAGTGTTGGCGAAATGGCGGAAAATGCGTTTCGTGTTGGCCTGGTCCGTGTTGAACGAGCCGTCAAAGAACGCCTGACGCAGGCGGAGGCCGATGCCCTGATGCCGCAGGATATGATCAACGCCAAGCCGGTTGCTGCTGCGGTAAAAGAGTTCTTCGGTTCTTCGCAGCTGTCGCAGTTCATGGATCAGAACAACCCACTGTCAGAAGTCACCCACAAGCGTCGCGTATCGGCACTGGGACCAGGCGGTCTGACGCGGGAACGTGCCGGCTTTGAGGTTCGTGATGTTCATCCGACTCACTACGGCCGTGTGTGCCCGATTGAGACGCCTGAAGGACCGAATATCGGTTTGATCAATTCGCTGGCCGTTTATGCTCGTACCAACGAATACGGCTTCCTTGAGACACCGTATCGTCGCGTGAAGAATGGCAAGGCGACAATGGAAATCGATTACCTGTCTGCGATCGAAGAAAGTCAGTACATGGTAGCTCAGGCAAATGCCGAGCTTGATAAAAACGGTAAGTTTATTGAGGATCTCGTTCCTGTTCGCTACAAGAACGAATTTACGCTGGCGACACCCAGCGACGTTGGCTACATGGACGTTAGTCCACGCCAGATTGTATCGGTTGCCGCGGCTTTGATCCCATTCCTTGAGCACGATGATGCTAACCGCGCACTCATGGGCTCGAACATGCAACGCCAGGCTGTTCCGACTCTGCGCGCTGAAGCGCCATTGGTCGGTACCGGCATCGAACGCGCTGTTGCGGTTGACTCCGGTGTGACGGTCGTCGCACGTCGCGGTGGCCACGTTGATTCAGTGGATGCTTCGCGAATCGTCGTGCGCGTCAATGATGACGAGACAACGGCAGCTGAGCCGGGTGTCGATATCTACAACCTGACGAAGTACACGCGTTCGAACCAGAACACTTGTATTAACCAGCGTCCGCTCGTCAAGAACGGCGACACGATTGCTGCCGGTGACGTTATGGCCGATGGTCCGTCGACCGACATGGGTGAGCTGGCGCTCGGTCAGAACCTCAAGGTCGCGTTTATGCCGTGGAATGGTTATAACTTTGAGGATTCGATTCTGATTTCAGAACGCGTCGTCAAGGAAGATCGCTTCACCACAATTCATATCGAAGAGTTGCAATGCGTTGCTCGCGATACGAAGCTGGGTTCCGAAGACATTACCTCGGATATTCCAAACGTCGGCGATGCCGCACTCGCCAAACTGGATGAGTCTGGCATCGCATTCATTGGTGCCGAGGTCAAAACGGGCGATATTCTGGTCGGTAAGGTTACGCCGAAGGGCGAAACGCAACTGACACCGGAAGAAAAGCTCCTGCGAGCGATCTTCGGCGAGAAAGCGTCTGATGTAAAAGACACCAGTCTGCGCGTTCCTCCTGGTATGGACGGAACGGTTATCGACGTTCGCGTATTTACGCGTGACGGTGTCGAGAAAGACCATCGCGCATTGTCGATCGAGAAGTCCGAACTCGAAAGTGTTCGCAAAGATCTCGATGACACGCTGCGTATTCTGGAAGAAGATATCTATGAGCGTGTTGAGCGTATGCTCACCAGCAAAATGGCACAAGGTGGGCCGAACAAGCTGAAGTCTGGTAGTAAAATCACCAAGGCCTACCTTGACGAGCTGGCGCGCGAGCAGTGGTTTGAGATTCGTCTCAAGAACGATAACGCGAACGAGCAGTTGCAGAAAGCATTTGAACGTCTGAAGCTGCAGCGTGACGAGTTCGATGCCCGTTTCGAAGGCAAGAAGGCCAAGATCACGGCCGGTGATGACCTGGCTCCTGGTGTTCTTAAAATGGTCAAGGTTTACCTTGCCGTTAAGCGCCGCATTCAGCCCGGCGACAAGATGGCTGGTCGCCACGGCAACAAGGGTGTCATCTCGATGATCGTACCGGTTGAAGACATGCCGTACCTTGAAGATGGCAATCCGGTTGATATCGTACTGATTCCACTGGGCGTACCGTCTCGAATGAATGTCGGACAGGTACTTGAGACGCATCTCGGCTGGGCCGCGATGGGTGTCGGCAAGAAAATCGACAAAATGCTGAAAACGCAGCAGTCGATCACAAAGTTGCGTCAATTCCTCGAGGCCGTGTACAACAAGACCGGTGGAAAAGTCGAAGACCTCAAGTCATTCAATGACGAAGAGATCGTTGAGCTTGCAGGGAATCTGACTAGTGGCGTGCCGACGGCAACGCCGGTATTTGACGGTGCTTCTGAGGCAGAGATCAAGGGACTCCTTGAACTCGCTGACCTCGATGCATCCGGGCAATCCACGTTGTGGGATGGCCGTACCGGCGAAAAGTTCGACCGCGACGTTACTGTTGGCTACATGTACATGCTGAAGCTCAATCACCTGGTTGATGACAAAATGCATGCCCGTTCGACCGGTCCGTACAGTCTCGTAACTCAGCAGCCACTCGGTGGTAAAGCACAGTTCGGTGGTCAGCGCTTCGGCGAGATGGAGGTCTGGGCGCTCGAAGCCTACGGTGCCGCCTATACCTTGCAGGAGATGCTGACGGTCAAGTCCGACGACGTTCAGGGACGTACCAAGATGTATAAGAACATCGTGGACGGTGAGCATTACATGGATGCCGGTATGCCGGAATCGTTCAACGTGTTGGTCAAGGAGATTCGGTCCTTGGGCATCAACATTGAGCTGGAGACAGACTAATGAAAGATCTGCTTAAGCTTTTCAAGTATCAAAACCCGGTTGATGACTTCGATGCGATCCGCATCGGCCTCGCTTCTCCGGACATGGTTCGGTCATGGTCTTTCGGCGAAGTAAAGAAGCCGGAAACGATTAACTACCGTACCTTCAAGCCGGAACGCGATGGTCTCTTTTGCGCCAAGATATTTGGCCCGATCAAGGACTACGAGTGCCTGTGCGGTAAGTACAAGCGACTGAAGCATCGCGGTGTTGTCTGCGAAAAGTGCGGCGTAGAAGTCACGCAAACCAAGGTTCGCCGTGAACGCATGGCGCACATCGATCTGGCAAGCCCGGTTGCACACATCTGGTTCCTTAAATCACTGCCATCACGTATTGGACTTATGCTCGACATGACACTGCGTGAGATCGAGCGGGTCCTGTACTTCGAGGCATTCGTCGTCGTCGAGCCGGGCATGACCGAACTGGAACGTGGTCAGTTGATGACCGACGATATGTACCTGGATGCGCTCGAGCAATACGGTGATGAGTTCGACGCGCGCATGGGTGCTGAGGCCGTTCGTGAAATGCTCATGACGATCGACCTGCAGCGTGAAATTCTGAAAGTCCGTGATGACATGGGCGCAACGCGTTCAGAGACCAAGATTAAACGCCTGTCGAAACGTCTGAAACTCATCGAGTCGTTTGTCGAGTCAGGCAACAAGCCTGAGTGGATGGTACTGACCGTTTTGCCGGTCCTGCCGCCAGATTTGCGTCCACTGGTACCGCTGGATGGTGGTCGTTTCGCAACCTCGGATCTGAATGACCTGTACCGGCGCGTCATCAACCGTAACAATCGTCTTCGACGTCTATTGGAGCTGAACGCTCCGGACATCATCGTGCGCAACGAAAAACGCATGCTGCAGGAATCTGTGGATGCGCTGCTTGATAATGGTCGACGTGGTCGCGCCATTACCGGCACCAACAAGCGTCCGCTGAAGTCACTCGCTGACATGATTAAGGGTAAGCAGGGCCGCTTCCGCCAGAACCTTCTGGGTAAGCGTGTCGACTACTCCGGTCGTTCGGTCATTGTCGTTGGTCCGACATTGAAGCTGCATCAGTGCGGCCTGCCGAAGAAGATGGCTTTGGAGCTGTTCAAGCCGTTCATTTTCTCGAAGCTGCAACTGCGTGGCGAGGCGACAACCATCAAGGCTGCCAAGCGACTGGTCGAGCGTGAAGGTGCGGAAGTCTGGGATATTCTCGAAGAAGTCATTCGTGAACACCCGGTCATGCTAAACCGTGCGCCAACGCTTCACCGCCTCGGTATCCAGGCGTTTGAGCCTGCATTGATTGAAGGTAAGGCAATTCAGCTGCATCCACTCGTCTGTACAGCGTTCAACGCTGACTTCGACGGTGACCAAATGGCCGTGCACGTACCGTTGTCAATCGAAGCGCAGCTTGAAGCGCGTGCATTGATGATGTCTTCGAACAACATTTTGTCGCCCGCTAACGGTGATCCGATTATCGTGCCGTCGCAGGACGTCGTTCTCGGTCTGTACTACATGACTCGTACGAAAGTGAACGCGAAGGGCGAGGGCATGATTCTTGCCAATCTCGACGAAGCGCGCCGTGCATTTGAAGCTGGTGTTGTCGAGTTGCAGGCACAGGTCACAGTTCGCGTCACGATTCATGAGCCGAACGATGACGGCGAGCTGGTCGAAGTCACGAAGCTTCTCGACACCACGGTCGGTCGTGCATTGCTGTCGGGCATCCTGCCCAAGGGCATGGAGTTCACGCACATCAATCGCGCGATGTCGAAGAAAGCAATTTCGAATGTCATCAACGCCTGTTATCGCCAGCTCGGCCTGAAGAAGACTGTCGTCTTCGCTGACAAACTGATGTACACGGGTTTCCGTCACGCGACGCTGGCTGGTATTTCGATCGGCGTTAACGACATGGTTGTGCCGGACAACAAAGAAGAGATTCTGGCTGTTGCCGAAGCTGAGGTTAAGGAGATTCAGGACCAGTACGGTTCAGGTCTCGTAACCGATGGTGAACGCTACAACAAGGTTGTCGACATCTGGTCGCGTACCAACGACCAGGTCGCGAAAGCGATGATGGACAAGCTCGGCTCCGAGTTCGTCAAGGATGCCAGCGGCAAAACGGTTGAGCAGGAATCGTTTAACTCGATCTACATGATGGCCGACTCCGGCGCTCGAGGTTCTGCGGCGCAGATTCGTCAGCTTGCCGGTATGCGAGGACTGATGGCCAAGCCGGATGGTTCGATTATCGAAACGCCTATTACTGCCAACTTCCGCGAAGGTCTGGACGTACTGCAGTACTTCATTTCGACTCACGGTGCTCGCAAGGGCCTCGCTGATACGGCTTTGAAAACAGCAAACTCCGGTTACCTGACACGAAGGCTCGTTGACGTCGCACAGGACCTGGTGGTCACCGAGGTCGATTGTGAAACCCGCAACGGCGTCTCAATGGCACCGATCGTTGAGGGCGGTGACATTGTTGAGCCGCTTCGCGATCGGGTATTGGGTCGCGTGCTTGCCGAGCCGGTCATGATTCCGGGGACTGATAAAGTCGCTTTCGACGCCGGTACTATGCTTGACGAGGCAACGGTTCAAGAGCTCGACGAAATGAAGATCGATCACCTCATGGTACGTTCGCCGATCACCTGTGAAATTCGCTACGGTGTTTGCTCGCAGTGCTACGGTCGTGACCTGGCGCGCGGTAGTCGCATCAACATCGGTGAGGCAGTTGGTGTCATCGCGGCGCAGTCTATTGGTGAGCCGGGTACCCAGCTCACCATGCGTACCTTCCATATTGGTGGTGCGGCTTCCCGCTCTGCAGCAATTAACAATATTGAGATCAAGTCCAACGGTATCGCCCACTTGAGGAACATCAAGACGGTCGCACACCACAAAGGCTACCTCGTTGCAGTTTCACGTTCGGGTGAAATCATTGTCATCAACGATCAGGGCCAGGAGCGTGAGCGATACAAGGTTCCTTATGGTGCGACAATCACCATCGCGGATGGTGCGGAGGTCAAACAAGGCCAGATTCTTGCGAATTGGGATCCGCATACTCACCCGGTTGTTACCGAGGTCGAGGGTAAAATCAGGTTCGAGGACTTCATTGACGGTGTCACTGTTACCGAGCAGGTCGACGAGTTCACTGGTCTGACAAGTATCGTCGTTCTCGATCCGAAGAGTCGTGCTGGATCCGGTAAGGACTTGCGTCCGGTCGCGAAGCTGATTGATGACGAAGGTAAGGATATTTGCTTCGCCAACACCGAAATTCCGGCCGTGTACGCCCTGCCGGTCGGCGCTATCATCTCGCTGGCCGACGGTGCGAAAGTTGCCGTCGGTGACATTATTGCTCGAATTCCGCAGGCATCTTCAAAAACTCGCGATATTACGGGTGGATTGCCGCGTGTTGCGGATCTCTTTGAGGCACGTAAGCCGAAAGAGACTGCGATCATGGCGGAGCATACGGGTACGGTCAGCTTCGGTAAGGAAACGAAGGGTAAACGTCGCCTCGTGATTACCGGTGAGACGGATGGCTACGAAGAGCTGATTCCGAAGTGGCGTCATCTCAACGTGTTCGAGGGTGAGCAGGTGGCAAGAGGTGAAATCATCGCGGACGGTGAGCCGAACCCACACGACATTCTGCGATTACGCGGTGTTGAGAATCTGGCGAACTACCTCGTCAAGGAAATCCAGGACGTTTACCGTCTCCAGGGCGTGAAAATCAATGACAAGCACATCGAGGTGATTATTCGCCAGATGCTGCGCAAGGTCATTGTCGCCACGCCGGGTGACAGCAACTACCTGAGAAGCGAGCAGATTGATAAAGCGCGCTTCTTTGAGGTCGAGGAGCAGCTGCTGGCGCAAGGTAAAGAACCGCTGACAGTTGATCCGGTGCTGTTGGGTATCACGAAAGCGTCACTGGCCACCGAGTCCTTTATTTCAGCGGCGTCTTTCCAGGAAACGACGCGTGTATTGACTGAGGCCTCGGTCCGAGGACTGCGCGACGATCTTCGGGGTCTGAAGGAGAACGTCATTGTGGGTCGATTGATCCCGGCTGGTACAGGCTTTGCGCATCATGCCGATCGCCGGCGTACCCGCGAGCAGGACCTTGCGGATCAGCTACAGCAGCTCGAAGATGCACAACAGGCCGAGACTGAAGCGGCTGCTTTGGCAGCGTCGATTACCGAAGATATGGAAGTTGAAGCTGTCACCGCTGCGGACGCCGAGGGCGAAATCGTTGCGGCAGGTGAAGCGGATGTAGCTGCAGAAGGTGGCGAAGAAACAACAACCGTATAATAAAATCAATAAGTTATAGGCCCAGGCGGGCCCGTTGCGATGCTTGCTTGACACTGAGTTACCGGCATCACTAAAATGCCCGCCCTTAATACTTGGGGCCCACCTGTCGGTGGGCCCCGATTCCATAGGGCTCGTCATTAGGCGGGCCCTGTTATATTCAGACAAAAGAAGAGTGAAGGCCCATGGCCACAGTTAATCAGTTAGTACGCAAGCCGCGCTCGGTAAAGCGAGCGAAAAGTACGGTACCTGCGCTTGACGCCAGCCCACAAAAGCGCGGTGTTTGCACGCGTGTTTACACAACCACACCGAAAAAGCCGAATTCGGCCATGCGGAAAGTTGCTCGTGTACGTCTGACGAACGGATTTGAAGTTACCAGTTATATCGGTGGCGAAGGACACAACCTGCAGGAACATAGTGTTGTGCTGATTCGCGGTGGCCGTGTAAAGGACTTGCCGGGTGTTCGTTACCACACAGTTCGCGGCACACTCGATTGTTCTGGCGTCGCAGATCGTCGGCAAGGTCGCTCGAAGTACGGTACAAAGCGTCCTAAGTCTTAGCCAAAAACTACAAGCATCGTAGGAGCGCGCCTTGCGCGCGACAAACGATTTCAGGAAAAACTAATGTCCAGAAGAACACAGGCCCCTAAACGCACGATTCTGCCCGACCCCAAGTACGGGAGTGATCTGCTCGCAAAATTCATGAACATGATCATGAATGACGGCAAGAAGTCCGTCGCAGAGCGCATCATTTATGGTGCACTTGATCGTATCTCCGAGCGTGAAACACAGACTGGCGACAAGGCCCTTGAACTCCTCGAGACCGCGCTTGACAACGTCAAGCCTACCGTCGAGGTGAAGTCCCGCCGCGTTGGTGGCGCAACTTACCAGGTTCCGGTTGAAGTACGTCCGGCTCGCCGTCAGACGCTGGCAATGCGCTGGGTTATCGATGCAGCGCGCAAGCGCAGCGAAAAGTCCATGGCGCATCGTCTTGCTCATGAGTTGCTTGATGCGGCCGAAAACCGCGGCACGGCCGTGAAAAAGAAAGAAGATACGCACCGTATGGCCGAAGCTAACAAGGCGTTTTCGCACTACCGTTGGTAAAGGCTTTGCCGTGGCTCGCACAACCCCTATCGAGCGTTACCGCAATATCGGCATCATGGCCCATATTGATGCGGGCAAGACAACCACGACAGAACGTGTTTTGTTCTATACGGGCGTTTCCCACAAGATAGGTGAAGTCCATCACGGTGCGGCCGTTATGGACTGGATGGAGCAGGAACAGGAGCGCGGAATTACGATCACGTCGGCCGCGACGACCTGCTTTTGGTCCGGCATGGACAAACAATACGACCAGCACCGGATCAATATTATTGATACCCCGGGGCACGTCGATTTTACGATAGAAGTCGAGCGTTCCCTGCGAGTGCTTGATGGTGCGGTAACCGTGCTGTGTGCCGTCGGCGGTGTTGAGCCGCAGACTGAAACGGTCTGGAGACAAGGCAATAAATACGGCGTACCGCGCCTGGTCTTCGTCAACAAGATGGATCGTGCCGGAGCGGATTACCTGCGTGTTGTTGATCAGCTGGTGGAGCGACTGGGTGCAAACCCGGTGCCGGTGCAACTGCCGATCGGTGCGGAAGAGAAGTTTGAAGGCGTTATCGATCTGATTGAGATGCGCGCCCTGTATTGGGATGAGAGCAACATGGGCATGATCTGTGAAGCCCGTGAAATCCCGGCGGAGTTGCTGGCAGAAGCAGAGGCCTGGCGCGAAAAAATGATCGAGGCTGCGGCTGAAGGCGATGACGAGCTTACGGACAAGTTTCTCGAGTCGGGCGAATTGACGAACGATGAAATCCGTCGTGGATTGCGAAAACGTACGTTGGCGAACGATATTGTCGTCGTGATGTGCGGTTCGGCCTTCAAGAACAAAGGTGTTCAGGCGATGCTCGATGCAGTTATCGAGTTCATGCCTTCGCCGCTTGATGTACCGGCAATTAAGGGCATCAATGATGATGACTCGGAAGGCGAACGTCATGCGGACGACAAAGAGCCGTTTGCCGCATTGGCGTTCAAGATTGCGACCGACCAGTTCGTCGGCAATTTGACGTTCTTCCGCGTGTATTCGGGAGTGTTGAATTCCGGTGACACGATTTACAACCCGGTAAAAGGCAAGAAAGAGCGCATTGGCCGAATTTTGCAGATGCACTCCAATGATCGAAAAGAGATCAAGGAAGTTCGTGCCGGTGATATTGCCGCAGCGGTCGGCCTGAAGGACGTTACGACGGGCGATACGCTGTGCGATATCGCGCACAAGATTACGCTTGAGCGCATGGAGTTTCCGGAACCGGTTATCTCGGTCGCGGTTGAGCCAAGAACGAAGGCCGATCAGGAAAAGATGGGTATCGCGATGCAGAAGCTCGCGAAGGAAGACCCCTCATTTCGTGTTCATACGGATGAGGAGTCGGGGCAGACGATCATTTCGGGAATGGGTGAGCTCCATCTCGACATAATAGTAGATCGCATGAAGCGTGAGTTTCATGTTGAGGCGAATGTTGGTAAGCCACAGGTTGCGTACCGCGAGACGATTCGAAAATGTGTGGAACAGGAAGGCAAGTTCGTGCGGCAGTCGGGTGGTCGCGGTCAATACGGCCACGTTTATCTGAAATTGGAACCATTGCCAGCGGGTGAAGGATATGAATTCGTCAACGCAATTGTTGGCGGAGTCGTCCCGAGAGAGTATATTCCGGCCGTCGACAAGGGCGTGCAGGAACAGATGGAAAATGGTGTTGTTGCAGGTTACCCGATGCAGGATTGCAGGGTTACTCTTTACGACGGCTCCTATCATGATGTTGACTCGAGTGAGATGGCCTTCAAGATTGCCGGCTCAATGGGTTTCAGGGAGGGCGCAATGAATGCCGACCCTGTGCTGCTTGAGCCGATTATGAAGGTTGAGGTGGTAACGCCTGAAGAATATATGGGAGACGTGATGGGTGATTTGAATCGTCGTCGCGGGCTGCCACAGGGTATGGATGATACGCCTGCGGGCAAAACAATCCGTGCTGAAGTACCACTGGCCGAGATGTTCGGTTATGCCACGGACCTGCGCTCTATGAGCCAGGGGCGTGCTGTGTACTCGATGGAGTTTGAGAGGTATTCACAAGTGCCGCAAAGTGTGGCCGATACAGTAATCAGAAAATAGTAGGAGCGCGCCTTGCGCGCGAAGCGAAGCGGGTCGCCGAAGGCGGCCAAAGAGCGCGTCAGAGGCGCGAATGTTTTGAAGGATTATTAACGTAGGCGCAGGAAAGGATCATGTCTAAAGAAAAATTTGAAAGAACCAAGCCGCATGTGAACGTAGGTACGATTGGCCACGTTGATCACGGCAAGACGACACTGACGGCGGCCCTGAC
>Ga0114931_10004830_pt1 | contig 16751 bp, 14 predicted proteins | sample 2SBtaG_FD_89579 | JGI IMG/M metagenome (GOLD analysis project Ga0114931, IMG submission 89579) | Deep subsurface microbial communities from Kolumbo volcano to uncover new lineages of life (NeLLi) - 2SBTROV14_V59a metaG | ecosystem: Environmental > Aquatic > Marine > Volcanic | place: Kolumbo...
ACGACCGGCTTCGAGACATTTTTCTTGATGAACTCCGCCGCCGCCTGCTCGTCCTCGCCCCCGATTTCCCCGACCATCACGATCCCCTCGGTGGCGGGATCCTTTTCAAACATTTCGAGGACCTCGACAAAACGGGTCCCGATCACCGGATCGCCACCCAGCCCCACACAGCTGGACTGACCGATCCCGCTTAAGGTCAAATTGTACACCACTTCATAAGTCAACGTGCCGCTACGGGAAACAACGCCGACCGGCCCGCCGGTGTGAATATGTCCCGGCATAATCCCCACCTTGGCCTTGCCCGAAGAAATGATCCCGGGACAATTCGGCCCGATCAGGCGGGACGAGCTCTGCAGCAAGACTTTTTTGACGGCGATCATGTCCTGGACGGGAATACCCTCGGTAATACAGATGATCAGATCGATCCCGGCCTCAATGTCCTCGAGGACCGCGTCTTTGGCAAACTTCGCCGGCACATAAATGACGGCGGTGTTGGCGCCGGTCTTATCCTTGGCCTCGGCGACCGTATTAAAAACCGGCACGCCTTCCACATCCTGTCCGCCCTTGCCCGGCGTCACGCCGGCAACGACGTTGGTCCCGTATTCCGCCATGCGTCGCGTATGAAAAGAACCGTCGCGCCCGGTGATGCCCTGAACAAGGAGTTTGGTATTCTCATCAATTAAAATACTCATCGGGCCAGCTCCACCGCTTTTTGCACGGCCTCACGCATCGACGTATAGATTTCCATATTTTCCTTCTGTAAAATTTCTTTGGCCTCGTCCTCATTCGTTCCGGTCAGCCGGATGACCAGCGGTACGTTGAATTCCAGACGGGAACGCGCCTCGAGGATCCCTTTGGCGATATCGTCGCATCGCGTGATACCGCCGAAGATATTAATCAAAATCGATTTGACGTCTTTATTGCGAAGAATAATACGGAGGGCGTTGAGGACCTTTTCCGGATTAGAGCTTCCACCCACGTCTAAAAAATTGGCCGGATCGCCCCCGAGGATTTTGATGATATCCATCGTCGCCATCGCCAGCCCGGCGCCGTTGACGATACATCCGACGTTCCCGTCGAGTTTGACAAAACTGAGGTTGCACTCCTTGGCCTCAAGCTCATCCCCGTCTTCGTAATCCATATCCCGCAATCCCTGCAGATCCGGGTGCCGGAACAGAGCGTTATCATCGATATTGACCTTGGCGTCGGCGGTCTGCCAGATCCCGCACCCGTCAACGACGAGCGGATTGATCTCCGCCAGCGAACAGTCATATTCATAAAACACCCGCAAAAGGCTGTTGGCGATCTTCAAAGCCTTTTCCTGATCGGACGGGCCTTCGAAGATCTTGCGGACAAATTCCGGCCAGCGGTCAAGGTCGATCCCGTGTTCCCCGTTCAGATAAAACTTATGGATTTTCTCCGGGGTCTTTCTGGCGACCTCTTCGATGTCAACACCGCCGGCGAAGCTGACGATCAGAACGATATCACCCTTTGCCGCGTCAACGGTCGCCGCGAAATAATACTCCTGTTTGATATTGAGGGCCCCGACGACGAGAATCTTTTCGACCGGATAACCTTTGATCTTCAGATCTTTGATCTGCCGAAAATACCGGAGAAGTTCTTTTTCAGTCTTGGCCACCTTGACGCCTCCGGCCTTTCCCCGGCCTCCGGTCAACACCTGGGCCTTTAAAACGACCGGATATCCAAGCGTTTCCGCGATGGCCTTGGCGTCTTCGGCCTCGGCCGCCACCTTGCCTTCGGCCACCGGGAGCCCGCACTTTTGGAACAGCTGGGTTGCTTGATATTCGTGGATTTTCATAGAATTGCCTTGATTGCCGGAGTTCTCATGAAACTTCTCAAATCCTAACACAAATCCGCGGAAAAATCTCCAGTGTTTTTGATTCTTTAGAAGATGGATTGGCCTTATGCGCTTCTTAGGGGCAGGCTGGATGCGCCTCCCCATTACGGAAAACTCTCGGCTACGGAACTCGCCCGGACATATCTCCGCTGCTTTATACATCTTAAATTTAAGATTATTTTTTAGATAAAGAGACGGCATGCCACTTGCCGGGTTTCAGACACATCGATTTACCGTTGATTTCGATCGGAGTCTCCTGAGGAGCCTGGAGGGACATGGAACGGATCGGCTGACTGAGCACCTTGATCTCATCGGGGGTCAACCGGATATGAAACCAGACATTTTTGTACCGCACCTGAAACGTGACTCCTATCCATCCCCGGGGCAGCCGGGGATGGATGCGGATGTGGTCTTCGCTGACCGAAACCCCGGCAAAGGCCTTGATCAAAAGATCAATTGTGCCGGCCATCACTCCGACGTGGATCCCTTCCTGGGTGGTGCCTCCCTGGATATCAAAAATATCGCTTTCCATCGCCTCCTCATAAAATTGCAGGGCCGGCTTTTCGTCACCCAGGCAATCGGCGATATACGCGTGCACGACCCGGCTCAGGGTCGAACCGTGCGACGTCCGGCGGGAATAATAATCATAATTCTTTTTGATCATTCCTTTAGTGAATTTGTATCCCAACTTTTGAAAAAGGTCTTTCAGCTCTTTTTGATTGAGGATATAAAACAGCATCAGAACATCGGCCTGTTTGGCCACCTTATAACTGTCCGGCGAAAGCCCTTCCGATTTCAAAATTCGATCAATGCGGTGAATGTTTTCGTATTTGGTCCGGTATTCTTCCCAGTCAAGCTCTTTCAGATCCATGTAACCGTCGAACTGATGAATAATTCCGTTTTTATCGACGGGGACATACATCCGTTTGCAGATATCTCTCCAGCGGTCGATTTCCTTTTCGTCGATCCCCGTCTTCAACGTCAGCGCGTTGCGATCTTCATCGTTCATATGATCGATCAAAGACAGGGCTCTTTCGATCACCCACACGCTCATCACATTTGTGTAGGCGTTATTGTTCACCCCTCCGGTCTTGGCGCCGGGGTATTTTTCATGGAATTCGTCGGGGCCCATGACCCCTTTGATCTCGTATCTCTTCAGTTTTGAATTATACTCGGCAATGCTCGACCAAAAATGCGCGATCTCCAGGATCATTTCGGTCCCGTAGCGGTCGAGAAAATCCTTATCCCCCGACATATAGAAATACGTCCAGACGTTATACGCGATGGAAATGGAAACGTGCCGTTGGAGGCTGCTGTAATCCGGGCCCCACGTCCCGGACATGGGATTTAGATGGATAATTTGGGTTGTCTCTTCGCCGGTTGACGCGCTCTGCCAGGGAAACATCGCGCCGCGGTAACCGTGCTGACGGGCCAGATCCTTGGCGGCGCCCAGACGCCGGTAGCGGTACATCAACAAGGCACGCGTGATCTCCGGCGCGCGCATGGTGTAAAACGGATACGAGTACATTTCATCCCAGAAAATATGCCCGCGGTAGGCCTCGCCGTGCAGTCCGCGCGCCGGAAGGCCGGCGTCGATGTCTTCGTTATAAGTGGAGGCGGATTGTAAAAGATGAAAGGTATGCAGACGGAGTGCCTGCTGAATAAACGGATCGCCCTTAAAATCAATGTCAAACCGTTTCCAGAGCGCCTTCCATCTCGCTTGGTGCGCCTTATGAATATGGTCGAAATCCTCAACGCTATTAACCTTTTCCTGAGCCAGCGTCCGGTTGTCCGCCACACCGTGGTCGCGGGAGGTGTAAATGCCGACGATTTTCTCGATGGCGAGACGCTGTCCTTTCTTAACATCAACGCTGAACTCCTGGATAATCCTTTCGCGTCCGTAAAGAAGCGCGCGCATCGAAGGAGAAATCCGCTGCTCACCGCGATAAACGAGAGTCCGCTGGGCCTCGCTGATCTCGATACGGGACTGGTTTGTCCGCATCTGTAAAAAAATGCCGTCTTTGCCAAACGCCCCGTGAGACCGCGGTTCCAGATGTTTATTATTGAGTTGTTTATAACGTTCGACGCCGGCGTTGAGGATCAGCCCGTCGATGCCGCTGCGCACAGTGACGATTCCGCTGTAATTCTCCGGCGTAATCACGCAGCGTAAGGCGCACAAATGCGGGTCTGCCATACTGACAATGCTGTGATTCTCGACGAGAGTGATACGTCCTTCCTTGTCCTGCCAACGCAGGCGTCGTGAAAGCATTCCTTTTTGCATGTTGAGTTCGACCTTCCAGGAAAGGATCTTGACCTTCAGGCGGTTGAACCAGCTCCCGTCTTCAATACGGTAATTGAGCATCGTCCAATTTGGGCAATTGACGAAATCCTCATTGACGATATCCCGTCCCGCGATTTCGGTGGTCAACGCGTTGTAGACACCGGCGATATACGTTCCCGGATAATGCACTCTCGTGGCCATATTCTCCGGAGAGGCGCCGCGCGTACCAAGATAACCGTTACCCAATGTACAAAGGGCCTCTCTCAGATTTTCCTTTTCCGGGTCGAACTTATCGTATTTCAGTTTCCAGGGATTCATGAGTGATCAGAGCTCAAAATATCCAGAACCTTCTTAACCTCCGGGGTATCCTGAATAATATATTCCGCCTCCGTCGGCCGCGGCGCGGCGGCGACAAGAATTCCGAAACCTTTTTCTTTCAAGACGTGGAAGGCGTCTTCGTCGGTAGTATCATCTCCGATATAGACCGGAACATGGACGGTCGGGTCATAATTGAGAACCTTGAGGATCCACTCCACGGCCCGTCCTTTATCCCAATCGATCTTGGGGCGGATCTCAAAAACTTTTTTGCCGCTTGTTTTCCGTAATTGCGGATATTTTTTTAAGGTGTTCTCGACGGCTTCGGTAATTTTCGGAAAATTATCTTCGGAAACGAGGCGGTAATGCGTGGAGATAGTGTACTTGACATGTTCGACCAGCGCGCCGGGAACGTCCTTGAGCTTTTCGGCCAGCTCTTTCTGCGCCTGGTCAATAACGGGGCGGATCCGTTTGGCCTCTTCGTTGATGGTCACGTTGCCTTCGGGATCGACGATCTCAAATCCGTGACTACCGGCATAAAATATACCGTCGATCTTGACCTTGCCGCGGACATCGTCCGTCGCCCGCCCGAAAACAATAGAAGTCTTGATTTTTCCGGCCGTCTCCCGGACAGCCTGTCTCATTTCGTCGCTGATGACCGCCAGATCGGGTTTATCAACGATCGGCGTCAGTGTCCCGTCGTAATCAAGGAAGAGGAGAATCTTTTTATTGTCAATGCGTTGTTGGACTTCATCCAGATGGTCGAAGAAACTTTTTAGACCCCGTGAACTCATAAAACTCCTTAAGTATTTTTCTCTTCAAACCATGCCTGCAGTTGTCCGGGGCCGACCCCGGAAAAATCTTTGATGACGACATCGGCGCCATTCTTCCTGAGCTCGGCCTCATTATCCTCCCGCGACACCCCGATCACAAGACCAAACCCTCCGTTGCGGCCGGCCTGAACGCCGGAAACAGCGTCCTCCACGATGACGGTCCGCCCCGGAGAAAGCCCGAGATTTTCGGCCGCCTTGACAAAGATGTCTCCCTCCGGTTTGCCCTTCAATCCCAGTTCGGCCGAAACCAGACCGTCGACCCGTGTCTCAAAAAGATCATCCAAATCGGCAGACTGCAAAACATACCGGCAATTCTTGCTGGAAGACGCCACTCCGATACGCGCGCCCTTCTCTTTCAGGGCCTTAATCAGTTCAATCGTCGACGTGTAGACCTCGACGCCGTCCTTTTCCAAAACTTCCCGAAACTTTTCGTTCTTACGGTTCCCCAGCCCACAGATGCTTTCTTTGCCCGCCGGGTCTTCCGGAGAACCGTACGGAATATGGATGCCACGTGACTCCAAAAAACTCCGGACGCCTTCGTAGCGCGGCTTTCCGTCGACATATGTCAAATAGTCTTTGGCTTTGGTGAATTCCTTAAATGCTTCGCCGTCCCGCTCTTCCCGCAGGCGCAGATACTCATCGAACATTTCTTTCCAGGCAGAGGCGTGGATCAGGGCGGTTTTTGTAATGACCCCGTCTAAATCAAATATTACTCCGTCGAAAAATAACATAAAAACCTCACTGATATAGCCGACACGGCGGTATTATACAATGAATCGCTGCGAAACTCAAGCAAACGGCCGGGGAGTCTTGAAACTCCCGCCGCCTGTATACGAAAATGAGTTGACCAGAGCCTGAAGAGTTTTGAGGCCGACTTTGCCGTCAGGGGTCAGCCCCCTGGCCTTCTGAAAGGCGCGAATCGCTTCGTCGGTTTTGGGTCCCCGTTTTCCATCGGGTTCCCCTTTATAAAACCCGAGGGTATGCAAATCCGTCTGAATCACGAGAACGTTGATCTCTCCGTTACGGACCAGACCGTAATCATCAAAACGGTGCAGACTCCGCCAGGTTTTCTTATCCACGAAACGCGAGGCCTTGATCCCGCTGTCTTCCTGGAATTTTTCAATCGCGTTGCGCGTGTTGACACCCATGACGCCGTCGGGCTGACCGACTCCGTATCCGTACAGTTTAAGAAGCTTTTGCACTTCGGCCACCTTCTCATTTCTCTCAAAAGGACGGATTTCTCCCACAATCTCCTTTTCCTCGGCCCCTTCTTTTTGCAGCAGCCGGTATACAGCGTCACATCCGGTCACACTGATTGTTGTCAATAGCACCGTACACAGGACCAAATATCTGAATATTTCTTTCCTCATTGCGGGAGAGTCGTTATTTTTATTTACCTTCCGGGACGAATCCCAGCGCAGCGGAATTGATGCAATATCTTTTCCCCGTCGGCGGCGGACCATCATCAAAGACGTGCCCGAGATGGGCGCCGCACGCCGGACACAAGACCTCAATGCGTTTCATAAACAAGACGCGATCCTCTTTTTTCTCGACATTTTCTTCGGTCACCGGGGCCCAAAAACTCGGCCATCCGGTTCCGGAGTCAAATTTGGTGTCGGAAGAGAAAAGATCCGCCGAGCAGCACACGCACTGATATGTTCCCTTCTCTTTATTCTTTAGCAGGGGCCCCGTAAACGGGACCTCCGTTCCTTTTTCCCTGGTGATCCGGTATTGTTCGGGAGTCAGAATTTTTTCCCATTCTTCGTTGCTTTTTTGGACCTTCATATAAACCTATCCCCCGTAAAATCCCGGAATATTGGTGTATCAAACTCCTTGTAAGGTTTTCATTCTAACACAAATCTTTCAAAAAACAAAAGCTCCCCCGCGAACAACCTGTTCCGGTAAAACGGTTTACTGTGAAGATTAGAAAAATCCCCACCAACTAAAAACGGATTATTTTACGAAAATGAAAAGAGGTGTGAAAAAAACTGACAATCAATTCAAAAAAACTCGCACTTTGAAGGCAAAAGAAACCGCGGAATAGGACCCGATATACTTGGCTTCTCCTTTGGCGTAACAGCGCTTGAGCAGCGCCTCGGTATCGGATTTCCTACCGGAAAGCGGATTCGCCCTGCCCTCCACTTCTTCCGATTTGTAAAGGACGATCGGCGGATTGTAAGTGGCTACCCGGTTCTCCTGCGCGGCCTTTTGCTGGATCAGGGTGTTCAATCTTCCTACAACCTGGTCGACCGGTTCCTGATACTCTCCACTCAGCTCTAAAAGAATCAGGTCCGGCTCCCATTGCTCCGCTTCCCGGACAATATCGGCACTCTTCTCCGAACTTTTAACAAGACACCCTTCTTTGATCAGCTGGCCGGTCATGTTCTGCAACGTGTATTTCTCCGCGCCCAGAATGGCGACCTTTTTTACCCCTTCGTCAACAGCCCCTTCAACCGGGAGAGACGACGCCGGCTGTTCTTGCCCCGCCTTTCCCTCCAAATGCTTATTGATCTCCGCAAACAACTTCTCAGGGTCAATAGGTTTAACCAGGAAACTGGAAACGCCCAGGGCCTTAAACGTGTCTTCCATTTTGGCCCGGGCGGTAAAAATGATCACGGGGATATGCGCGAACTGCGGATCTTCTTTTAAGGTCTTAAACAGGATGTATCCATCCATCTCGGGCATGATCACGTCGGCAAGAATCAATGAAGGAATTGATTTTCTGATTTTATCCAGGGCCTCGGTCCCGTTTGCGGCAATGTCCGTCGAGTAGCCATTTTCGGATAGCATCTCCTTAATCAGTTCCGAGACCTCCGGAGAATCCTCGACAATCAGAATTTTTCCCGCCATAAGCTCCTCGACTATCACTGCCCCCGCAATAAAAATACTGCCCCGTCTGGACTCGAACCAGAACTACAAGAGCCAGAATCTTGCGTCCTACCAATTAGACGACAGGGCAAAATGTCTTGTCACACCGTTTCCAAATTACCACATGTGGTCCTGAATCCACCGATCCATCTTTTGGACCTTGTCCGTCATGGATGCACATCCGGAAATGGCCGCGCTTAAAATCAAAAGAACAATCCCAGCACGAAAAAATCGTTTCACCACGCCCCCCTCTTTAAACGGGTTGTTGATACGCCTCTCTCAATCGCCGCAAAGTTTTTTCTTTACCCAAAACGCTCATAGTCTCAAAAAGTCCCGGACCGACGGTTTTGCCCGTCAAGATCACCCGGATAGGATGAACCAGATCCTTGGCCTGCATGCCGCGTTCTTCCACAAGCCCGCGAAAAACCTTTTCGCAATTTTCCGTTGAATAATCCTCCAGGACCTCTAGACGATCCGCCAGAAGATTCAGCTCCGGGGACAAATCTTTGCTAAGATATTTCCGGCGGTCTTCTTCTTTGACCCGCACGGGGTCAATAAAAATATAGTCCGCCCAATCAAGAAAATCATGCAGGACCGACATCCGGCCCTTGTACAATTCTACTAAATCCGAAAGCCTCTTTCTATCATAATTATCGCCGATAAAGTTTCTTTCCTTTAAGAGCGGAAGGAGCATCTCTACCAGCGCTCCGGTGTCAGACTGTTTGATATACTGGGCGTTGATCCACTTCAATTTTTCCATGGAAAAGGCGGCCGCGGCCTTATTGACCTTTTTGATCGAAAATTTCTTGACCGCCGCTTCCATCGGAACAACTTCCTGATTGGCCCCCGGCGCCCATCCCAAAAGCATCAGGTAATTCATCAGCGCCTGCGGCAAAAATCCCTGCCGCCGGTAATCACTGACTGCCACTGCGCCGGTGCGCTTCGACAACCGCGCGCCGTCGGAGCCGAGGATCAAGGGCAGGTGGGCAAATTTCGGAACCTTGAATCCCAGGGCCTCATAGATAACGATCTGCTTCGGCGTGTTGGAAATATGATCTTCGCCCCTGATAACATGCGACATCTCCATCAGGGCGTCATCGACCACACAGGCGAAACTATAGGCCGGCGACCCGTCGGACTTCATCAACACCTGATCTTTCAACGTTGCCGTGTCAAAAGTGATTTCATCGCGGATCAGATCATAGATCTTGACCTCTTTCTGCGGCATCTTCAGGATCACTGCCTCACCCTCTTTATACGCCTTCTCTTCTTTTAATAATTTTTCGGCGTATTCACGGTAAAGGTCAAAACGTTCACTTTGATGATAAAGTTCGTCCCATTCCATACCCAACCAGCGCATACTGTCGAGGATTTCTTCGAGAAATTCTTTTTTTGACCGTTCCCGGTCGGTGTCCTCAATCCGCAGGACAAACCGCCCTCCCTGCGACTTGGCGTACATCCAGTTAAACAGAGCGGTTCTCGCCCCGCCGATATGAAGATATCCGGTCGGGCTGGGCGCGAATCTGACCTTAATCATTTCCTTTTCCTTGCTTAAAAATGAAAATCCTCCTCTCGGCCTTGAAGATCAGAAACCTTAAGAAGGATATCGCTATACCACGTATCCCTGATTGACCAACCGTCCGACAATCACGTCAATCCGTTGACGATTCTCGTCGCTGACATCGGTAAATTCAACGCCGATATCATAATACAACGGCTTGCTGGCCTCGGTGCTTTTTCGGCGCACACACCAAACGACCTTCCCGGAGCATTTGACATGATCTTCCAGATCTAACAAATCCAGCTCAACATCGACAAGAGTAAACATTTTGAGATTATCTTTGATGATCACACACACACCGCCGATGCCAATATTCTCGGTATGGGTCAGGATGGTGTCCTTGCCCTCGGTGCTTCTCTGCAAAACGATCAGACACGGATATTTAACCCGGGGAAACTTCCGTCGATTTAGACCTTCCCACGCCATCTGCAACCTCCTTGTTTGACATCCCTTGTCTCGTGCGAACCTACGTCTTGCCGTCCGGCGGCAGCGCCTTCTGGATTCGGAGCATTTTCTTGGCCAACCCCGTTGAGTCGTCAAGCTCGACAACCACTCCGTGCAGAATAGGATTTTCTTTGGCCACTTCAAAACGTTCGGGCATGCTGGTCAGGAAACGTTTAACGATCTTTTCTTTTTTCTGGCCGATCACCGAATCATAAGGGCCGGTCATCCCCAAATCGGTGATATAACCCGTTTTTTTGGGCAGGACTTTTTCGTCTGCTGTCTGAATGTGCGTGTGCGTCCCGACAACCGCCGAAACCTGTCCGTCAATGAAATATCCCAACGCGACCTTCTCGCTGGTGGCCTCGGCATGAAAATCCACAACAATAAAAGGGGTTTCCTTCCATATTTCCTTGACGATTTCTTCCAGGGACCGGAACGGACATTCTAAATTATACCGCATAAAAACACGGCCTAAAAGGTTAATTATGCCGACTTTGATTTTCTTTTGGGTTTCAATAATACACCACCCTTTTCCCGGCGTACCCGGAGGAAAATTGGCGGGACGGATGATATTGTCCCGGTCCTTCAGATACTCAATGAGTTCGTGCCGGTCCCAGACATGATCCCCCAGCGTCTGAACGTCGGCGCCGCAGCGGAAGATCTGATTCGCGATCCGCGGAGTGATGCCCGCGCCGCCGGCGGCGTTCTCGCTGTTGACAATCGTAAGGTCAATCGAATAATTCTTTTTGATCTCCGGGAGCGTCGCTTCCAGACACTGCCGCCCCGCCTTACCAACAATATCACCGACACAGAGAATATTCATGTCTTATTTCGCCACTTCCACGGCTCTGGTTTCCCGGACAACGATCACCTTGATCTGCCCCGGATATTCCAATTCCTGTTCGACCCGTTTGCGAATGTCGCGGGCCATAACAATAGCCTCGTCGTCATTGATCTTGTCCGGGCTGACCATGATCCGGATCTCCCGGCCGGCCTGCAGGGCATAGGCCTTTTCAACGCCCTTAAATCCGTTGGCAATCTTTTCCAAAGTTTCCAGACGTTTGATGTAGGTCTCAAGCGTTTCGGCCCGAGCGCCGGGTCGGGACGCGCTGATCGCGTCGGCCGCCACCAAAAGAACCCCGTAAACAGTCGCGCATTCGACCTCGTTATGGTGAGACGCCACAGCGTTAACCACGTCTTCCCGTTCGCCGTACTTGCGGGCGAGATTGGCCCCGACGATGGCGTGCGTTCCCTCTTCCATGTCCTGGGAAACAACCTTACCGATGTCATGAAGGAGCCCGGCCCGCACCGCCGGTTTAGGATCGATATTTAAAATGGAGGCCATGTGTCCCATCAGGGCCGCGACTTCCCGCGTGTGAAGAAGACCGTTCTGACCAAAACTGGTCCGATACTTCAACCGTCCGATCAACTTCACCAACTCCGGGTGTATTTCGTGCACGCCCAGATCAAAACAAGCCTTTTCACCTTCTTCCTGGATGATCTTGCCGATCTCTTTCTTAGCCTTTTCCACGACCTCTTCAATCCGTCCGGGGTGAATGCGTCCGTCAGCGATGAGATTTTCCAACGCGATCCGGGCGATCTCCCTCCGATACATGTCAAACCCGGAGATTGTAACCGCCTCCGGAGTGTCGTCAATAATGATATCCACGCCGGTCGCCATTTCCAACGCGCGGATATTGCGCCCCTCGCGTCCGATAATGCGGCCCTTCATTTCATCATTGGGTAAAGAAACAACGCTGATGGTCGTCTCGGCCGTATGGTCCGAAGCACACCTCTGGATAGCGGTGCTGATAACCGTCTGCGCGGTCTTTTCAGCGGCGGCCTTGATCTGCTCTTCCATATTGCGGATCCGTCCGGCCTTTTCCTGGGTAAGTTCTTCATCGATCCGCTTCAACAAAAGTTCTTTGGCGTCATTCTGACTGAGTGAGGAGATTTGCTGCAGTTTGGCCTTTTCATCTTCTATAATTTTTTTCAATTCTTCCTGTTTCTGATGAATCCCCTGCTCCTGCTGACGGACGGTTTCAGTCCGGTCGGAGATGTCCTTTTCCTTCTTCTCGAGAAGATCCACGCGTTTTTCAAGGTTTTCTTCTTTTTGAAGAATCCGCTTTTCCGCCGTGTTCAATTCATCCCGCCGCTCCCTTGTCTCCTGTTCAAAGTCATGGCGGAGCTTGAGCATCAAATCCTTGGCGGCCAGCTCGGCCTCTTTTTTATGGCTCTCGGCCTCTCTCGCCGCGAACTCGGTCAGATCTCTGGCCTTCTGCTCAGCCTCCTTAATCCGTCTGCTGGCAAAAAAAGCCCGGATGAGATACCCGGCGCCCAACCCCAACAGAAAAGTGGTCGATAAGACCATGCTTTGTATAGTCACATCGGTCATAATTTGGTTCCCCCTATCAAAGGATATAAACCCCTTATCCTTAACAGTCCATCGAAAAGAAGCGGCTTGAAAAAATCAGTTGGTGATCACCTGAGTGACGGGAATGTCGTGGTCGTCGTGGGGAATCTGTTCAAAAACCTGAAAATCAAAGGCGAGGCCGATCGAAGAAATTTCAGAACCAAAACGGGCCAAAAAACGATCATAAAAGCCGGCGCCGCGTCCGATGCGGTACCCGCCGCGATCAAAGGCTATGCCCGGAACAATGACAAGCTCGACCCGGCGGGGGTCGACCGGATAACGGACATGTTCTTTAACGTGTTGAATGCCATAGGGTCCTGTTTCTAAATCACCATGCAGATCTTCAACAATGGATGGTATGATTTCTTTTTTCTCAACGTTTATTGTCGGCAGTGCGACCTGTTTCCCTGATTCCCGCGCCTTTAACATCATTTCGAAGGTTTTGACCTCCACATCAAAGGACGAATAGAATAACACCGTCTTGGAGCTCTGAAATTCCGGCGTCGCAAACAATTTATCCAGAATCACCAAACTCTTTCTGAAGCGCTCTTCCTCCTTTTGGTTTCTTAATGTCTTTAAAACTTCTTTGCGAATGTCTGTTTTGGTTTTTATTGACACTTCAATCTAAACAACCCTTGGTTTCCGGCCTCCCGTTTAGAGGCCGTTTGCCTGAAAAGCCCTTTATATTATCATTTTTCCTAAAATTATACAACCCATTTTCACGCCTGGTGATGTACAATAAAGTGTGTAAAAAGGTTTAAAAGGCAATAAAAAGGGCGTATCCTTCTGGTTGAAAATTCTAACCCGAGCTTGCGGCAGCAACCGCATCTCAAACCGGAAGGAGACGCCCCATGAGAACTGTCAATCTCACAGGTAATGTAAAACGAAGATGGCAATTTGCCAAGCATTTTTTTCAAGAAGCTCAACAACCCAATTTCTGGGTTGATATCAACAAATGCGCCAAATCCATGACCAAGGAATTTTTTGAGATCTCCCTGGAGGAGGAAATGATCCACTACCAGCAGCGAAAACCCTATCAAAGAAGCCCGGATTGTATTGATTACCGTAACGGCTATTACACCCGCAACATGGATACGGCCTTCGGTCCCATTGAACAAATCAAAGTTCCCCGCTCCCGTTCCGGCCTTTTTGAACCGTCGATGTTTAACCGTTATCAACGCCGTCAGGAATCGGTCAACCAGTCGATCATCAACTGCTTCCTGCTGGGCGTCTCCACCCGCAATGTCAAAGATGTCCTCAAGCCCCTGATCGGCATCAATGTCTGCGCCTCAACCGTCTCCAATGCCACCAAGGCCGTAGACAAGCTCGTCAAAGAATTCCATCAGCGTCGATTGATCGACGAATATCAGTTGCTGTTCCTGGACGGCATTAACATCTCCGTCCGTTACGGGGCCAAATCCATCAAAAAAACTGTCTTAGCCGCCTACGGTATCACTCTCTTCGGACGGCGCGAATTAATCGCCTTCAGAATCGTTAAATCTGAATCCAAAGATGCCTGTGAATCCTTCTTAAACAATCTTTATTCAAGAGGCTTAAAAGACGATAACCTCAAACTCATCATTACCGATGGCGGCAAAGGCATGATCGCCGCTTTGGCTATTGTTTATCCTTTGGTCAAACACCAGCGCTGCTGGTTCCATAAACTCCAAAATCTCGTCAAATTATTAAAAAAGAGCGATCAAAAGGAAGTTTTGAAGGCCTTACGCAAGATTTATAACGCTAATTCCAAGGCTCTGGCTCTCAAACGCTTCAAAGATCTCTCAACCTCTTGGGGCAAGTACTATCCAAAACTCATTACATCCCTTGAACGCGATCTTGAAGAATTACTCAACTTTTTGACAATACCCATTAAGGAAGAACATCGAATCTTTATCCGTAAACGCATCCGGACCACCAACGTCATCGAACGTTCGTTCCGGGAAGTCAGGCGTCGCACAAAACCGATGTCTTGTTTTAACAATAATGACAGCCTTCAACGCATCATGTTCGCTGTCTTTTATCGCTTAAACACCAACTGGAAGGCCAAACTCTTAACCCAATTTACACAATTTATTTGACATTACCTCACGCCTTTTCTTACGTCAGGAGAAGAAAACGGCCGACGGCTGGTTGTGTAATCTATTGATATAAAAAGAGTTTCGCTCTAGCTTCCAACACAGTATTTCCCAATACCCTGCTGAAAAAACCGGTTAAAAGAGGCGGGCAGGCGGAATCAGGATTCGCCGGGTTTTGAACCCTTGGAGCGCAGGGCCCGCAGGCGCTCCTTGATCTTTTTTTCGTATCCCTGTTCGGTGGGCTCGTAATACGTGCGTCGATGCTCCATATAGTCCTGTTCCACATGATGGCCTTCGTAACCGTGGACGTACTTATAGTCTTTACCGTGCCCCAGCTTTTTGGCGCCGGAATAGTGGGCATCCTTCAAATGCCCCGGTACCTCATCGGTCCGCCGGGTCTTAACGTCCGACATTGCCTTTTCGATCCCCATATACGCGGCGTTGGACTTTGGAGCGCAGGCAATATAAACGGCCGCCTGCGCCAGGGGAATTCGAGCCTCGGGCAGACCGATGAATTCCGCCGTCTGCATGGCCGCCGTGGCCAGGACCAGGGCCTGCGGATCGGCATTTCCCACATCTTCGGCCGCGCAAATACAAATCCGGCGGGCGATAAACCGGGGATCCTCTCCGGCGTAGATCATCTTTCCCAGCCAATACAACGTCGCGTCAGGATCAGATCCCCGCATGGATTTGATAAACGCCGAAGCCGTATCGTAATGCGCGTCGCCGTCTTTATCATAAACCACCTGTTTTTTCTGAATGGATTCCTGCGCGACCTCCAGCGTAAAAGGAATTTTCCCGTCTTTGTCTTTCGGAGTTGTCAGGCCCCCGATCTCAAGCGCGTTGAGGGCCTTTCGGGCATCCCCATCGGCGCCCTCGGCCAGAAAAAGCAGGGCTTCCTCGTCCATCCGAACCGGAAGCCGACCGAGCCCCTTTTCCTTGTTTTCCAAACCGCGTTTTAAAATCGTCAGCAAATTTTCCTTTGACAGGCTCTTTAATTCAAAAACCAGCGACCGCGACAACAAAGGGCTGACCAGCGAAAAAAAGGGGTTGAACACCGTCGCGCCGATTAAAATAATATTCCCTTCTTCAATGTCCGGCATCAGCACATCCTGCTGGGCTTTGTTAAAACGGTGGATCTCGTCTATAAACAAGAGCGTCTTGCGCTGAGAGGCCAAGCGGCGGTTCTGCGCCGCGGCAATGATCTTGCGCAAATCGTCAACGTTGGACGCAACGGCATTGATCCGCCCGAAGACGGCCTGAGTCTGGCGGCTGACGCAATGGGCCAGAGTCGTTTTACCCACGCCGGGCGGGCCATAAAGAACCAGCGAACTCAACCGGTCGGATTCAATCGCGCGGGTCAGCAACTTCCCCTCGCCGAGGATATGCCCCTGCCCGACATATTCCTTTAGGTTCTGCGGCCGCATCCGCACACTCAAGGGCGACGTCTTAAACAATTCCTGTTTTTGTAGGTCGTTAAACAAATATGGAGAGGAGGATGTCTTCGCCATTCCGGAGAGGATTTCTAGAAGATTTAAAAGGCATCCCCGCTTATGCCGTTGCGGTTTCTTGAGGTGAACCGATTAACCAAGTGGGTACCTCTTCACCTGCCCCAAGGAACAGATGAAAGTGGGGCGTCCCGTAATTTCGACGTTGGTTCCGCTTTATAAAACCGCTGACGAACACAGCAGGGATGGTAAAATCACTATAACACCATTTGAAAAAAGCGGCAAGAAGGGTTTTTACTAGCGGACAACTGCCCCGGTCCGGGCGGTTATGTCGTCGAGGATTGAGTCGTGGACCTTCTGAACCTCGTCCTCGGTCAATGTGCGCTTGGTGGATTGATATATTAACGAAAAGACCACCCCGCGCTGACCTTCCGCAATTTTTTCACCAAGATATTCTTCGATAAAAACAATGTCTTTCAAAAGCTCCGCAGCCCTTTTCTCAATCCCATCAACAATATCCGCAAAAAAAATATTTTTGTCAACGGCGATACTGACATCGCGGGTCATCGGTGGATAACCGCTAATTGGCCGATAACGGCCGGCTTCCCGAACCAACGGGTACACGGTTTCCAAATCGAACTGCGCATAAAGCAGG
>Ga0114931_10004831_pt1 | contig 16740 bp, 14 predicted proteins | sample 2SBtaG_FD_89579 | JGI IMG/M metagenome (GOLD analysis project Ga0114931, IMG submission 89579) | Deep subsurface microbial communities from Kolumbo volcano to uncover new lineages of life (NeLLi) - 2SBTROV14_V59a metaG | ecosystem: Environmental > Aquatic > Marine > Volcanic | place: Kolumbo...
GGAGAAGGAGGCAAAATATTCACGATTTCGAGGCGCATAGTGGGACTACGCAACGAGAAATCGGGGATATTTGGGCCCTTCTCCCGCCGGCGCAATAGATTGGCCCTAAGTCCGACAGGCTCCTAGGGAAGCTCTGGTCTGGTCGTGGATCGGCTGCTGGCGGGCGCAATCGCCCGGCCCTGCGTTACGAATCTGGGGCCCAGGTGATGGCTATGGGCGGCGATTCGCGCCTTGATCTCGGTGATTGTGCCTCACCATGCGCTCGACGCTGAATAGATTGGAGCTTCCCAGGACCGTGAGGAGGGCAGCCGGTGGTGAGCGAACGCTTCTGGGAGCTGAAGACCCTGGACCAGATGAGTCACGAGGAGTGGGAGTCCTTGTGTGACGGCTGCGGGCAGTGCTGTGTCCATAAACTCGAGGACGAGGATTCGGGACGGGTCTATTACACCAATATCGCCTGTCGCCTGCTCGACCTTGAGACCTGTCGTTGTACGGACTATGCCCATCGCCGGAATGTGGTGCCGGACTGTATGCAGTTGTCTGCACGGGAGGTCGAACGAACGGCCTGGCTGCCCGAGACCTGCGCCTATCGGCTGCTTGCCAGCGGCCAGGCCTTGCCCTGTTGGCACCCCCTGGTGTCTGCAGATCCTGCCAGCGTGCATCGGGCCGGGATGTCCGTGCGCGGTCGCGTAGTGCCAGAGTCTGCCGCGGGGGGGCTTGAGGATCATGTCGTGGATGAGGACAGGTGAAGCCCGTGGCGGGTGCCTTGCCGACCATGCGCCTCGACAAGTGGCTGTGGGCGGCGCGGCTCTTCAAGACCCGTGCACTGGCGGCGCAGGCCGTTCAGGGCGGCAAGGTCCACGTCCAGGGTGAGCGGGTCAAGGCCGCGCGCAGGATCCGGGTGGGCGAGGTCCTGGAGGTGACTCGGGGGGACTCGCGGATGGCGCTGGAGGTGGTGGGGCTGAACGAGAGGCGCCGCCCTGCCAGTGAGGCGCAGCACCTCTATCGGGAGACCGACGAGAGCCGGGCGCGTAACCAGCGAGAGGTGCAGGCGCTCCGATCCGGCCGGCATCCGGGGCCCCTGTCGGGGCGCCGACCCGACAAGCATCAGCGCCGTGAACTGCGGCGGCTGCTCGGGAAGGACTGAGGTGGGGGATCGCCGCGCAGGGGATGCGCACCGGCGGTACCCTGGAGTGCGGCGGGCAGCGGCCGAGCCACGCATAGGTCGGAGTCTCCCTGTATGGCAAACGTCCCCAATGCCCTCGGAGGCGGGAGCCGGGGGCGGACTGTCGAATCCGACGGCAATAGATCAGCCATCCCTTGGATGACCTTGAGGCGCGACCGATGAGCCGACCCGTTACCCCCCTGCTGGCCGTAGATATCATTATCCGGATGACCGATCGTCCGGGTGAGCCCGTTGTGCTGATCGAACGCCGCAATCCACCGCCGGGCTGGGCGCTCCCGGGGGGCTTCGTCGATGTGGGAGAGACCCTTGAGCAGGCGGCTGTCCGCGAGGCCAGAGAGGAGACCTCGCTGGAGGTCCACCTCGATGGTCTGCTGGGGTGTTACTCAGATCCGGCACGTGACAGTCGGGGCCACACGGTGAGCGCGGTGTTCCTGGCGCATGCCCAGGGGCAGCCGCGGGCTGCGGACGACGCGAAGTCTCTGCGCCTGATCGATCCGGCGGACCGCAGTATCGCATTGGCCTTCGATCATCGGCGGATCCTGGATGACTACCTGCGAGTCTCTGAGGGGGGCAGGCCCCGGTGATCGCTTGAGCCGCAGTGTTGTTTTTTTGGCCTTACGATGATCTGAACCCGCTGCAGTGTTGCTAAAAACCAACGATCTGGTGGGCTGTACCCAGCATACCGGTCGGAGGCCGATGAGGCCCATTTTGTAAGGGAATGAATTCACAGTTTATTTACAAATATGTGGCTGGATGTGCCAAAAAAACAACATTTGCGGTATCGATGAAACAGTTGTACAATCGCGACTAACGGTGAAAGTGCCGGAAAAAAGGCAATAAAGAATTTTCTATCTTGAGTCACCCGCTTGCTCGGGGCGCGTCTGAAGGAGGCGATAATGAGTATTAAAGCTAAAGAGTTCACAGGTATCATCCTGGCTGGCGGCCTTGTCGCAGCCACCGCATTGTCTGTGGTCCATGCAGAGGATCGCTATGTCCTCGACAGCAAGGGGGACGCGGTCGTCGACTCCCTGGGGAATTGCTGGCGTACGGTCCACTGGACCCCGGACGGCTATACGGAAGGTTGCGACCCGGAACCGGTAGTGGAAGAGGTCGTGGTGGTGGAGCCTCCGGCACCGGTGCCGGTATTGCAGAAAGTGACCCTGCAAACGGAGACTCTGTTCGATTTCGACAGCGCCAAGCTGCGTCCGGAGGGCCAGGAGGCCCTGCGTAACCTGGCCGCCGAGATCAACTCCCTGGATGACGTCGATTCCATCACGGTGGATGGCTATACCGATAGCACCGGTCCGGAGGAGTACAACCTGCAGCTGTCGCAGCGTCGTGCCGAGGCGGTGAAGGAGGCCCTGGTCAGCTTTGGGGTGGATCCGGACCTCATTACGGTGCACGGCTATGGTGAGTCGAACCCGGTGGCCAGCAACGATACCCGGGAGGGTCGCCAGCAGAACCGGCGGGCCGAGATCACCGTGGTTGGAGACGGTCTGGTCAATAACTAGTCGGCTTGCTCACCCCGTCCACGTGGCGGGGGAGGTGGTGTCTGGGCTGGGTACCGCCTTGGATGTCAGTGTCGAATAGGGCCTCCCCGCACAGCGGGGAGGCCCTATTTTTTTGGCGAGTGGCCCGAGCGGCATGGATGGGCGTGCCAGATCACCCACTGGGATCGGCCGACCTTGCAGGCCGTGGGTGTTTAGTGATAAAGAGCCTGTCCACCTACAACCATATTTCGGGAGGTCCCGTTGAAAAACGTATTCAGATCCTTGCTCCTGGTCGCAGTCCTGGGCCTGCTGGGGCCCGGCGGTGCCGTCTGCGCGGGGACTGCGCCTGTGGGTTCGGCGCACAGCGGGGCCGAGCTCCGGGTGGGTTATTCGGGCGACTACCCTCCGCTTGCGTTCACGCGCGACGGTACTGCGGCAGGCGTGGAGGCCGATCTGGCGCACAAGGTCGGCAAGGCCCTGGGGCGCAAGATCCGCTTTGTACGACTGCCCTTTGCGGAGCTCATTCCGGCCCTGGAGTCGGATCGGATAGACATCATCATGTCCGGGATGACGGTCACCCCCGAGCGGCAGCGCCGGGTGGCCTTTACCAGTCCCTATCTGCGTATCGGCCAGATGGCCCTGATCCGCGTCAGCGATGCCGCACGGCTGGCGGAGCCCGAGGCCTTGTATCGTCCCGGGTTGCGGGTGGGCTACAAGCGGCACACCACCGGGGAGACGTTTGTACGGGAGAATCTCGCTCAGGCCCGTCCGGTGGGGTTCGAGACCATCGACGCGGGCATAGAGGGACTGCGCGATCGCAAGATCGACGTCTTCATTCACGACGCCCCGACCATCTGGCTGGTCGGGAACGACCCTGGCGAGCGGGATCTCATTGGCATCAACCGTGCTTTGACCAAGGAATATCTGGCCTGGGCCGTGCGTAAGGAGGACAAGGCGCTGAAGCGCAAACTGGATCAGCTGGTTGCCAGGTGGATCACCAGTGGCTCCATGAGCAAGGCAATCAATAGATGGGTCCTGGTCAGCGTCAAGGTGCAGTGAGCCCCGCGATGAGGGTGGTCATCGCCCCGAACGCCTTCAAGGGCTCGCTGAGCGCCACCCAGGCAGCGGCGGCCATGGCCGAGGGGGTGCAGGCGGCCTGCGCCGATGCCGAGGTGCTCAAGGTGCCGGTCGCCGATGGCGGGGACGGGCTTGTCGAGATCCTTCAGGAGGCCATGCACGGGGAGGTGCGCCGGCTCACCGTGACCGGGCCGCGCGGAGACCCCGTGGAGGCCTCGTTTCTCTATGTGCCCGCCCTGAGCCTGGCGGTCATCGAGATGGCGACGGCCAGTGGGTTGGCCTTGCTGCCGGACGAGCTGCGCAATCCGCTTGAGACCACGACCGTCGGTACGGGGGAGCTGATCCGGGCGGCCCTGGACCTGGGGGTGGACAGGATCGTCGTGGGTATCGGTGGCAGTGCGACCACCGACGGCGGCATTGGGGTGGCGAGTGCCTTGGGGGTACGTTTTCTGGATGCTGCCGGGCAGCCGGTGGCGCCGGTCGGGGGTAGGCTGCGGTCCATACACCGGGTGGATCTGAGCGGGCGGGATCCGCGGCTGGACCGGGTCCAGATCGAGGTGATGTGCGATGTGGACAACCCCCTGCTCGGGGAGCAGGGGGCTGCCCGCGTGTATGGTCCGCAGAAGGGGGCCACACCCGAACAGGTCGAGGTGCTGGAGGCCGGCCTGAGACATCTGGCCGAGCTGATCGAGGCCGAGACCGGCCGGGATGTGCGTGCCCTTCCCGGGGCGGGCGCAGCGGGCGGGTTGGGGGCCGGCATGGTGGCCTTCCTCAATGCCCGGTTGCGACGCGGTATCGACGTGGTCCTCGATCTGGTGGGCCTCGATGCGAGGCTCGAGGGTGCCGAGCTGGTATTGACCGCCGAGGGTCAGATCGACTTTCAGACCGCTCACGGCAAGGCGCCGGCCGGTGTCGCCGAACGGGCTAGGGCGCGGGGTATCCCCTGTCTCGCGATCGCCGGTGGTATCGGTGAACGGATCTCGGAGCTCCATTCACTGGGGATCGATGCCGTATTCAGTATCTGTACACGGCCCATGAGCCTCCAGGAGGCGATGGCCTCGGCCGGCACACTCCTGCGAGCCACTACGGAGCAGGTGGTGCGCGGCTTTCGGGCTGGACGCTGACGGATCACGGCTTGTCGGCCTCCTCGCCGGCGCGCTTGAGGCAGGCCTGTATGCGTTTCTTGCGCTTCTTCTTCGCCGATTTGTCCCACAGGGCACCGCTGATCTTGTTCGCCAGATAGAGATAAGGGGCCACGACCAGCCCGCCAACGGTTCCGATCGCATTGACGGCGGACTGGGTGGACAGGGCCTGGACCGTGGGGTTCAGGATGGGGCCCGAGAGACGTACTGGATTGGCCACGGCCCAGAAACTGCGTTTCGGCTTGGGCAACAGCACGGCCTCGATGGTCTCCTGCGCCAGGTCCAGGCTGAGCTTTCCACGCATAGACAGGTCGTCGCCGTCCACATACAGGAGGGTGCTCTCTACCTTGCCCTCCTTCGCGACCAGTCCGATGGCCCCACACGCGATATTCGAATAGCTTCTGGGCTTGATGGTGGCGGTGATCGCCCAGCGCAGATAGTTGCCTACGAACAGGCTCATGTAGGTCTGCAGGAGTTTGCCATCCACCAGCAGGAGGTCGAGATCGCCATTCAGATTCGAGGCCATCTGGTGGGGCGAGCGCCCCGAGGTCGAGAGCCTGACTGATACCCCCAGGGTCCCGGAGGCAGGGGGACGCTGCTCGAGCTCGCCCAGCAGTTGGCCCAGAGACAGGGCGTCTGCGGTGAGTTCGAGGCTCTGGTGCGGTGTCTTGCCCCGGGTGTCGATGCCCAGCTGGAAGGCCACCGCCCCGCCCTGGTAGACCAGTCGCGCAGGACGGACGGCCAGCTGGCCGTCTTCGAGCGTGACGCTGGCGTGGAGGTCGCCGACGTGGCCCTTGACCCCTATGACCTGATCGACCGCCAGGCTCAGGGACAGGTCGAGGAGATGGAGGCGCTCGAAGCCGATGGGAGTCCGGCTGAACAACGGCTGCGTCGTGGGGGCCGACTCGGGCGCCTCGGGCATCGGGGACGGTGGGGCTGGGGTCGGCTGCGTCGAGGGGCCAGGGGTTCGGAAATCGGCGAGATAGAGCTTCGGGATCCGGAAGCTGCCCTGGAGTCGGGGGCGGGGCTGGCCCAGGCTAAGCAGGGCCTGTGTCGTGGCCTGTGTCCTGCCCAGGCGGAGCTCACCCTCGAATCGGGCCTTGCCCAGCGTGCCCTGCACGGTCCCGGAGCCGCTGAGCGATGGCAGCCGCGGCCACCGTCTGCCGAGCAGCAGGCCCAGTGTGGCGGCATCCCGGGCCTGGAAGTCTATCTTGGCATCCAGACCGTTGAGGCCCTTCAGGTCCCGCAGGGTGCCCCGCAGATAGAAGCTGTGGGTCGGCGTGGCGCTAGAGTGCAGGGTGAATCGCTCGGCACCGAGGATACCCTGTCTGCGGCTCAGCTTCAGCTCCCCCTCGATGCGCGCATCCTCAGGGAACGCCGCCCTCACTGCCGGTTTGAGGAGCTTGCGGTAGGGGATGTCTATGCGGGTCCTCAGGGCCAGGGCATCCAGGTGCAGGAGGTCGCCCACCTGCCCTGTGGTCACCAGGAGAGGGCGGGACCGGGTGCCCACCGTGAGGCGGATGTCCTCGAGTGCCATGGACCGCCCGCCGCCGGTCAGCCGTGCCGAGCCCCGCAGGGCGCCAAGGTCCGGGAGTTCATGCCCAAGGAGTCGGGCCAGTGCCCGGGTGGAGGGACTGGTGAGCTCGAGCTGGAGCCGCAACCCCTGCCACTTGAGGACGGGGGTGGGTTCGATGCGCTCGATCTCCCCGCGGGCCTTCACCCGCAGTGATGCCGTCGTGCCGACATCGAGTGCGAGTCTGTGGATGCGCAGCCGGCTGCTGGTCCCGGTCAGAGAGAAGCGGGCATGCAATGGCCCCACTTCGGGTAGACCCCGGAGCTCGACCAGGTGACGCAAGGAGGTGCTGTGCGGTGCCCTTGCGTCGACCTGCACGTGGATGGCGCGCAACTGCGGCTTGGTGCCGGAGAGGTGACCAATCTCACCCTCCCCCCGCACTCTGAGTCCCGAGGGGCGCCCCCAGACCAGCTTGAGCTCGGTGGCACGAAGCCCCGCATGGTCCCCCGTCAACAGGGTGCTCAGGCTGACCGGACCCAGCTCCGGCAGCGTTCGCCCCAGGACACGCGAGACGGCTCGGGTGGTGTCCGCTCTGGCCTGGAGTTTGATCTCCAGGCGTTCTATGGGGTCGGGTGCCCTCAGATCCGCCATACGCACCCAGCCCTGGCCCTCGATCACGAGTGACTTGTCGCTGCCGACTCGCACGCTCAGGGCCTGGAGTTCAGAGCGTCTCACCGAACCCGAGAGGTGCCCGCTCGCCGCTATCGGTCCGAGCTCGGGGAGGGGATAGTCCAGGGCCCGCGCCAACTGCTGCGTATTCACCGCGCGCAGCTGCAGATCCAGGGCGATGCCGGAGCTGGGGGTGTCGGAGCTCAGGGGTATCCGGGCGATCCGGCCGCGCACGGCCAGGGCAATCCGGGTCTCTTCGCCAATATGGAGATCGATGTCCTCCACGGCGAGCGCGTCCGCTGAGGCGGCCAGGCGCATCGTCCCGTACACCGGTCCCAGTTCCGGCATCTGCTCGAACAGCAGCGGGCGTGCCGCCATGGTGTTCGGCGCGGACAACCGTATCTTCAGCGCCATATCCGTGAGGGGCTGTCCGGGCGTCTGCAGGGACAGCCCGGTCGAGCCGCTCAGCTGCACGCTCAGACCCTGGGGGGTCTCGAGCTGGCCGTCCAGGCCCTGAATGCGCCACAGCCCTCCCGGTGCCCGCCGGCGCAGTGACCCCTGGAGATCCAGCCGGGACAAGGGCGGCATCCCCTCAGTGTGCAGGGTGCTGAGTACGGTCGGATCGCTGAGATGGGCGGAGAACCGGATGTCGACGTCCTCGATCGTCCACAGATCGTCGATCGAGCCATGGGCCTGGAGGGTGACCCCGGGTGGCCTGGTGAGTGACAGCGCTATCTGCGAGAGTCTCGGGGCCGCGGCTGGCCCCGCCAGGTGTGCCCTGAGCCGCACGGGGCCGAGCTCCGGAGACGGGAGTCCTGCGAGTCTCAAGAGGGCCCCCGCCTGTGGCGCCTCGCCGCTGAGTTGCAGGTCCACAGCGGTTCCCTGAGCGGCGGGTATCACCGTGCCCTTGACCCGGAGGTGTGCCTGTGCCGCCGAGATCTCGACCATCAGCGGCACAGGCCGGGCCGGGGCGGAGAGCTCGGAGACCCGGTCGAGCGCTGCGCGCAGCGAGAAGGGCTGGCCGGCCACCGTGCCCCTGGTCTGTACCGACAGGCGGTCGCTGAGTGCGTCCTTGCTGAGCTCCAGGTCGGCGAGATGCGCCGTAATCTCGGGGGCCTGGGGTTCGAGCCGCAGGTCCAGCCGCAGGTCCTCGATACGTGCCTGCAACCGTTCCAGGGCACCCAGCTCGGGGATCGGTACCGGCGCCACGGTCTCTGCACCGAGGTCCAGGGTGACGGCGGCGTGTGCAATGCGGAGTTCGTCCACGGCAAGGCGTCCGCGGATCAGGGGGCCGAGGGCAAGCGTCAGCGAGAGCTGCCGGAGCCGGGCCCGGTAGCCTTGCGCCGCGGAGCGCAGTTGCAGGCCCTCGATGCTGAGAGAGGGGCGCGGCAGGAGGCGGACGGTGATGGGGCCCTCGACTCTCGTCCGGGCCCCGGTGGCCTTTGCCACAAGCGTAGCGACGAGTGCCCTGGAGTGGTCCTGACTGATGAGTCGGGGGGCCAGCAGTACACCCAGCAGCAGGCCGGACAGGACGACGATGGCACTGCCCGCAAGCCGCCTGCCTGTCAAAAGCCGGTGTCGGCCCATGGCCCGCTCAGGCTGCGCCTGTGGCCCTCAGGGACCCATGCCGGCCCGAGGGGGATATTTTCCACTCGGTGCCTCGACCCCCAAGGTGGTGGCGTCCGGGTCGTCAGTCTCCGGGGCGGTTGCAGACCTCCTTCGGAGGGAGCCGCCCTGTGTGGCTCGGACGCTCCGGGCTACCACAGTCCCAGGTGCAGGTGGGACTGACAGCTGGCCTGGAAGCGTGCGGCCTCCGGGCCCGATGCGAAGTCTGCCGCCAGGGCCTCATACTCCTTGGCGGCCCATTCCTCGTCCCTGAAGACCTCGACGATCCCCTCGACCCATGCCAGGCGCTGATCCGCCTCGGTCCAGCGGTCTCTGGCCTTGGCATACAGTTCCCTGAAGGTCTCGATCGGGATGCCGTTGCCCTTCAGCAGCAGGGCCAGCTGGATGACGGCGCCGGGGGACTGACACTGCCCCAGTGCTCGATCGAAGAGCTCGCCGGCCTTGCCGGTATCCCCGATCTGGAAGGCCGCGATCCCCATCTCGCCAAGGGCCAGGTGATCGCCTCCGAGTGCGGCGGCCTTGTCGATGAGGCGGCTGCTCCAGGCGCTGTCCTTGAGCTCTTTGCCCACCACTCTGGCCAGCTTGATGTAGTCGTAGGGTCGCTTGATGTCGGCGTTGTCCAGCCGCTTCTCCCAGTCCTCGTAATAGGCCCGTGCCAGGGAGGCGCCCAGGGCCTTGTCGCTGAGATCGGCGACTGCGGCCTGGCCCACGTCGTGGATGCAGACGAAGGTCTGGCAGCGGGCTGCTGCCTCATCGAGCAGCCTCTGGGTCCACGCCTTGTCGCCGAGGTGGCGATCGATCGCGCGGATGAGCTCGCGCCCCAGATTGAAGTCATAGCCCTCCTCCGCATAGCGTTGTTCGGCGGTGGTGAGCAGTTTTCGCGCATAGAATTTGTCATCCAGTTCGCTCATCACCGCATCGGCCAGGCGCAGATAGTCGAGGACTGTGTGGGCCTGGTTCTCACGCGCCTGGAATGTGTTGTATTTGGCCTGATTGGCCTCCCTCTTGGTGAGTTTCTCCTCGATGCGGGCCAGCCACTCGGCATGGTCGCCGAAGTGTGCCTTGACCGTCTCGGTGACACTGCGCAGCTCGCCGAGCGTGGTGACCGATTCCTCGGCGGCCTCCAGGATGCGGGCCGCAAACTCCTTGTCACCGACGGCCTCCAGGACCTTCTTGGCGACGTCCACCAGGTCCGGAGAGGCCTGGGACAGGCTCTCGGCCTTCTCCAGGATTTCTTTGGCAAAGGCCTTGTCCTGGAGGTTCGAGGTCACCTCATCGAGGAGTTTCAGCAGCTGCTTGAAGTCGGACGCCTTGTCGAAGGCCTTGCGATAGACTGCTGTGGCCCTCGCCTTGTCGGCCAGCTGCTGGATGATCTCACCGGCCAGATTCATCAGGTCGTTCGGCGCCGTCAGGTTCTCTGCGGCCCGGTCATAGATCTCGGCCGCATAATCCTTGTCCTTCAAGTCCGAGACCACGGACTTGGCGAGTCTGCCGAGCTCAGAGGCCGAGCTCATCCGCTGTTCCGCCTTGGCATAGATGGCCTTGGCCAGCTCGGTGTCACCCAACTCGTTGGCGGCCTTGTTGGCGAGCTCCAGGAGGGTGTCCTTGTCGGTGATCTCGGACAGGGCCTGGCGATAGCTCTCGGCGGCCTTCTCCTTGTCTCCCAGCAACCTCCAGTAGCCCTCGGCGAGGTCGATGTGCTCCTCGCCCGTCATGCAGTACTCGGCAGCCTGATCCATCAGCTCATGGACCTTCTCCTCGTCGTCGAACAGCTCCTTGTAGCCGGTGGCGAGCGCTACGAACTGCTTGGTGAACTGGCAGTCCGCCTCGGCATCCTCCAGTATCTTGCGCGCCCAGTCCTTGTCGCCGAACAGCTCGATGACGTCCCTGGCGTACTGGACACTGGCCGCGGGGTCGTCGCAAAAGCGCGCCGCCTTCTGGAAGAAGGCCTTGGCGGACTCCACGTCTCCAGAGGTCGCCAGGGTCTGGGCGAGGGCCTTGAGGTCGTCGTAGGTCTTGGCCTTTTCTTCCACCTTGGCGAGCAGTGACTGAGCCAGCGCCTCATCCCCGAGGTCCTCCTTGGCGACCTTGGATATGGCCATGAAATCGGTGACCTGGCTCGCCTCTTCGGCGGCCTTCTCCAGGAACTCGCGGGCCTTCTCCTTGTCGTTCAGGGCGCGGGCGAGGCTGTGGGCGTAGGCGGTGTACTCAGGGACCTCGAAGAGCATGTCTTCGGCCTGTTCGTACAGCTCCCGAGCCAGTGCCTCGTCCTTCAGCTCGAGGGCGGCGACATCCGCGACCTTGATGTAGTCCAGGGGCATCTGGCACTGCATCTCTGCCTTCTGCAGCAACTCCTTGGCATACTCCTTGTCCGCAGGTTTGCTGAGGGCCTGCTTGGCAAGGTCGACGAGCTCGTCGACCGTGGTGCATTCTGCTTCGCGTGCTTCGAGTTCCGATTTCGTTGCCATGGTGACTACTCCTGAATCTTCATGATCTGAGGAAGCCCTGATTCATACTGGGTCGAGCGGATGACGTGGCACGGCCGTTCAGATCAAGGTGCGGATCGGGTCCATGGTCGCCGCCATGGACCCGATCCGCCATGTAGAGCTGGGCGATCGAGACTGCCGGCGCTCGGGCCACGCATAGATCAGAGATCCCCCGGGTACGGTGGAATCGATAAGAACTGTGGGCGTAAGGGGGAGTCTATCTGCCATATGTGGGTCTTTACGGCCTCCATCTCCCGTGCCTCGGGCCTATGACGGCAATGCCCATAGGCCACTGAACGATCGGGGCGACATGTCCCGGCCCGGTCCCCGAACCCGGGTCCCGGCGTCCTCAGGGCCCGGGCTCGACGGGTGGGGCTGGAATTGGCGCTCCCTAGGGGAATCGAACCCCTGTTGCCGGCGTGAGAGGCCGGCGTCCTGGGCCACTAGACGAAGGGAGCGGCATGCAGGTCAGACGACTGCGCTTCGGGTCGGTGTCTGGCTCTGGCGACCCGCGATGGATGCGGTGGCAGAGTGTGCCCTGCAGCGACCTCGAAGCGGTGGTATTATAACGGTCTATTTAGGAGACACAAGAAAAGTTCGTGGGAACCATACCCAATCCAGAAGAACTCGATCATTCCCCCACAGTTATCCCCCGATCTGAGCACTGCATTTCCAGGGCTGATATCAGTGAAAATGCACTCAAGGTCTTGTACCGGCTCAAGGACGCAGGGTTTCAGGCCTATGTGGTGGGCGGTGGGGTGCGCGATCTCCTGCTGGGTCGAGAGCCCAAGGACTTCGATGTGGCCACGGATGCGCGCCCCGAAGAGGTGCGCAGGCTGTTTCGTAACTGCCGGCTGATCGGTCGCCGGTTCAGGTTGGCCCATGTCTATTTCGGGCGGGACATCGTGGAGGTGGCCACGTTCCGGGCCTCCATCGACATGGACGATCCCCGGGCCTCGGGGGATGGGGTCATCGAGGACGGCAGGATCGTGCGCGACAATGTCTACGGGACCTTCGAGGAGGATGCCCAGCGCCGCGATCTGACCATCAATGCGCTCTACTATGATATTCGGGACTTCTCGGTACGCGATGCCGTGGGTGGTATGGCGGACCTCAACGCCGGCGTGGTCCAGCTGATCGGTAATCCGGACGTCCGCTTTCGAGAGGATCCGGTACGGATGTTACGGGCCGTGCGTTTCGCGGCCAAACTGGGGTTCCGCATCCACCCGGAGACCGAGGCCCCGTTGTTCAGGCTCGGCAGTCTGTTGGGCGATATCGCCCCGGCCCGGCTCTTCGACGAGGTCCTGAAGCTGTTTCACGGGGGCGTGGCACTCAAGACCTTTGAGCTGTTGCGCCACTATGATCTGTTCCGCTGGCTGTTTCCTGCCACAGAGCAGGCCCTGTCCCGGGAGGAGGAGGGATTCCCCATCACCTTTGTATCCCGGGCCCTGGAGAATACCGATGAACGGATCAACTCCGGCAAGCCAGTCACCCCGGCGTTCCTGTTCGCAGCCTTGCTATGGGAACCGCTGCGGCGTGACGCCGAGCGCCTTGAGGCGGAAGGGGAATCCACCGCGGCGGCGATCCAGCAGGCCGCAGGGCACGTCCTGGCGGAGCAGGCCAGGCATACCGGGATCCCGAAACGCTTTTCCATCCCCATGCGCGAGATCTGGCAGTTGCAGCCACGGTTCCGCCACCGGACCGGCAAACGTGCACGACGTCTCGTGGAACACCCGCGGTTCCGCGCCGCCTATGACTTCATGTGCCTGCGGGCGGCGGCAGGGGAGGAGATGGGTGATTGTTGTTCGTGGTGGACCGAATTTCAGGAACAGAATCCGGAGCGACGCCAGGGCATGGTCGAGCGGCCTGCCCGGGGGCGGCGCAGGCGAAAGAGGAGGGCGTCCAGCGGACCCCAGGCCTCAGCCTGAGTGGGGCGGATTGAGTCCGCGAAGCCCATGGGTGCCGGAAGACAGCCTCAGATACGCGCCTACATCGGCCTGGGCAGCAACCTGGATGGACCGCGCTACCAGCTGATCCGGGCATTCCGGGAGCTGGACCGGTTGCCCGGCACGCGATGTGTCGCGCGATCGGCGTTCTATCGCAGTGCCCCGATGGGGCCGGCGGATCAGCCGGACTACATCAATGCCGTGGCCATGATCGAGACCCGTCTGGGCCCCTACCCACTCCTCTTTGTTCTGCACCAGCTGGAACGGGCGCACCGCAGGGTGCGTGGGGCGCGTCGCTGGGGCCCGCGTACCCTGGATCTGGATATACTGATCTATGGGGATGTCCACCTGCACGGGCGCCGCCTGGAAGTGCCGCACCCCGGGCTTCGGCAGCGCAATTTCGTGCTCTACCCCTTGGCGGAGCTTGATCCCGAGCTGTGGGTTCCCGGCCAGGGTTCGGTACGGGAACTGGTGGCGGCCTGTCCGCGCGGTGGGCTGGTGCGCCTCAGATGACGGGTCCCGGCCTGCCTCCCTATATCGTGATCGAGGGACCCATCGGGGTGGGTAAGACGACTCTCGCCCGGCGCCTGGCCACCGGTCTCGATGGTGGCCTGGTGCTCGAGCAGCCGGGTGAAAACCCCTTCCTGGAGGCCTTCTATACGAACCCCAGGGAGGTCGCGCTGTCTGTCCAGCTCCATTTTCTCCTGCACCGGGCTCGCCAAGTGCAGGCGCTCAGGCAGGGGGACATGTTCAGGCCGGTGCGTATTGCGGACTTTCTGATGGAGAAGGACCTCCTGTTTGCGGAACTCAACCTACGCCGTGAGGAGTTCGATCTCTATCGGCAGGTCTACGACACGCTGACCCTGGATGTGCCGGTGCCGGACCTGGTGATCTATCTGCAGGCCCCGGTTGCCGTATTGCTGAAACGTATCGCCCGGCGTGGCCGTGCCTATGAACGCCGGATCGATCCGCCCTATCTGGAACGGGTGAGTGCGGCGTACGCCGATTTTTTTCACGACTATGATCGGGCGCCGCTGTTGATCGTGAACGCCGCACAGGTAGACCTGGTGGGCAACGACAGGGATTATCTGCAGCTGGTAGAGGAGATCCGGGCGCCGAGCCGGGGGCGGCGTTTCCTCAATCCCCTGCCTTTCGGGGTGTGAGTCGGTGGACATCCAGTCCCCATACAACGGAGTGAAGTCATGAGCCAGCATCGCAAACCGCAGCGGACCACCGGCGCCGTGTTGCGCCGTATGAAAGAGCGAGGCGAGAAGATCGCCTGCATGACCGCCTACGACGCGAGCTTCGCACGGATCCTGGAGGACAGCGGGATCGATGTGATCCTGGTAGGGGACTCGCTGGGGATGGTCATCCAGGGGCACGACACCACGATCCCCGTGACCCTGGCGGATATGGTCTATCACACACGGTGCGTGGCGAGCACGGTCTCGCGCGCCTTGCTGATGGCGGACCTGCCGTTCCTCAGTTACGCCACTCCCGCTCAGGCGGTGGCGAGTGCAGGCCGCCTGATGCAGGAGGGCGGGGCGGTGATGGTCAAGCTGGAGGGCGGCCCCAGACAGGTGGAGATCGTCGCCCATCTGAGCGATCAGGGGATCCCGATCTGCGCCCATCTGGGGCTGCAGCCCCAGAGGGTCCACAAACTCGGGGGTTACCGCGTGCAGGGGCGGGATCGGCAGGAGGCCGCTCGGCTCTTGGAACAGGCCGCCGCCCTGCAGGAGGTCGGCGCGGACCTGTTGCTCCTGGAGTGTGTGCCCGATCTGCTCGCCGCCGAGATCACCCAGAACGTAGAGATTCCGGTGATCGGAATCGGAGCCGGGAGCGGATGTGACGGCCAGATCCTGGTACTGCAGGACGTGCTGGGGATCACCCCGGGTGGAGCGCCACGCTTCGCCAGGGACTTTCTGGCCGGGCACAAGGATATTCCCGGCGCGATCGGCGCCTTCGTCCAGGCGGTCAGGGAGGGCAGCTTTCCGGCATCGGAACACACCTTCTCCTCCAGCTGATGATGGAGATCGTGGAGGACATAGCCGAGCTGAGGCGGCGCCGGCTCCAGTGGCGCGGGGCCGGGGAGCGGATCGCCCTGGTGCCCACCATGGGCAATCTCCACCCGGGGCATCTGCGACTGATTCGGGAGGCCCGCTCCGTGGCAGATCGGGTCGTGGTAAGCCTCTTCGTCAATCCCATGCAGTTCGATCGTGCCGAGGACCTGGCGGCCTATCCCCGCACCCTGGACCAGGACAGGCGATCGTTGGAGGGGGAGGGGGTCGATCTGCTGTTTTGTCCGCGTACCCCGGACCTCTACGCCCGGGACATGGGGCAGATGAGCTACGTGGAGGTGCCCGGTCTGTCTGCGACGCTGTGTGGGGCCGGTCGGCCGGGGCACTTTCGCGGGGTGGCGACGGTGGTGAGCAAGTTGTTCAATCTGGTCCAGCCGGAGCTCGCGGTCTTCGGGGAGAAGGACTATCAGCAGCTGATATTGATCCGCCGTCTGGTGGAGGACCTGAATTTTCCCGTCGAGGTGGTCGGTGTGCCCACGGTACGGGAGTCCGATGGCCTGGCCATGAGTTCGCGCAACGGCTACCTCAGTGAGGAGGAGCGCCTGCGGGCTCCCGCGCTGTACCGGGTGCTGGAGGCCCTGGCGACCCGGATCGCTGCGGGGCACCAGGAGCTGTCCGGGCTCGAGCGCAGCGCCATGGCGGGGCTACGGGCCGCCGGGTTGACCCCGGAATATGTGAGTATCCGCCGTGCGGAAGATCTGGATCTGCCCGCGCCGGGCGACCACCGGCTGGTCATCCTCGGCGCCGCCTGGCTGGGGAAGGCCAGGCTGATCGACAACCTGCAGGTCGAACGGTGAGCACGGCGCCGCTTGAATCCGGCCATGGTCGGTGGTGTATACTCGCCGTACCTGGGTTTTCGGTTTTTAGGGTGCGTGGATCTGGGTGCAGGACAAGGCGGGGATACGCAGCCATGTGACTCATATGGCAAGCAACGTCGTCATGCGCCCAGAGATGCGGGACCTGGATGCCGAAAATCTAGGGGTTTGTCGGGTTTGCGGTCACCACGATCCATGGCACAAAGGTACTGAAAGTGTTTGTCACCCTACTCAAAGCAAAACTGCATCATGCCCGAGTGACCCACTCCGAGCTGGAGTATGAGGGGTCGTGCGCCATTGACGCCGCCTTGCTTCGGTGTGCCCATATCCGCGAATACGAACAGATTCACATCTACAATGTGTCCAATGGCGAGCGGTTCACCACCTACGCCATTCAGGCGCAAGAGGGGAGTGGTCTGATCTCCGTCAATGGGGCTGCAGCCCACCGGGCCAAGCCTGGATACCGGATCATCGTCTGTGCCTATGCCCAGATGGACGAGGCAGAGGCGGTTGGCTTCGAGCCGACGCTGGTATACCTGGACGCAGACAATCGGGTCGTCCGGGTGCGCAACGCCATACCGGTACAGGCCGCCTAGGAGTGTGTCGGATTTAGGCGATCGTAGCGAGCAAGGTGGGAGAAGGAGGCAAAATATTCACGATTTCGAGGCGCATAGTGGGACTACGCAACGAGAAATCGGGGATATTTGGGCCC
>Ga0114931_10004832_pt1 | contig 16740 bp, 10 predicted proteins | sample 2SBtaG_FD_89579 | JGI IMG/M metagenome (GOLD analysis project Ga0114931, IMG submission 89579) | Deep subsurface microbial communities from Kolumbo volcano to uncover new lineages of life (NeLLi) - 2SBTROV14_V59a metaG | ecosystem: Environmental > Aquatic > Marine > Volcanic | place: Kolumbo...
CCATGACGAAAGACGCTCTCAACGGCGACCAACTGATTGCGATGGCCGTGTTGAGGCCCGGTTGGGAGGCGGATCGCGAAGAGCGGCCACGGCTCTATCCCGTGGCTTGTCTTGGCCATGTCGCCAACAGCCAGCAACTCACGGACGGCCGGTATTACCTGTTGTTGCAAGGCTTGGGTCGCATCGCCATCGGAAACGAACTGGGCGGCGATCAACCCTTTCGTGTTGCAAAGGCGAAATTTCTAACAGACATTTGCAACCCAGAGGGAGCCGATCAACGACGCACGCTGAAACGCGAGATACTTGATGCCGCTGGCGGAACCGTGCCGGAAGTCGTTGCCAGACACGCACGGATCGAGAAAATGCTTGGCGAGGAGATGGCCCTTGGCGTCCTGACCGATATCCTTACGCACAGCCTTGCAATACCATTGGAACTCAAAGCGAGGATGCTGGGTGAATTAAATGTCGACCGCCGCGCGACCATGTTGTTAAGCCATCTGCGCCAAGCCACCGGCACGGCTCCGCGAGGCGACAACCGTTTCCCTCCCAGTTTCAGCCCGAATTGACGAGCAACGCCCACGCCCGCTTGACCGGAGACCTGTCCGCTCCTACGATCCGATGGACCGTCGGCCGTGGCATGATTTTGCCGAGCAACTTCGCAGGCGGCCGTCATTCCAGGACACGCCAACATCCTTTCTAGGTTCAAGAACGATGACATCGCGAAACGATGCGGCGATTACCACGGGCGGTGGATGCTCTGGCGACGAAACAGGCCCAACCGCGAATGTTCCGTCGAGCAAGGGTATCGACCATCCGCGAATCGAACGTGCCGTGCGAGAAATATTGTTCGCCGTCGGTGAAGATCCCGATCGAGAAGGTCTTCAGGAAACACCAGCCCGCGTCGCGCGAATGTACGCCGAATTGTTCAGTGGGTTGCACGAGAATCCCCGACTTCACTTGCGGAAGTTTTTCTCCGAAAAATACGACGAAGTCGTGCTGGTCCGTGACATCAGCTTTAACAGCATGTGCGAACACCATATGTTGCCGTTCATGGGACAGGCGCACATCGGCTACATTCCAGATGGAAAAGTGATCGGCCTGAGCAAGCTAGCCCGCGTGGTGGACGTCGTGGCGCGTCGTCCTCAAGTACAAGAGCGGATGACCGAAACCGTGGCCGATCTGTTGGTCGAGGAATTGCAAGTGAAAGGGGTGGCCGTTGTTGTCGAAGCCACGCACAGTTGCATGACCATTCGCGGGATACGCAAACCGGGTAGCGTTTGCGTCACGTCGGCCATGCGAGGTTTGTTCCGCACGAACCTTTCGAGTCGATCGGAAGTAATGACGTTGATTTATGGCCGAGGCCGTTGACCTCAAGCGACTGGCACGAACAGCAAGTTCTCAATCGCGATTGCACGGCTCCAAGGCTCTCGTCGGGGCTCATCGAACTTGTTTGTGATGCGCTATTTACCTTCCCTTCTTGAATATCGGGCCTGTTTTCGTCGCGCCAATGACCTATCATCGGTTGTTTCAACGCGACTTCGAGTTCTCGAGTTAGCCGGCAATGGACGATCAGCGAGTTCGCATCCAGGAAGATCTGCGTGGCGTCCTTCAGGGAGAAGTGCGTTGCGACGATGTTTTCTTGCAACTCTACGCCAGCGATGCCAGTATCTATCAGAGCCGTCCGTTGGCCGTGGCGATGCCTCGCAACAACTCCGATGTGATTGCGTGCGTGCGGTATGCCGCTGAAAACAACCTGCCCATTCATGCCCGAGGCGCGGGAACGAGCCTCATCGGGCAGTCGCTCGGCGGGGGCATCGTGCTCGATTTTTCCAAGCATATGCGACGCGTCCTTGGCATGACCGACGAAACAGTTCGCGTCCAGCCAGGGCTTGTGTTGGACCGGCTGAACCTTCACTTGCTGGCATCGAGACGTGTCTTTGGTCCCGATCCGGCGACGAGCCGCGTGACGACGATGGGGAGTGTTATCGCGGTCAACGGAGCCGGCGCGCGCTGGCCGCGGTTTGGTTCCACCCGGCAACATGTTCTCAGCCTCCAGGTCGTCCTGGCCGACGGCACGCTCTTGGAACTGGGTAGCGAACCCCGCCCCGGGCCTCACCCGCCGACCAACGATCGCAAAGCAGCGCTCATCGCGTCGTTGGATCAATCGCTTTCCGGATCGGCCAGGCTGATTCGTCGTCATCAGCCGCGTTCCTTAGTGAATACCTGTGGCTATCTGTTGCGCGATGTGCTGACCGACGAATCCATCGACGTCGCGAAGCTGCTGTGTGGATCGGAAGGTACGCTGGCAATTGTCACCGAAGCGACGCTACGCACCGCCGCGCTGGCAAAACATCAAGCGGTCGTACTGCTACTGTTCGAGCAATTGGAGGCCGCGGCTCAAGCTTCGCTCGAACTGGCACCGTTGCACCCAACCGCTTGCGAGCTCCTGGATCGCCGCTGCCTGAGTCTGGCCTGTGATACCGATGTGCGTTACGACTTGCTGATTCCACCTCGAGCCGAAGCCGCGTTGATGGTCGAGGTTGAAGGTGACGACATGCCAGAGGTTCGCCGTCGAGCGCGACAGGTCGCCGATCAAGTCACCCGCGCGAGGCCGCTTGCGTTCGAGGCCAAGCTTGTGTTCGACGATGATGAGATGAAGCTGTTTTGGGATCTCTCGCGAAAGGTAGTTCCGACGCTCTACCGCCTCAAGGGCTCGGCCAGACCCTTGCCCTTCATCGAAGACATGGCCGTGGCCCCCGAAGTGATGCCGAGGTTTCTCATCGAGATCCAAAACATCCTCAAGCGACATCATGTAACGGCCTCTCTTTTCGCGCATGCCTTCCAAGGTCAGGTTCACTTGCGCCCCTTTCTCGATCTCTCCGAGCAGCGCGACCTAACAACACTGCGTCGGCTTACCGACGATGTGTACGACGCCGTCTTGGACGCCCATGGAACCGTCAGCGGAGAACATGGCGACGGGCTCGCGCGTACCCCCTTCGTCAAACGCCAGTATCATCAGCTCTATGACGTGTTTCGCGACGTGAAAAAAATCTTTGATCCGCACAACGTGCTTAATCCGGGAAAGATCGTCACCGACGATCCATTGCCCATCGGCACCGGTTTGCGGCCGGTCGATCTTCCGGCGGTCGCGGCACGCGGCACGACAAGCGAGCGGATCGAACCAGAACTTCCGCCGATGGTCGTCCCGTTGCAGTTGCACTGGACGCCCAATGAAATGGCCCGCATGGCACGCACCTGCAATGGTTGCGGGGCCTGTCGCAGCCAAAACCCGGAAGTGCGCATGTGCCCGATCTTTCGCTTCGCGCCCCGTGAGGAGGCATCGCCCAGAGCGAAGGCGAATCTGATTCGCGCCGTATTAACCGGCCAATTGCCTGACACCGTTTCGCAAGATGCCTTCAAGGCGGTGGCTGATTTGTGCGTGAATTGTCAAATGTGTCGGCTTGAATGTCCGGCCAGCGTTGATATCCCGCGACTGGTCATGGAGGCCAAGGGAGAATATGTGGCCGTCAACGGCCTTCCCCTTCGCGATCGACTGCTCGCCCGACTCGACTTGATCAGTGCGATTGGTGCGCGCCTGTGGCGATTTTCAAACTGGGTCATCCAAAATCACCAAGCACGCTGGATTTTGGCAAGGTTGTTGGGGCTCGCGCAAGAACGCAAGCTGGCCCGCTACGCCCCGAGAAGCTTTCTGCGAACGGCCTCGCGCCGCCGTCTCACGCGACCGACCGCGAACGACGGACCCAAGGTCTTGTATTTCGTTGATACCTTTGCCAACTACCACGATACACAACTGGCCGAATCGCTCGTGGCGGTACTCAAGCACAACGGGGTCTCGGTCTACGTTCCCCCAGCGCAACTTCCCTCGGGCATGTCCCTCATCTCGGCAGGCATGATCGAAAAGGCACGTCGCATGGCCGAGCACAACGTGGGTTTGTTGGTCGAAGCCGTCCGGCAAGGATATCACATCGTGGCCACCGAACCGGCGGCCGCGCTTTGCCTGACGTACGAGTATCCGATCTTGCTCGAAGATTCCGACGCGCGACTTGTCGCCGAGAACTCTAGCGAAGCGTGTCACTATCTGTGGACCATGCATCAGCAAGGAAAGCTACGCCTCGACATGGAACCAATCGCCGCCAAAATCAGCTATCATCAACCGTGTCACGTCAAGGCGTTGCAAGTTGGCGAGCCCGCCTATCATCTCCTCACGTTGATCCCTGGTTTGAACGTGAATCGGGCCAACAGCGGGTGTTCGGGAATGGCGGGCTCCTTCGGGCTGAAGCAAGAAAACTTTCGCAACAGCCTGCGCGCGGGTTGGGGGCTTATCACCACTTTGCGAAACCCCCATCTTCAGGCGGGAACGACGGAATGTAGTGCGTGTAAGATCCAGATGGAACAAGGCGCCAACAAGCCGACGATTCACCCCTTGAAACTGATGGCTCTGGCATATGGCCTCATGCCTGAAGTAGCGGACTTACTGAGGGCCCCGTGCGAAGAATTAGTCGTCACGTAGCCAGCGACACGAAGCGGAGGCGGTTGCAACGGTAAAAAGACTGGATCAAGCAGGGAGTTCGCGAGCGTTCAGATCCGCTCGAAATACCGCTTACGCTCCCAGTCGGTAACGTTTGCCGCGAAATCTTGGGCTTCGAGCCGAGCGGTGTGAACGTAAAAGTCAACCACTTCGTCGCCGAGCGCGGACCGTGCGAACTCGCTTTGGTCGAGCAACTCCGCGGCTTGTTCCAGGCTTAATGGCAATCGCTCCAACGATTCATCTTGATACGCGTTGCCAGAGTAAGCGGGACCGCAGTCGAGTTTTTCGTCCATTCCCGCCAGTCCTGCCGCGAGCGTGGCGGCAAACGCCAGATAGGGATTGGCATCCGCGCCAGGCGATCGATTTTCAACACGAAATCCGTTGCCTTCGCCAATCACGCGCAGCGCGGTCGTGCGATTGTCCAGCGACCACACCATTCGCGTGGGTGCCCAGGACGCGGATTGAAAACGCTTGTAGGCATTCACCGTGGGGGCAAAGAAATACGTCAGCTCGCGTGCGTACTTCATCAGCCCTCCGAGAAAATGGCGAAACATTTCGGAGGCTTCCTGGGCTTCGTCGTTCCAAAACAGGTTGCGTTTTTCCTTCTCGCTCCAAAGACTCGTGTGCAGATGAAAGCTACTTCCGGCCTGATCGGCGGCCCATTTGGCCATGAACGTAATGGCACGATCTTGCTGAGCCGCGATTTCCTTGGCCGCGTGTTTGTAAAGCGCGTGTGCATCGGCCATTTCCAGCGCGGCCGAATAGAGCAAGTTGACCTCGTGTTGGCCTTTGCCCCATTCGTCCTTGCTTCCTTCCACTTGAATCCCGGCTTCGCCAAGCTCGTTACGAAGCCGCCGCAGAACATCTTCATCCCGCGCGGGCTGCAAAAGATGATAGTCGATCAAATAGTCGGACGATGGGGCTAGCCCCTGGAACTTTTGTTGATTCGCCTCGGAATACGTGTTGTGAAACAGATAGAATTCCAGTTCCGAACCCATCATGGCATGGAGCCCGCGTCCGGCGAGTCGATTGAGCTGATGGCGCAGCACGGCGCGTGGCGACTCGGCCACATCGCCACTTCCGTCTTCGTGATGCAGATCTGCCAACACGATCGCGCTGCCTTCGCACCAGGGCATGCGACGAACCGTGCGCAAGTCGAGCACCGCATGAAAATCGCCGTAGCCCCGTTCCCAACTTGCCAGACGAAAACCTTCCAGCGGCTTCATGTCAATGTCGACAGTGAGCAAATAGTTGCACATGTGCGTGCCAGATTTGAGCACGCTTCGCATGAAGTGGCTATGCGTAAATCGTTTGCCAATGAGCCGGCCATAAACATCGGGAAAGGCGACAAGAACCGTGTCGATCGGTTCGGAGGTGAACCACGGAGGTAGAAATCCAGAGGATTCGTCGTGTTCGCTCATGAGGTTACCTCGCCGACGCGAATGAAGACATTTTTGATCTCCGTGTACAGCCGCATCGCCTCGAACCCAAGATCGCGACCGAAGCCGCTTTGCTTGAACCCGCCAAACGGCGCTTCTTGGTAGACGCTGCTGTTGGTGTTGACGCTCACCACCCCGGCTTCGATCGCTCGGGCAACACGCAGCGCCCGTTCGAGATCGCGTGTCCACAACGACCCGGACAGCCCGTAGATCGTGTCGTTAGCCAGCCGTACGGCTTCCTCTTCGTCGTGGAACGGGAGGATACAAGCGACGGGACCAAAGATTTCTTCCTGACACGTTCGCGATGCGTTTGCTAGCCCATCGACAATGGTCGGCGAGAGATAGCATCCAGGCCTGTCGGGGCGTTCGCCGCCGCACAAAATGCGGCCGCCTTCTTGTCGAGCCAATTCGATGTATTGCTCGACCGATTTCCGTTGACCTTCGGAGACCATTGGTCCAAGCTGCGTCTCCTCGTGGAGTGGGTCTCCCACGACAAGTCGATTCGTGGCGGCGATCATCGTTTCGACGAACTGATCGTAGACACTGGCTTCGACCACAATCCGGCTGCGCGAGCAGCAGTCTTGGCCGGTGTTGCCGAACACCGCCATGGGTGCCGCATTGGCGGCCGCCTCAACATCCGCATCGGCGAAGACAATATTGGGACTCTTGCCGCCCAACTCCAACGACACACGCTTGATGTCGTCGGCGGCGAGCTTCATGATTCGCGTGCCGGTGGTTGTTTCGCCGGTGAAGGCAATTTTTCGCACCAGCGGATGGGACACGAGGTGATCGCCAATTTCACTGCCACGCCCGGCTACCACTTGTAGTATGCCAGGTGGCAATCCGGCCATCTCGCCCAACCGACCCAAGGCCAGCGCGGTCAGCGGTGTGAGACTGGCTGGCTTCAACAGAACCGCGTTTCCCGTGGCCAGCGCGGGAGCCACTTTCCAACAGGCCATGCAAAAAGGAAAGTTCCACGGCACGATGCAAGCCACGACCCCCAGCGGCTGGTGCATCGTGAAGTCGAACCCGGAATCCGAGAGCGGAATCGTTTCGCCAACAAACCGACTAATCGCGCCGGCGTAGTACTCGAAACATCGCGCCCCGGCCAACACCTCGCCGCGGGCTTCGCCGATGGGCTTGCCAACGTTGCGGGCTTCGATCACGGCAAGCGATTCCGCATGCTCGCGAATCAATTCGGCGATCCGCGATAATGTGGTGGTTCGTTGCTTCGTCGCAAGCCGTGACCAAGGTTGGTTCCTGAATGCGGTGGAGGCTGCCTGCAATGCCTCATCGACTTCGCCGCTGCCCGCGGCGGGAACGGAACACAAGGGCTGTCCCGTCGCGGGTTCGATCAACTGCATCGACCCGGAAGAACATTGGTCGCGCCAACGACCGTCAATCAACAAGCGATCGGGGAATTCAGTTTCGGGCCACAAGGTCTCGGTGTCCTAATTGCGATGTTTCGGTTTAAGAAAAAGAACTATCCGAACGTTACCACGCCTGTTCATAGAGTTGAAGCAGGTCGTCGCGAGAGCACTTTCGCGGATTGGTGAGGTGACATCCGTCCCCAAAGGCCTTGTCGGCAAGCATCGACAAGGATTCATGGGGAATGCCAATGTCTTTGAGTCGCTGCGTGATCCCGATCTGTTGATTCAGGGCGTCGATAGCCTCGGCAACCGTGGTCGTCGCATCGGAAGGTTCGCAAAACCCCATCGCATTGGCCACCCGGTTGTAAAGATTCTTGTCTGTTTCGCCATTAAAACGAATCACCGCCGACAGGACGATCGCATTGGCAAGCCCGTGATGCGTCCCGAATTCGGTCGACAACGGGTGCGCGAGTGAATGGGCCGCTCCGAGATCCTTTTGGAAGGCCACGGCACCCATCGACGCCGCCATGAGCATCTGCCCGCGTGCTTGGAGGTTCGTCCCGTCCGCGAATGCCTGGGGCAAGAATTCCTTGATCATGCGGATCGCTTCCAGCGCGATTCCGTCGCACATTGGATGGTACATCGGGCAGACAAACGATTCAATGCAGTGCGTCATCGCATCCATGCCGGTTGCCGCGGTTAGATGCGGAGGTAAACCAACGGTCAACTCCGCGTCCAAAATTGCCATTTCGGGCATCAACGGCGGCGCGCCGAAGACGACTTTTCGTCCAAGGCTTTCAATCGTCACCACGGTGCTGCGTCCGACTTCGCTCCCAGTTCCCGCCGTCGTGGGAATCGCACAAAAGGGGACTAGCCGTTCGGGGAGCTTGTCGAGTGGGATCTCCGGCAGCGGAAGCTTGGGGAACGCAACTTTCAGACGCAACGCCTTCGCGCCGTCAATTCCGCTGCCCCCACCAACGCCCACGATGCCGTCGCAACCGTGCCCGCGATATTCTTCCCAGGTATCCTCGATGTCTTGCTCGTTCGGATTCGGGTGAATTCCGGCAAAAGATTGCCACTGCCCCGTCCAAATCGCGTCCATTTCCTTGGCCATCAAGCGATAGGCTTCGGTCTCGGGCAACCCCACATCGGTCACCAACAACGGTTGCCGCACGTTGTGGCTCTTGGCGAACTTGCGTAGTTCACGGCGTGCCCCCGCACCAAAAAAGATCGTCGTCGGGAAGCTAAAAGTAGTGATTTCCATGGAAGCTCCAGACCACTAACCGCGATTCGATGCACACCGCCCAATATGGCATGCGATGTCGCGAATCGTACGGCGGTGTGTAGGTAGCGTCAAGCGTCCGGGGACCGTTGTTGAACACCTCGGAGTGGCGAAATAGACTGGACACAGCACCACGGGAACCCGTGCTTGGCACCGCACCTCAATAGCGGCCATTACGAACGAGGAGAGGCAATGATCCCCCGACGGATATTCTTATATTTTGCCATCGCGATTCTGGCCCACGCGTCGATGGTCGACGTTCGTGCTCAACAGATAAGCCTCATCGCGCCCACCGATCCACTGACCGCGACCGAAGAGCAACAACAGTTTCACCTTCCCCCAGGCTTTGAGATCCAACTGGTCGTCAGTGAGCCGGATATCACGAAACCGATGAATATCCGTTTCGACAATCAAGGGCGACTGTTCGTGACACAATCGGTCGAGTATCCCTTTCCCGCTGCCGCCGATGCCCCCAAGCGCGACAAGATACAACGTCTGGAAGGCTTCGATGAGCAGGGGCATGCCACGAAAGTGACAACCGTCGTCCAGGGGCTCAATATCCCGATCGGCCTGTTGCCGATCGACGACGCGGTGATCTATTACACGATCCCAGAGATCGATATCAGCCGCGATACCAACGGCGACGGACGGTACGACAAACGCGAGATGTTGTACGGCACTCTCAATATCCACGACACCCACGGAATGTGCAACTCGTTTAATCGCTGGCTCGATGGGTGGATCTACGCTTGCCACGGGTTCTCCAACACCTCGACCATCCAGGGTTCCGACGGCCAAGCCATCACGATGAATTCTGGAAACACATGGCGAATGCGCGTCGACGGTTCACATTGCGAGTATTGGACACATGGCCAAGTGAACCCGTTTGGAATGTCGTAGGATCCGTTAGGCAATCTGTACTCTTCGGACTGTCATACGAAGCCCATCTACATGCTGCTGCGAGGAGCCTGGTATCCCAGCTTCGGCAAACCACACGACGGAATGGGATACGGACCATCAATGATCGGGCATCTACACGGATCGACCGGCATCGCGGGGATCGTGTACTACGCGGCCCAACAATTTCCACGTCGCTATCGAGATACGATCTTCATCGGCAATCCCGTTACCGGGCGTGTGAATCGCGACCGTCTCGAAATTCACGGCTCCACGTATGAAGCGATTGAAGAACCGGACTTCATTTCCTGTGACGACCCCTGGTTTCGGCCCGTCGATTTGCAATTGGGACCCGATGGCGCGTTGTACATCGCCGATTTCTACAATCGCATCATTGGCCACTACGAAGTTCCGTTGGATCATCCCGGTCGTGATCGTCATCGTGGTCGTATATGGCGGGTGGTCTACACTGGTACCGACGACGACGCCCATGCTCCGCAACCGCTGCCGAACTTGCCCGTGGCAACGACGGATCAACTTATCGAGATGCTCGATAACGCCAATTTGACACGACGCACCATGGCAACCCACGAACTGGTCGACCGCGTTTGCGAAGACGCGATTTCCCCAGTCACCGAAGCCGTGCAAAGCGGCACGCCGCTACAACGGGCACATGGACTATGGGTTCTCTCCAGGCTTGGCGCGCTCAACGACGGTCTGATCGACCGGCTTGCAACCGACCCCGAACGAATGGTCCGCATCCACCTCATGAAGGCGCTTGCCGAGCGTACGGAGTGGGACACATCGGACCATATCGCGGATCTGGTCGTCGCGCGTCTGCAAGACGACGATGCGTTCGCGAGGCGTGCCGCGGCCGATGCGCTTGGTCGAAACCCCAGGATGCGTCAAGTTGCAACGTTGCTTGCATTGTGGCAGCGAACCGATGCAAGCGATACACACCTCATCCATGTCGTGCGGATGGCGATTCGCGATCATATGAAGATGCCCATGGCGTACGACCGTCTCGCGTCGCTGATTGCTTCGGAGGACGACTTCGCCGAGAAGATCGCCGATATCAGCGTGGGAATCCCGACACCGCGCTCGGCGCGATACTTGTTGCAATATCTCACGACGTCGGAGGTCGCTGAAAAGGAATTGAAGCGCCTGCTGTTTCACGCCGCTCGTTACATCACGGACGACCAAGTGCCAGCGATCCACGATTACGCGGAAGTTTACCAAGACGCCAAGGTCAGCACACAGCAAACCGTTTTAGAAACGCTCAATCGGGCAACACAAGCACGCGGCGGCAAGCTTCCCAAGAACACGCTGAACTGGGCGGTCGAACTGGCGAACCGTCTATTGAATTCCAAGAGCAAATTTAAAGTGCGGCATGGCATCAGGCTCGCGCGCGAGTTGCGGCTGATGGCCGTTTACGATCAACTCATGCGACTTGCCACCACGCCACGCTCGCCGCTACGCAACGATGCCATGGACGCGTGTGTCGCGAACGACCCCGCCAGATCGGTTTCCATGCTGGCGGATATTTTGAGAAATGGTCGTGAAGCGATCGATATTCGCCAAAAGGCCGCCGATGCGTTGGGCGGTGTCGGATCGCCAGAAGCCGTTGATGTTCTCGCCGGCGTGCTTCCCTCCGCCGCAGAGCGTTTGGCTGTCGAAATCGCCACGTCACTCGCCTCGCGCCGGGAGGGCGCCGAAAGATTGCTTGGCGCGATCTCCCTGGGAAAGGCATCCGCGCGACTCCTCCGCGAAAAGGCCGTTGTCGATCGTCTACACGGAGCACATCTGAAAGGACTCGATGAGACCATTGAAAAGCTCACCGCATCGTTGCCTCCCGAAGACCAGCGGCTCACGATGCTGGTGACACAACGCCGCGAAGGGTTCCTGGCGGCAAAGCGCGATCTGGAGGCTGGCCATGAGGTGTTTCTGAAGCATTGCGCGGCTTGTCACAAAATTGGGGACGAAGGCAAGAAGATTGGCCCCGAACTTGATGGCGTTGGGCAACGCGGGCTCGAGCGTTTGCTGGAGGATGTACTCGATCCCAGTCGCAACGTCGATCAGGCGTTTCGCAGTACGCTGATTTCAACGGACGATGGTCGCATTGTCAGCGGGCTCGCCTTGCGTGAAGAGGGCAGGGTGTTGGTGCTTGCCGACAATCAGGGAAAAGAAATTCGAGTGGCCTTGGACGCGATCGACGAAAGAAGCGTCTCGGGGCTCTCTCCCATGCCGGGCAACGTCGTCGACCTCATCAGCGAACCCGACTTTTATCGGCTCATCGGCTATTTGCTCAGCCAACGCACGGCTCGCCCGGGCGCGACAACCGCCAGCGACGGCGAGTCATCCAAGTAAAGAAACCAAGCCGCGTTTAATTGGCGACTTTGGGACGTTCGCGAAGCGCCTGGTGCCGAGAAAAGAGATCGCGGTGTTTCATTAGCAAATCGACCATCTCGAAGTCCTTCGACCGTTGGGCACGCTTGGCGGCGTCCTCGACCGTGTGAATGGCCTTCTCGAATTGCCCCAGCTCGGCATACGCCGCGGCTAGTGTGTCGAGGCACATCAGGCAACGCGACTTCGTAAGTTCAACGGCTTCTTTAGCCCACGACAAGGCCTCTTCTCCATGGCGCGACTCTTGCCGAGGAGAGGTAGCGAGAATGCGCGCGAGGCGATCGGCGATGGCCGCCCGTTTGTTCCCCAGTAGCGTGGGTGCCGCTATTGATGGATCGGGAGTGAGCGCTCGACGAAAGTGCTCGATGGCTCTTTGTGTTTCGCCGCGTCGCAAATAGATGACCGCGATCCCAGCGTTGGCACGATCTGACTGGGGTGACTTGTCCAGCGCGCGTTGGAAGTGATCGAACGCCTGATCGAGATCGCCACGATTCACGAGAATACTCGCCAAGCCGATGTTCGCTTCCGCCAGCGTGGGAGAAAGCTCTAGGGCATGGCAGAATAGTTTTTCAGCGGTTTCGATTTGACCCTTCTCTTGATAGATGACGGCCAAGTTGCTTGTCGAGGCAAAACTGTCGGGGTTGACGTCCAGTGCATGCTCGAACAATGCGAACGAATCGTGCCAAACAATCGACTGATTCCAACTACGAACCGAAAGTATCGCCAGGAAAAGCATGCCCCCGAACCACACGATACGGGGCGAACGCGAGAGGAGCCATGCCAGGAAAATAGCGGGGCCAAGCATTGCCAGATAGGCGTATCGATCGGCAACCGTGGATAACTGCTGAAAACCAAAAGGGATTAGTCCCAACACCGGCAGGAGAACGATCACGGCAATTGCCGCCGCCAGCCGGGGCAGTCGCCACGATGGCCGCGCGAACAACACCGCCCCGACAACGGCCACGGCAATCCACGTCCAATAGATTTCGCCGTTGGCGAGAATGCGCGTCGGCGAGCGGCCATAGTCGATGGCCAAATGAATCGGGACCACGACTTGCTTCAGATAAAATGACAACGCATCGAGCGCGACCAACGGACGTGACCAGAGGGGCCAAGTGATTTCCATGGTGGCGTTGGGTTGTGCGATGCGCGTGATGAAAACCCACGCAATCGCCATGACAATCCAATCGACCATCGCCGTAGTGGCTTGTCGCATGCTCCGCTGGAAGTAAAGGCGATCGATCACCCACACGATCAACGGAACGCTCACCGCCGATGGCTTCGCCAACAGTGCCAGGAGGAACAGCCCAGTCGCCCAGCCAAAATTCGTCGGGCGCGGCGCGATCTTCTCCGCACTCCCTTCTTCCGCATCGAGCTGTTGTTGCCGCCGGTGGACGAACAGTAAGATGGCGGCCAACGCGAAGAAAGTGCTTAACAGACCCTTCGCCTCGGACACCCAGCACACCGACTCGACTTGAATCGGGTGGACCGCGAAGAGCAACGCCCCGCAGCACGCCGCGAGGCGGGTGGCGATGAACTTTCGCAGGAGTTGATACACCAGAAGGGTGGACCCGATATGCAAGGCAACGTTGGCCACGTGATAGATGCGCGGGTCGAACGGACCGCCGGCACTATTGCAAAGCCCCAAGAGTTGGTTGACCGCCGCGAGGACCGCAAAAAAAGTGTACGTCAGCGGGATATAGAGTCCGAAATAAGATATCGTCCACAACCGCGCGACGTTGCCAATCGTGAGCGGATGGAAGTAGGGGTTCAATGGAATGTTGAGTGGATCGTCCCATTTGACGAACTCAAATCCAAAGGACCGCCCAAAAACGACGACCGGCACCCCCACCAGAAGCACCCAGATCCACCAAGGACGCGGAGTTGAACGAGCGATCGAAGTCGTCTCCCGTGGAACCGCAAGATTCGACGGCACACAATGTGTCGACCGTCGCTAAGTAGAGGTTTTGAGTGTATCACGCACGGCCGCGCGTGGAACATGTTTGTGGCACTCACGGCGGATCGAGAACAATCAACCAGACGGAATTCACGCGGGGCGACGGGATCGCCTAGGCTTTCTCCTTGATCGCGCGGACTAGCGCCGTTGCCATGTCCGCAGGGCTCTCGGCAACTTTGATCCCAGCCGATTCCAACGCGACGATCTTCTCTTCCGCGGTCCCTTTGCCGCCGGAGATAATCGCGCCGGCATGCCCCATGCGTTTACCCGGGGGAGCCGTACGGCCGGCGATGAACGCCGCGACGGGCTTGGTGACGTGTTGGCGAACGTACCGCGCGGCTTCTTCTTCGGCCGTGCCGCCAATTTCACCAATCATCAAGATCGATTCCGTGGCCGGATCGGCTTCAAACCGCTTGAGCAAATCAATGAATGAGGTTCCCACGATGGGGTCGCCTCCGAGCCCAACACACGTGCTTTGACCGAGCCCCAATTCCGATAGTTGCCAAACTGCCTCATAGGTCAACGTGCCGGAGCGGCTCATGAGGCCGACGGGGCCTTTCTTGTGAATGTAACCAGGCATGATGCCCATTTTGCACTCATCCGGCGTGATCACTCCAGGGCAGTTGGGCCCGATAAGCACCGACTCGGAATTTCGCATCGCATCGTGGACGCGCACCATGTCCATGACCGGAACCCCCTCGGTAATGGCAACCACGACACGGATCCCCGCATCGACCGCTTCGAGGATCGCATCTGCCGTGAAGGGCGGCGGTACGTAGATCATCGTCGCATCGACCCCCGTCTTCTCGACAGCCTCGAAAACCGTGTCGAAAACCGGAACCCCTTCGACCGTTTTACCGCCCTTGCCGGGAGTGACACCGGCGACGACGTTCGTTCCGTATTCCAGGCAATTCTTTGTGTGAAACTGGCCTGTCTTTCCCGTAATGCCCTGACAAAGCACGCGGGTTTGTTTATCGATCAGAATGCTCATGGTCGCGTCTTGTGTTCGGGGCTCGCGGCGAATTGAAGCCGACGGTTACGGGTATGTTTCACGATCAACCAGCCGCGGCGACTATTTTTTTGGCGGCGTCTGTTAGTCCCTCGGCCGAGATGATGTCGACACCACTGTCGGCCAGAATCTTCCGCCCCTGTTCAACCTCCGTGCCTTCGAGACGCACGACCAGCGGAACGCTGAAGCCAACGGTGCGATAGGCCGCGACCAATGCCTCGGCAATCGTCGTGCATCGCATGATGCCTCCGAATATGTTGACCAACACCCCTTTGACGTTAGCGTCGGAAAGCAGGATGCGGAAGGCCTCGGTAACTTGTTCCTTTTCAGCACCTCCGCCAACATCGAGAAAGTTCGCTGGGGAGCCGCCGTGAAGTTTGATGAGGTCCATGGTGCTCATGGCCAAACCGGCGCCGTTGACCAGACAACCGATGTTGCCATCGAGCTTGACGTAGCTGAGTCCTGCCTCCGCGGCGCGAATCTCCATGGGCTCTTCTTCGTTCAGATCGCGAAGCTCGGCCAATTCGGGGTGCCGAAACGAAGCGTTGTCGTCGAACGTCATCTTCGCATCCAGCGCGAGCAACTTTCCGTCGCCGGTCACGACCAAGGGATTCAGTTCGAGCAAGCTACAGTCGAGCTTGACGAACAACGCACACAGAGTTCGCATGAACGTATCGGCCACGCGAACCGTCTTGCCTTGCAGATTCAATTTCGCCGCGAGTTTGCGGACTTGAAAACTTTGCAGACCGCGGTCGGGATCAAAAGGCTCTTTGAAAATCAACTCCGGCGTCTCGGCCGCCACTTTCTCGATCTCCACGCCGCCTTCGCTGGAGACCATTAGCACGGGCCCGCCCGACCCCCGATCGACGACAATGCCCAGATACAACTCGCGAGCAATGTCGCAACCCTCTTCAACCAACACCTGATGAACGACACGCCCTTCGGGGCCGGTCTGAATCGTGACCAGCTCGTTCTCCAAAATATTGCCGGCAACGTGGGCCGTTTCCTCCGCGCTTCGCACAAGCTGAACGCCGCGTTGTTCGGGATTGGTCTTGATGGTGCCTTTGCCCCGTCCTCCGGCATGAATCTGCGCCTTCACCACGGCCAACTCGCCACCCAGGTCTTTGTAGGCCGCGGCGGCCTCCTCCGGAGAGCGTGCCACACTGCCACGGGGCGTTGGAATGCCGGCATCGCGGAGAAGCTGCTTGCCTTGAAACTCATGTATCTTCATATCCCAACTCTCTGGCTAGCGTGGCTCGCGGCGAAAACGCCTCCCTGCTCGTTGCAAAGAGCCGGGATTATAGGAGTCCTCAATTCAAACGGTCAAGCGAAGAACACCGCATACGTTGCACGGAGACGTGCGGTGGCGACAACCCGCCGATAAACCTTCGACGCGTTTGGAGGTTTCCGTTGTCACATCGTCTGGAAGCTCTAGCAGCCATCGACGACCCATTCAGCCGCTTACCGGTTCTTCTAGGAACGCCGATTACTTGACCCCCGGAGGGGCCGTTTTTATAGTGCATCATGATGACTGGGTAGGCGCGCATCTGGGAGCTGCTTCAATGTCGATTGACTCCGCGAACGATATTGACTCCGCGAACGATAGCGTGCGAGATCACCGTGTTCGCCAAGCGTTGCGTGCCGCGGGGTGCCGGTATACGAAACAGAGGGCGATGGTGTTGGCCTATCTCGAAGGCGTCACCGATCACCCAAGCGCCGAGGATATCTATCAGGCCGTTCGGCGAAGCATGCCAAGAATCAGTCTCGCGACGGTCTACAAAGCCCTGGAGGCCCTGGTGGCGTCGAAGTTGGCCACCAAACTGGTCTACGGCGA
>Ga0114931_10004833_pt1 | contig 16739 bp, 19 predicted proteins | sample 2SBtaG_FD_89579 | JGI IMG/M metagenome (GOLD analysis project Ga0114931, IMG submission 89579) | Deep subsurface microbial communities from Kolumbo volcano to uncover new lineages of life (NeLLi) - 2SBTROV14_V59a metaG | ecosystem: Environmental > Aquatic > Marine > Volcanic | place: Kolumbo...
ATATGGCGACAACGCTTGATAAATGGATACAGAAGGACAAATCCGCTTTCGCCAAGCAAAAGTCAGAAATCCAAGCTAGGCTGGCGGGCAAGACTGGGATTCTAGACCACGTTGCTGATGATTGCAAGGAAGACGTGTTCTATATGCTATGTTTCTGCCTGCTAGTCCCTCAGTCCAAACAGGTACTTGCTGAAGAAGCGGAAAAACTTCTGAGGAAAGCAGACTTCTACAACAAGCCGATGCCGCAAGAGGAGCTTGCTAATTTGCTGAGGGGTAAGGCAAGGTTTCAGAATACCAAAGCAAAACGCCTGCTACAAGCACGTCAAGTCTTTTTGGAAACTGATTTCTGGGATTCTTTGAAAACCAAGTTCAAATCATATTCTGAAGCTGCGGACGACAGAGGCGTACAAAGGGCTCTCATCAACACCCGCGTCTGGTTAGACTCAAAGATTAATGGAATGGGACTGAAGCTGGCCAGTCACTTCATGCGAAACATTGGCATGCGCGGCTTAGCTATTTTGGATTCGCATGTAAGAAATGCGATGAAGGATCGGTGCGGTGTTGGTAATCCTGGCGATATACTAAAGAAGAACGAGTACTATGCTATGGAGAGCAGAGTCAAGGATTACGCATCGAAGGTTGGCATCTCTCTAGACGAACTTGATCTATTACTCTGTGGACATAGGAAATAAGAATGAAGTGTCATCCCATTGAGGTGGTTGAGGCCGTCGCCGCCGAAGCTGGTACTGGAAGCAAGAAACGTAAACGAGCACTCATTGAAGATTGGTTTAACGACCCCGAGGATTCTCGACCCCGCGAAGAAAGAGAACTTTGGAGAGTAATTCTCTATGCTCTTAATCCGTGGTATAACTACTTTGTTACAACCGTGCCGGGTTTGAATGAAATAGCATCTGATGCTCGTAAGAGAGTAAAGATGCTGAAGCGCGGTAGGATGATCTTCGATACTGGACCAAAGACCTACAACCAAACTCAGCAGTTTGAGATGATGTTTGAACTGCTTGATAAGTTGAAAGACCGAAAACTACCTCCCAATTCATCCGAATCTCGTGCTGCCATCCTGCATTGGGCAGCCCGCAGTAATAGCCGCACCATTGATACATTCCGTCGTATCTTACGCAAAGACCTTCGATGGGGGCTGCAAGAATCTAGCCTCAATGCCATATATCCAGGTTGGGTTCCATCCTTCAAAGTTCAGATTGCCCAACCATTTGATGAGAGCAAGCTTAAGTTTCCTTGTTATGTTGACCCCAAGTTTGATGGTGAGCGATGCCTAGCATTTGTGACTTACGATGGTGATGAAGCTACGGTAACATACTTCTCTCGCAATGGCAACCAATTCTTCAATTACGGCTGTTTTGATGAAGAAATTATCAATCTATTCAAGGGTGAGGGATGTATGGTTGTGGATTGCGAAGTCACCAACCGCACAGGCTTCCAAAGCCTAATGAAAGCGCCCAAGTATCTTGATCCCAACTTCGACACGACCAACCTGCGTCTTATGGTCTTTGATTTTATGCCGCAGACCAGTTTTGAATCGGGGCAGTTTGACCAAACGCAAGAAAATCGATATAGTCAATTACAAGCGTGGTTCAAGGGTTGCTCTACTAGCAAGGTTTTGTTGGTGGATACCCGGCTGGCGAAAGACTGGCAAGAGGCCGAGCAGATTTATGAGTACTTTGTTGCTCAAGGTCTGGAGGGGATTATTCTCAAGCAACCTGATGGTAAATACGAGTTCAAACGATCTTTCGTTTGGATCAAGATGAAGCCTAAGAAGTCCGAGGATGTACGCATTGTGGGTATGGAACTTGGTGATGTGCACAAGAGATTCGCCGGGAAATGTGGCAGCCTTGTTATCGAGCGGGATGATCCAGATCGTGGACCAATTCGAGTTAACGTAGCTTCGGGCTTCACGGATCACATGCATAACAATATAGTTGAAGTGGACAACAAGATACTCTATACTAAGCCCGATGGCGAAGTCATCAATCTGAAAGGCGAATTGGTGGAGGTTACCTTTGACTGCCTGACAGAAGACGGTTCGTATCGTTTCCCGAGATTTAAGCGTCGGGGTGACGATTTGATTCGGAAGGATAAGTCGTTAGTAGGAGACTAGCGTGCGTACTCTTAATATTCTCAGTATCGATTTGGACTGGTTCAACTATTGGGCAGAAGGTGGCAGTGTTTCTGAGACCCGCCGAGCAGTAGAACGGTGTTTTTATAGTGTGATCGATCATTGCTACTTGCCCAACAAGTTAGCTTGGATGCAAGAGCATCAATATCTGTATCCTTGGGTTTTACGATTATTGCGGTCTAGACAGGCCAAGCAAGTTAATGTCGTGAACATTGACGAACATCACGACTTTTATCGAGTTGGGAGTGTCAAGGACTTCAAGAAACACCATGTATCTTGTGCAGATTTCTTTGGATTTATGGTCTTTGATGGAATATTGAACGGATATGAGTGGGTTAATAATGGAATGACTCATTCAAATAGGATGGGTAGAAGAGATGTTGTCTGGGAATGTGAACGATGTCAGAATCCTACTGTGGCTGCGTGGGGCAACCAAAATGCACGCAGGCTCCATGTATGGGACAGGAATCGGCTGGTGAAGGCTATTGAGGGCCGCATTTTTGACGGGGTTGCTATTATCGAATCTCCATACTATACTAGAAAGTTGGGTACTATTCGGAAACAAGCGCAGAAGATTCTGCAAGAAGAAGGATTCGAGGTTAAGACTCACCAATGCAAGACCGATTTTCTTTACTCCAAGCGCAAGAAAGTGGACATGCGCCCCATCTTCAGGGCAGCGACGATGGCGTAGTCTGTGATGTATGTCCACACAAATGTTTCCTGCCCCTAAATACTGTCGGGCTTTGCCAAGTCCTTAAAAACGAATCTGGACGCATTGTTAACCCACTGGCGGGCCAATGCTCTACTATTTCAGTTGAGCCTATTGAAAAGCGGCCCTTATTCCACTTCCTGCCCGGTCGTCAGTTTTTATCGGTCGGATTCTATGGCTGTTCGCTACACTGCTCATTCTGCCAAAATTTCTCTGTTTCTCAGAATATTGGCAAATCGCTATACAAGTCTCCTGACGAACTAGTGCAGCTCGCTATCGAGAAGGAAGTAGCGGGCATAACATTCACCTATAATGAGCCGACACTCTATTATGAGTATATCAGCGAGGTAGCTCAGAAATCCACGGTGGTTGTCAAGACTAATGGGTTCGTCAATCCTCACATATTACAGGCAATGAGTGGTGTCCAGGCTTGGAATGTTGATATCAAGGGTGATAACGAAGAATATCACCGTGTTTGTGGTGGGTCACTCGGACCTGTGATGGCAGCAGTCGAAGCGCTGGCAGAATCGGGAACACATCTGGAACTGAGTTATCTCGTTTTACCACGGTTAGTTAAGGACATCAATCAGCATCTTAGGATACGAGATTGGATTGCAGACATCTCAACGGCAATCCCGGTCCACATCCTGTATTGCTTCCCAGTATACAAAATGGATGAATTCTATGATCGAGAATTACTATTACCTATACATGACGTATTCTCTGAGAAGTTAGAGTATGTCTACATTTCCAATGTTTATGGGGCGATTCAGCGCAGAAATACCACCTGTGCTGTCTGTGGTGCTTTACTCGTAGATCGGTCACCCAAGGGAAAAATCCTCCGAACATCCTGTTGTGGAACGAATTTACAAGGGATTTGGTCCTAATCCGGCGTATAATATACCAATCTTCGGGAATCACTCAGGAGGAAATGAGATGAAACGATTACTGGTCCTGTTGTTCGCCGTGAGCTTGCCGATTACCGCAGGTACAGGTTGTACCCAACAATTCAATGACGACCTGTTTGCACTCACCCAAACTCAATGTAATATAACGGACAAAATGTGTGAGTTCAATGAAGTCTACATGGAAGTGCTCGCAGGTCAGGTTGAAGAGAAGTTTGATCTTCTAGAACAGAAGATAGCCTGGACTGAGTCAGAGCAGTTCTTGAAACCTAATACCGTGATGGGTGATGATGGTGTTGAGCGAATTATGCTTCAAGGCGAAGATGGAGTACGTAGGGCCATCTCGGTTGAAGACTTCAAACTCTTCATGAAAGAGTCTGCTGAAGCGAGACAAACATTGGCTCGTAAGCGAGCAGAGTTTGAAGATTTATTGTCTAACTGGAAGCGCGTAGTTGCTGAGGTTAGGAAATCTACACAAATTACACGAGACATGAATGTCGAGATTAATGAGGCGCTCAAGTCTGCTCAACGTGTACTAGAAGACTTGACTCATGTAACGGCGACATTTGTAGGCACTGCGGCAGCATTCTTGCTGGCAGGTTAATGGGAGGATTGTCATGGGATTTGTAAATTACGATTTTTTGGACGACGCAGGGGTTCCTCAGCAGTACAAGGATAAGCTCAAGCAACTGCATACAGAGATGGACGATCTTCTTAGCTTGCAAAGGCAGCAAGTTGTTGATGCTAAACAGCACATAGCTACATTGGATAGTTGGGTGGGAGTCGCAGAGCAGGCGATTAGCATTATTCAGTCCATTGTCCCGCTCATTCCTACTATATCCACACTCCAACCTGTTGCTGGTGGAACTGGTGCGACGGCCAATCAGAAGCAAAAATTCTTGCAAAAGTTAGCGTCGGCTGGTCTTAATTTGTATGAGTTCCAGAATTTACTGGGACAAGTGAAAATCTAGGCTCAACTACACTCAAAATCGCAAAGCGTAAGAACGTAAACGTTCTTACGCTTTTTGTGTATAATGGCTTATGGAATTTGCCCTGCCACAAGTACTGAAGATACCTGACGAACATCTGGCTACAGTATGCAAATACAGACAGGATGGTTGCTGCAAATATATTGTTTTTTTGACCACGGTAAAGGATTCTACTGCGTTAAAAATGTACCTAAACTTCGGCAGCATGTTGATTCTATAAATCATCAGATGACAGCACAAGGTAATAACTGCAAAGGATTACAAGATGAGAAGAGGCCGGAATCTCAGGGAACACAGGAGCAAGCATCTGCGTAAAAAAGTTCTCACCCTGGCGGAACGACGAAAACAGGCCCAAGAAAGGCTTGTTAATCGCAAAAAGAAAATCATTATTAAAGGCCCACCACTTGAGGTAGTTCCAGACAGAGATGTAGCAGATGGACGCCGCAGCGATAGAGCGGCGATGAGTATGGCAGAACGTAGAAATAAGCGCAGAGGTGTTCGTACTCGCCCTTCTGGGCAGTCGCTCTCTAAACGAGACCTTTCAAGTATACCCTCTGCTACTCCGCTTAATGTGTTGTGGAAGTCATATGACGATTTTGCTCCGACCAAGCATATCAAAGTTTGTCACGTTATAGAGAGTCTAGGTCTGGGCGGTGCTCAGACTATGCTGGCAGAGTTGGTGGGTGGGCTGAATAAATACTATGGTAACAATACAATAAATACGATTGTTTGTGTACATAATAAGCAACAAAAGCAACCCAAGATGTTTAAGTCATATGGTGTGCAAACTGAGTGGGTGCCTCAAGGTCAACTTAAAACCTATCTCCAATCAAACAATATCGATATTGTGTTGCATCATAGAATTGCTATTTCCAAGTCGTTGAATCAATATTTGCCAGAAGGAGTCAAGTATGTACTTCTGAATCACACTTGGAATAGTCTGATTCGTATGCGAGAGTTTCTGGAGTGCGATGCCTATGTATCTGTGTGTGCGTTCCTAGATAGCAGAACTAACTGGAATGGACATATCCATAAATCACGAAGGCTAGTCATTTTGAATGGGATTGAGAATGACTATATCAATGATTTGGAACCAGTGGAGATTGCGGGAGAATTTAAGACTGGTAGGTGTCACCGATTAGTCTCTTCTAAATTCAATCCCAACTCGCTAATATGGATGCATCGCAGGATATTAAAAAGGATTCCAGGGTTTCATCACCATCTTATTGGTACTCATAAGGAAGCCAGGGCGGTTGCGAAAAAATATGACTGGTTCACTTATCACGGGACAGTTGCCAATCGAGACAAGAAGATGGACATTATCAAACAGTTTGATGCTTACTTCTATGAGACCTTCAGTAACGAAGGGGCAAGCATAGCAATCTTGGAAGCACTTGCATCGGGTGTACCTGTATTGGCTAAATCTTTGGGAGGCACTGGTGAAATACTTAAAGATGGAGTGAATGGGTTTATCTGCAAAGACAGAACTATTTTTGATCTGAGGTTGAGTCAGATTGCGAGAGGTGTTTTTCCTCACTTGAAAGAGAAAACCATTGCAGATTTTGAGAACAGACTTCACATCAAACATGCAGCTTGTAAATATGTTCAGTTATTTGAGAGTATAATAGATGCCTAAGTTTACCATACTTACAGCGTGCCACAACGATAAGTTGTTTTTGCCAGCCGCCGTGAAAAGCGTGTTATCGCAGCATTATAAGGATTGGGAGTGGATCATCGTGGATGACAATAGCTCGGATGGTTCTTGGGATATTTTGCAGTCTCTAAATAATAAAAACATAACAGTGTTGCGTAATGACCAGAGGTTGTATTGCTCCTCTGCTTATGCTAGAGCACTACAGGCGGCTACTGGTGAATTTTGTGGTATACTAGACGCAGATGATGCCTTAGCTCCTGACGCAATCAATACAATACTGAAACGATATAAGCAGCATCACGGCATTGCATACATATACACGCAGCACAGTTGGTGTGATAATAAGTTACGTCGTAGAAAGAAGGGTTTGTCATCACTACCGCCCAAGGGGATGTCTTTTGTAAGCGCAGCTATCAGGAAGAAACATTGCTTTTCTCACTGGAGAACTTTTAGAAGGTCTATAGTAGAGGATGTGGATGATATATTCCCGCCCGCCCTGGAATGTGCTGTAGACAAACATATGGGTTTTGCACTTGAGGGCATGGGGGCTGGAGCGTTTCTGCCCAGAGAGCTTTACTTATACAGATACTACAAAGGCAACATGTCGCTAACCAAAGCACGAGAGCAGCGTAAGACGTGGCAATATTTTGCGAAAGTGTACCAGCACAGGAGAGACAAAGGGCTGGCAAAGGAATATCCGATCAAGGTAATCAGGTGAGAACATGAAGAACATAAGCATAGTTGGTTTACTGGAGCGTATGTCTTTTGACTACAAATCCATAGTTTCTGAGATCAAACGCATTGGTGATGTGACTGCTATCAGAAAAAAAGGGAGTGTGACTTATCGACGAAACTACGAGAGGGCTATACTAATCGTGGCGTTGGCTCGCCATTACGGTCTGTCTGACTTTTTGGAGTTTGGTACCGGGAGAGGTTTTGTTTGTGCCGCGTTGCTGTCCCTTTGTAATATGAATAGAATTTCAACCATTGATAAGCAGTCTATACCAGAAGCATTGTCTTTGATAGAATCTCTAAATCTAGACTCATCAACGATAGATGGTATTGTTGCCGAAGCCAACGCCATGAAACCTGCCAACTTGAAACACGACTATGATCTGGTATTCATAGACGCGCAACACGATGGAAAGTCAGTGGGTTTGAATTATAATCTGGCTAAGACAAGCCTGAAGAAACCCAATATTATTATCTTTGACGACTACAGAAACAAATTCTCTTCAGTGAAGAAGAAGATTGATCGTATGTCGTTTAAGCATAAGCTTGTTGTCCATACTGATGGTTGGATAATTAAGAATGCTGCGATTTCAAGTGCAAAAGATGCAGATAAAGTAGTCAATGGTAAAGAGTATGTTTCAGGTATGGTATTATGCTCAAATACATTGGATTTTTGAATGAGAGTTGCTTTGAATAGACGTTTGCACACCAAGCCCACCGGTCCTTTGTTGTTCATGCAGAGACTCGTGGATGAGTTAATACGTATGGGCGTAAAGTTTGTTGATCTGAGGTCTGGTCCAAATATTCTACTTGCTTTGATTAACTATCGCCCCAAGGACATTCCTCGAAATACCAAGGTTGTCCTTAGAGTAGACGGTGTATATTGGAATTTGCAAGACAAGAATAGACATCTCAATAAGGACATCTTCTCGTCCGTTCGTACCGCAGATGGAGTTGTATTCCAAAGTGAGTTTTGCAAGCAGTGTGTTGAGTTAAATAGTGGACAATCTAAGTTAAATACTGTCATATTCAACGCAGTTAATATGAAGGAGATTCAAAAGATTGCTCCTGCAAAGATGATGAGGAGGCCGGGCTTGTTAGCGTGTGCTAGATGGCGTCCTACTAAGCGGGCAAAGTCTATTTGTGAAGGTTTCTTGGCAAGCAATATTCCTCACCAGTTGTATATGGTGGGAAAGACACCCAATAAGAAGATAAAGCATAAAAGGATTACTTGGTTGGGGGAGTTGTCTAATCATGACTCTATTGCTGTGATGAAGTCTTGTACTCATGCGATCCATCTAGGTAAGTTTGATCCTTGTCCCAACTCTGTCATCGAGGCTATTGGTTGTGGTTTGCCTGTATTGCATACAGCCAATGGTGGCACGCCTGAAATTGTCAAGGATCAGGGCATACGGATGCCTGTTGATGGTGATTGGGATTTCAAGTTTAGCAAGAGCGGGGTTGATGACATAGACCCGATGTTGACTGCGAAGTATCTTGAGGATTTGGTAAAGATGCCTGCTGCTGTGCTGAGGCAGGAATTGAAAATCAAATACGCAGCCAAACAATATCATAAGTTCTTTAGAAAAGTTATGAAATCATGAAAGCATCGATTGTAACAGCGTGTTATAACAAAGAGAAGTTCATAAAGTCTTCGTTCAGTAGCTTGTTGGCACAAGCCCACGATGACTGGGAGTGGGTCGTTGTAGATGATCGTAGTTCGGATAACTCTTGGAAGATGCTAAAAAAGTTTTGACGGGCGGACAAGAGGGTTAAGTTGGTTAAAGCATCATCAAGACAATGGTGTGCGGGAGCATATGCCATAGGCGTAGCAGCAGCATCCCACCCCATCATATGTATTCTTGATGCTGATGACGTGTTGTTGCCTACGGCTATAGAGCAAATCACCAGACTCTATGAGAAGTATCCTGAAGTTGGTTACATCTACACACAACATGATATATGGAACAGTAGTTTGCGTACCAAGATGAAGCGCGGCGTGTCCTCCTTACCCGATCCTGATAAAAGTTTTGCTCAGATGGCAATAAAAAACAGGTCTCATTGCTTCTCTCACTGGAGAACTTACAGAAATGGAATCATTGCCCCTGAGTTGTTGTTTCCTAAAGGTTTACAAAGTTGTGTTGATAAGTATATGGGGTTTGTACTAGAGCAAACTGCGACTGGCGGGTTTTACAATCATGTACTTTATAAATATCGATGGTACTCTGGTGGGAATATAACAACTGTGGTCAACAGCAATTTAAGAGATACGCAAAGGAAACGATGGATCAAGATGGCACATAAGTTCTCTCGCATAAGGCAGAAGAAGAACGTACATACTCACCCGGTTTTGGATATTGAATAATGGAACACAAGAAATATAAGGTAGCTGTTATTGTATCCTATTACAAGAATGCAACTCTTACTCCTATCATGTGTGACATTAGTATTAAGAGACTATCTGAGCAAGAAAATATTGACTATTGCATCATTGCTGTCAATGATGCAACCCCGGATAATACTATCCGTCGTCTCAAGAAAGCAAAAATACCAAATCTCTTCTTGCTGAACAACAATAAGAACAAAGGTTTGACCAAGTCTTTAATAAGAGGGGTTGAGTTTGCGAAAAAATTGGGCGTTGAATATATAGCCATACAGGATGCTGATGATTATTCTACCACTAACAGATTTTTCAAACAGTCTAAGTTCCTTGATACACATCCCGGCATCGATGTTGTGGGATCATATGCTAGGATTGTTAATAAGAGAAATGAGTATAAGAGGTTGAAGGAAGTCCCTTTAGATCATGAGGACATAGTTGAATTGTTCAAAATAAAGAATTCTATGATCCATAGCTCGGTCATGATTAGAAGTAAGATGTTCGACGATATTGCTTACAACCATAAGCATTATTATGCTCAGGATTATGGTTTGTGGACTCAGGCCGTTGTCCACGGATTCAAGTTTGCTAATTTGTCTGAGCCATTGGTGACACGTTGTAAGCATCGAAGGTCAATTAGCGTAGAACCTACACAAAGAAGAGTACAACGTCGAATCTTTCTGAAAATACGAACAGCGTATCTCAAGGCGATGCAGTAATGAAATGTATAAGCCAAAAAGCTACACCAATCAAAAGTATGGTGGGTTATGATGCGAACCGATCCAATATCGTAAAGTTGCCGTTCGTCTGCGTTAGGAAGCCAGTTCCTAAAAAGAAGTTGAAAGGACTGGATTATTTCTGCTTCGTATCCAACCCAAATTTTGTGTTACAAGATTATATTCATCCTTTTATGTGGCTCCACTGCCATCGCGACCCACAGATGCTAAAATGCTCTTCACCCAAATACTTAATCTCCGAGTCGGATTTTGTGGACCCAATTCATTCGCCTGTAACGCGATCCACCCAAATACAATATGACTACATCTACTTCACTCTTGCTCATGAGAAGGGGTATCACTACAAAGGGATGAAAACCTTTTTGGGTATTCTGCCTATTTTGCACTCCTTACGATTAAGGGGGTTAATCGTAGTTTACAACACCAAGAATGGCATATGCAAGGAAAAGAAGATAATGGAAAAGCATGGTGCTCATACAGTAGGTGGTATGAATCGAATCAGGGCTATGAATGCAATATCCTCGTGTCGATTTTCGTTGTTTCCTAATGTAGAAGACTGTAGTCCTCGTATGATTCCTGAGACTTTCCTCCAGAATAGGCCGTGCATGGTGAATATCAATATATATGGTGGCTGGAAATACTTTGAAAATCCGAAGTTAGGATCAGTGTTTAATCCCAAAGATAGCAAAAGTATTATATCGGCAGTGAATCATATTAGGAAGTTGAAGTTCAGACAGAGAAAATGGTGGATGTCAGACTATGGTTTCGTTCGTATGAGTCAAAAACTAGCTTCGCTTCTGCATAAACATCGACCATATTGTAAAGAGTTAGAAGGCATAACTCATGCCTACTTCAGTGAATATTCTCAGCTGTTTACCTTATACCCGGAGATATTTATATGAAGAAGAAGGTAATGATTGGAACTTTGTATTCGGGAGAAGGCGATTTTGATCGATGCCGTAAGTCTGTCGAGGATCAAAACTATCCTTCCAGGCAGTTTATCATCTCTAACCAGCCTGAAGCCGATGCTCATATGCAGTTGTATAAGAGGTTCAAAGACAGCAACTACGACTTTCTAATCAAGCTTGATGCCGACATGGTGTTCATAAAAAACAGTGCTGTGAGACGAATGGTTAAACTGGGTATGAAGTACGACAAAGTATCTTTTCAGGTGCAAGACTATTTCACTAACTCTAAATTCTTCGGTGTCCATTTGTTTAGCAAACATGTGAAATGGAAATGGGGAAAATTTATTTCCAAAAATATCAAACCTGACAGGCTGGACAATGCCAAGAAGAAGGTATCCGTCAAGGAAGCGCTGGTGTATCATTGCTACTACCCTAACATAAGGCAAAGCTTTCATTACGGTTTCCACAGAATACATAAGGGGCAAAACGCTTTATGTCAGGATGTTGTATCGCATTTTGAAAGCAAACCCGATGACAGTTATTTGCGAGCTGCCTGCCTGGGTATATATGCGGCGATTGATAACCAGTTTGCTAAATCAAATGACTACAATACCGAATTCGAGGATGCCTTCTCTCAATACTCTGTGAAAGAGTTTCCCAATCTTATTGGTCGATTACGGAATATGCTATGATTTTCTTATTCTTGGTGACAGACTTCTATGACTTGTTTAACATCCGTTTCTTTGTGGAGAGAATGTCCGCGAATAACAAGGTATTCCTTTTCATGCTCACTACACCTTTGAAGGGGTACAGAATACTGTTTCGTAAGCACAGCCGTGATCTTCAAACAATGTGCAGATTTCCAAAGTCGGTATCGACTCTGGTTGGTGACTTCGATAAATTTCACTCATGGACCAAGAAGAACAAAACAGACATCTTCTTTGGAAATGCTTCAGCATATATGCAGCTGTGCAAGTTTAACTTCCTAAAGCACAAGGCCAATATGGGCAAGATATGTCTAGTAACGTGGGGGTTTGATGGAACCGAGGACAAGTTTATCGGTGCATACGAGGATGCCGATTATGTGATTGTAGAAGGTCCGAAGTTTTTTGAGAGTTGCGGACAGTCCTGTCTATCGAAATATGGGCGCAAGATCATATTCAGCCACCCTTACTATGATTGGTTTGCTGTATCCACACGGAAACGATCACGAGCCAACCTGAAAATATCCTTAAAGAAGGATGTGTTCTTAATACCCGAAACCGGCAACATAGTCAATGTGGAAAAACGATGGTTGCCACTGTACCGGAAGGTTATATCTGAGGTCCAAAACCCTCACAGGTTTATTCTGTTTAAGGGTAGATACAAAGTAGATGATGATGTAGTCAAAGATGGTATAAAATCCAAGGTAGATCGGTTTGTTAATGATGAGTGGATCGCACCACCACTAGGTATACAGTGCTGTATGGCATCTGATGCTTGTATCATGCCTTGCGAATCCAAATTTGCGTTAGAATCCCTAATATCTAAACGACCTACGTGTATGTATAGTACCCGGAAACATAAATCGAAATATGCAGCAAATCGTTTCTCGTCGTTATTCTCGGGCATTTATTTCTTAGGCATAGATGAGATTATTACTGGGACGTATGACAAGACAGTTGTTGATACCAACTACGAAACGTTGTTGAGAGATGTCGTTGTTATGAATGAGCCAAATAACTCTGACTACCTACTTGGGAGAATAATGTGAAGTCGTTATTTGTGGCTATCAATGTGAACGATCTCAAGATGTTTATTCCTCTGTTACACGAGATGCCAGATTGGGACAATACGTTGGCTATCCGTGCTCATGCATACAAGTTATGGTCGAATCCGTCCAAGCTCAGAGATTTGAAGGACATACCGAATTGCAATATCGTTTTAATCAAAGACCATTCATCTCTCAGCAGGATGTTGTCTGAAAAGTTCGATGCCTCGTTTATGAATGCTGGTCAGTTCTACAAGATCATTAACTGGTACTCGTTGAGCAAACAGCATATCAAAAACATGGGCAAGAAGATCGGTATATCCTGGTTTTTGGACCTGTTTGCCAAGTCAGCCGTAGGCAAGTTGGAACTTCTGGATCATGTGGTCGTGCAAAGCAAGGCTGCTCTATCTGTCTACAAAATGTTTCCCGTATACAAAGAGCGATCCAAGCACGTTGAAAAGTGTTTGCAGAACATTCAAGATAAGCTGTTTTGGAGCAGTCCTTATTTTGACTTCAAGCACTATTGCAGGTCTGTAGATCAGGTAAGGAATGATTGGGGGCTGTCTACTGATGATAAAGTGGCGTTGCTAGTCCATTCTACGATGAGAGGCAACAACTTGGTGGCTACTCAGAAATGCTACATCAAGCTGTCTCGCATCTGGAGGAAGTTAGGTTACAAAGTAATAGTCAAGATGAAGAACAATACTCCCCCAGTATCAGTGAAGCAATGCGATATGGTCATACAGGAATCCTCCGTGCATGACTTGTTTAGTTTCGCAGAAGCGTGTTCTATTTCGGATGTCATGGTTATGATGAGAGAGACCATGTCGCTGTTTGAGGCAGGTATGTATAATATTCCTATCTTGCTTCCCAAAGAGTATACTAAGCCAAACATGTTTAAGCATTTCTGGAAAATCATCAAGGGGTATCCGTGGTCTTATGTTGAGTCTGTAACTCCTGAGAGCCTTGTCGAGATGCAGGGCGTAGATAGCACTTCGTGGCTTAACAAGTGGGTGTCCCTAGATGAAACGAATGCCAAACGATTAGTAAGGGAGATTGTCAATGTCTAAGACTGTAGTATTTGGACCCTGGATAGGTGAACTGGGCTGGGAGTTAAACTCTTGGCAGGGCTGGGTTCATCATGTCATGCGGAAAGATTACAAGGACCACCAAAAGATCATATGCTCCTTCCCCGGCAGAGAATCGTTGTATGCCGGATGCCTGCAAGATTGTGAGTACCATTCGCATCCAGATTGGTTTTGCAAGTTGAAGTATTCGCCACGCGCTTATGCCACAGATTACTGGTGGAAGGACAGCCCTAAGTTTCAAAAAGGAAAATATAATGGTCCTACTATGAAGCCGATGGCAGAACGGTTAGTGAGCGAGATTTCACAAGAAATCGGTGTGCCCGAGAGCAATTTCGTATTGCCTTGGAAGCAGATGAAGTACAAGAAGGCTATTATTGGCGGTGTCTACAACACAGACAAACGATACCCGGTTTTTTCCCCGCAAAGGATACCCAAATCGAGCCAAGATATTCTGCCTCTAACCCCAATAACTGAGGCTTCTGAGCTTTTGTGTAAGATACAAATATCGCAGGGGATCGACCCAGAATCCAATCTTATCCTCATGTTTCCAAGGAATCGGCATCGAGGGGCATTCAAGAATTGGCCCTCAGCATACTATACATCGTTGAGTGAAGATGTCTCTGAAAAACACCCCGGATATGTATGGACGGTGGTGGGCCACCCTGACCAGTCTCTTTTTGGTGACAAAACACCTCCCGGGTGGTTGAATCTTGTTAATTTGGGGGAATCTGAGTCGCAAAGGCTGAATGTTCACATTGCTGCTCTATCAAAATCCATACTGGGTGTTGGACCTGCATCCGGCATTATTCATATTGCTACATGGTGCAAAGTACCAGTGATACTGAATGGAGCAAAGCGCATCCCTAGAATGTTCAAGAAGGATGAGAATCCTTTCGACAGTTATGTGGCATGTGCTACGGTCAAAAGAGTGGGATATGAATGGCTCCGAGACACTACGATGAGATTTATGGACAATCATGGTTATTAATTTAGAACAATTAGAGCAATGCAGAGCATCACTACCTCAACCTGTGGGTCTATGTCTGGGCTGCTTTGACCTCGTCCACTCAGGGCATATCGAGCATTTTCTGCTTTCCAGACAGCAATGCAATACTCTGATTGTATCAGTCACACCAGATCAGTATGTATTCAAGGGGCCAGGGCGTCCCTACTTTAATCAAAAAGATCGTGCCAGAATAATAGATGCGATCCGTTGTGTAGACTATGTGTTGTGTGACAACTGGGAAAATGACAGGACAGGGATGACTGCGATCCGACATATCAAGCCAGATATGTTCTTCAAAGGTTCAGAATATGCTTTGGTCTCTAAGAAGCCTGGTACTGATATATGTGATGAAGTTTCTCTGGTAGAAAGTTTTGGCGGAAAAACACGTTTTGTATCAGGAAAAATATTCTCGTCTACCAAAATATTATCCGAATTAGAGGTAAAAAATGAAAGAACTAATGATTCACTATCCACTGTTGGCTGAGCTTATTAACGAGCAGTCATTGGCTTCGTTTGTAGAGGTGGGTGTCTGGAGAGGGCATTTGTCGTATTACATCTTGAATCACTGTCCGTGCGTGAAGACGTCTTATGCTGTTGACCCATACACGCATTGGAATCCAAAAGTCTACAAAGATAGCGCCAATGTTAAGCAGGATAAGTTCAACAGGATATACATTGAGGCAACTCGGCGTCTCGCTGAGTTTGGGTCTCGAAACTATCTTCTCAGGATGACATCTGTTGAGGCAGCAACGCATCTCAAAAAGGAACAATTCGACTTCGTGTTTATTGATGCCAACCACGACTTTGAGTGGGTTACGAAAGATTTGAAGGCTTGGTTTTCGATGGTGCGTCCGGGGAAGATATTTGGTGGTCACGACTATGGACACAGGCGTTTTCCTGGTGTCAAAAAGGCCATTGACAAGTTCTGTGACAGAAAAGGCATGACGATAAAAACCATGCCAGGATACGTTTGGTATGCAACCAAGCCGGTATAATGTGCAATGAATGGAATAATATTCGATCTTGATGGTGTATTAGTTTCTACCGATAATCTGCATTATGAAGCATGGGGTGTCATCGCAAATCATCTCTCTATCCCTTTTTCACCGGAGGTCAACGAAGGTTTGCGAGGGATACCGAGGATGGAAGGATTCTTGGTCTTGCTCGGAGACCGTATTACTGACCTAAGTGATGAGGATATCGAGCGTTACTTGGAATGGAAAAATCAGGAGTATTTGAAGCGGGTCGAGAATCTCACCTCCGACAATGTTGACCAGCATATTAGAGACTTGTTGGACCGATGTGTTGCAGATAAACGGCCAATTGCCATAGGGACATCAAGCAAGAACGCTGATGCAGTGATTGACCGACTCGATCTCAGGCAATATTTCAGCGTGATCGTTGGTGGCAATGATGTTGCTCATCCGAAGCCATCTCCCGATATCTTCCTGTTGGCAGCTCAGAAGATTGGCTGTCCATCCGATGAGTGTGTGGTTATTGAGGATGCGGCCAGCGGGATACTAGCTGCTCGTGCAGCAGGGTCTAAAACGGTCTACATCGGCACTATGGGGATCGAGGCAGATTTACAAAAAGACTCTATGGACCTTCTGGAATACGATCATTTGTTGGAACTTATGGGAGAGTCTGAATACACCCCATTCAGGTCAGGGCATCACTACATATCGAAGAAGCAAGGTGACGCAGCCCATCGTGACCCAGATAGGTACAA
>Ga0114931_10004834_pt1 | contig 16733 bp, 16 predicted proteins | sample 2SBtaG_FD_89579 | JGI IMG/M metagenome (GOLD analysis project Ga0114931, IMG submission 89579) | Deep subsurface microbial communities from Kolumbo volcano to uncover new lineages of life (NeLLi) - 2SBTROV14_V59a metaG | ecosystem: Environmental > Aquatic > Marine > Volcanic | place: Kolumbo...
GGAATTGTGTCCCCTGGCGAGGGAACGGTGCAGCATGGTCGTGTGCTGTGAGATCCCGCCCCGGAACGGCAGTAAGGGACCGATCAAGGTAACCCGACGATGATTAACCCCTGCTGAATCACCCATGATTCATTAATATCCACTCATTGGTCATTTACTATTTGTTCGAGAAACTGCATGGTTGCCAGCCTGCGCTTCAGTTTTCCCCGCCACTCCCAGGTAGCGTAATAATCCGGATTGATCTTGATCATACTCGAGTAGTCCTTCATGGCGGCGGCGTAATTACCCGGTTTCTGTCTCACAAACCCGCGATACAGCCAGGCCCTGGAGCTTTTGTGGCCGGCAATGCGAATGGCCGCACTGAGGTCACGGGCGGCCTCGGGCAGGGCCTCCGGATCCGCCCGGACGGCGTTGCCCTCAATCGTCCTGGTGGACCAGGCAGCGGTCAGCAGACAGACACGTATGGAAGGCAGATATGAGCGCTGCTCATAGATCATTTCCAGGCCGATGACGGATGATTCGATCATCATCAGGTGACTGAAATACCGCAAGATGCAGAATGCCAGCAAGGGTTCTCATTTGGCAAAGGCAACTGTGCCAGTAATGAGTGCAAAGATCACAAAAATGGAAATTGCAGCCTCTGATGAATTCCCTAATGGATCTTGCCAGAAAAATTTGTGGGCCCCTGTGAACCATGATATATCTATCCCATTGATATTGATTGTATCTACATGTTTTTCAAATAAAATTACCTCGTAGTCAATTTTTTGGGCAAGCAATGGCCAGTATCGGGGTATCGGGTCGCGGGTTTCAGGAGTCAGCTCACGGGCATTTATCCAGATCAGATAGACCCCGAATATTGCTGGAAGAGCCATCTTCTTTTTGATGAACCACAGGTGTGCGGCGTTGCTATAGGCACTTGAAATACTAGTAAGTAATCATCAGTAAATTGATGATTGCATCTATCTAGCGTTTAGCTATACTACGTTCCGTCTCGTTATATTCACCCGCCGGGGAGACGGATTTCTAAATCAATCAGCAGGAGATACAGCATATGAAACTCGGACATATCCTAATTGCAGCAGCATTTCTGGTGACATCATCCGCTTGGGCCGGTGGGCCGGCGCCGGCGATGCTTTCTATCAATACGGTAACTAACCTTACAGCAAAAGGTTCATTTGTTGATAACGGCAAGATCAAGAGAGAGACTGTCAGGGCCAAGGACATTGCCGAAGCATTGCGCGGTATGCCACTTGCCAAGAATGAGCGCCTTGTGGCATTGATGGGTTGCCCTGTAATGGACATGATTAATTACGGGGGCTTTTATATCACTGTCATTAATACGGACACCAATGCGGTGGTAGGTGACGTGATGGATGTCCAGTTCGATAATTTGATCAGTACGGATGGCAAGAATGGTGTCGATAGGATAAATACTACATCGACAGTCGCTTTTGCAAATGCGTCTGGTACGCTTGACCTTCATATGGCACTCACAATGTCTACAAAGGTTGTTAAAAAGGATGGCAGTCCCGTTGATGGAGAGAATTGTATCAAGGAGGTACAGAGCAAATCACTGTTAGGCGACTACAACGGTGATCCCGTTCTTGAAGGTAAACTCAAACTGGGTAAAGCTAAGGATGGTGTGTCGGGAACAGTGATCCTCCCGTAGCCGTAGTCCAGACTGTTACCAGGGAAAACGGGGATGAAGTGAAAACTTCGTCCCCGTTTTTTTGTCTGCGGGGATGCCGATACTGCGGGCGTCGGCTGTTCCTGCCCATGATCCCTTAACCAAAGCCCGCATCATGGTGCAGTTGGGTGAACTTGCATCATTACCGGACTACTACAGGCAGGGAAGTGGCTGTCCTGATTAAGGACGCAGCAGGTCGTTGCCAGGTGGTTTGCCGCTCAGCGGGCCACGTCAGGCAATCCCTGTTGCCGGAGTAAAAGCAGTCTGAGCTTTGTTTCTCCCCGCCACTTCCAGTCTGGCGGTGCGACCTCCAGGGCTGTCTCGAAGGCCTGCCTGGCGTCATCATAGCGCCCTTCCACCGTAAGCATCTCGCCCAGTTTTTTGGATGCATCCGGATCAGCCGGATTCATTTCGGTCATGGTGCGGTAATCACTCGCTGCGCCCACATAGTCTTTCAGCATGCGGCGCAAGTCGCCGCGGTACTCCCAGGTATCGTAATAGTCCGGTTTGAGCTTGATCATCTCTGTATAGTCACGTAGCGCAGCATCGTATTGCCCCTGTTTATTGTTGACGACCCCGCGATAAAACCAGGCCTTGGGGATTTTGTGGCCGGCCATGCGTATGGCCACGTTGAGATCCCTGGCGGCTGCGGGCAGGGCCTCCCGCTCCAGTCGCAGGCTCCCGCGCCGGTAATAGGCATTTGCCTGTACCCAGTCCAGTGTTGTCATCTTGCTTGGCTGTGCGGCGCTGCGGCTGGTTTTCTTGAATTCGTCATGCACATCGATTGCACGGGTAAACCACGCCTCGGCTTCCGGATGATGGTCGTTGTTGATGTTGAGAATGCCGAGGGCGTAGTAAGGGCGCATACTACCAGGCGACTTGGCTGCCACATCCATCCAGAAGGCCTCCGGATCCGCCCAGACGGCGTTTCGCTCGATTGTCCAGACAGACCAGACGGCCGCCAGCAGGCAGAAGCCGGCGGCGAGCACCCGTTTCGGGATTGCTGTCTGGCAGGCCAGCATTACCAGCAGCAGGAAGACCCCGATGGAAGGCAGGTAGGTACGGTGTTCATAGATAATTTCCAGACCAATGATCGACGATTCGATTACCAGATGGCCGAGGTACCAGAGGATGCAGAACGCCAACAGGCGTTGCCGCCGGGCAATCACTATCGCGAATACAACCAGCGCGACCAGTGTCGCAATAGCGAAGAAAGTCGTCGGGGGGTCCCACAGGGCATAGGACAATGGAAAGTCGTGGTCGAGATTCAGCCGGGACGGCGCCGGGAACAGCAGCAGGCCGAGATAGAAGAGCACTACCCGCGGTTCTGTCAGCAGTCGTTCGTCGAGTGTAAACCAGCGGTTATGGTACTCCGGTAAACTAAATTCCATCAGCGGCTTGAATAAATATGGGCCGGTATAGAGGTAAGCGATGATGCCAAATACGATCACTATCACCCCGAAAAGCACCAGATTGCGGCGCAGCGATGTGCGCCTGAGATTCTGCAGGAAGAACCATTCGTATAGCAGGATGAACAGCGGCAGCATCTCCGTGATCTCCTTGGTGAACAGCCCCAGCAGGCCACTCACTGCGCCAGCGGCGAACAGCAGCCAGCGGCGCACCCCCGACAGCGCCAGCCGGGCATGAACGTACATGAGGAATGCCCCAAGGTAAAACATCACCGCGAGCGAATTCCAGCGCTCGACGATGTAGGTGACCGTCTGTGTCTGCACCGGGTTTACCAGCCATAGCAGGGCGCTAAACAGGGCGATAAATGTGGCGTCTCCGGGGGTGTATCCCAGGGTTGGCAGTTGCAGGGTCAGCCGCAGCAGCCAGAACAGCAGAGTGGCATTGATGACATGGATGACAATGTTGACCAGGTGGTAACCGATTACCTGGTCACCCCCGAAATAGTAATTCAGCGCAAACGTGATATAGGCAACGGCCCGGGTTGGTATATAGGACAGGGCGGCGCCCTTCAGCCCGGACCAGGTGAGTTCCTTGAGGTGCACCGCGTTATTGAGGACGATGTTGTTGTTATCGTCAAAAACAAACGGCACCTCAAGACTGTTGGCATAGAGTACCGCGCCGATGGCGGCAAACAGCAGCGGCACCAGCCACAGGAATGAGCGTTCGCCTGCGGCGGTATATAACCTGTTTATATATTTCACCATACAAAGGATTACATGAATGACAACCCGTACACCGGCAACAGCGATGCCGTCGTATTCCCCGCGAAAGGCGACTTTATTGCCAGGGCGGCAGACACATTCGCTACAATACTGTACAGTAAACGCCGTTGTGCCGGATAGTAGCAGGCCCCCGTGTTTTTTGCCGGTACAGTGTCTCGATTACCTGCTCTGAGAACCATGTCGCCATGGCCGTTACCCGTCGTCAACTGTTCAAACACTGCCTGACCACCGGTCTGCTGGCCTGGCTGTTGCCGGCCCGTGCCGGTCAGCAGCAGGCGCCAGTGCTGGATGTAACCTTGCGCGCCTGGCTGGATGTCCTGATTCCGGCGGACGAAACTCCGGGCGCCGGTCAGTTGGGTGTTGACCGGGACCTGCTAAAAAAGGCTCGGAAAGATGATGATTACGGGCAGGTGCTGGCTCGCGGGGTGGCCTGGCTGGACCGGCAGGCCCGTGACCTCGGCGACAAGGACTTCCTGGCGCTTGACGACGGCGCCAGGGAATCCATTGCGTCTCGTGCCGCCGCGGCCGGTACGGAGTCACTGGAAGGCCTCTTCTTCCAGCTCACGCGGGTTGATGCCTTGCGTTATTACTATATCCGGCCCGAGGCCTGGCACGGACTTCCCGGGTACCACGGTCCCCCGCAACCACTCGGGTACCTGGACTACCAGCGGCCGCCCGGGAAATGACAGCGCAGGCGGGATCCGAACATGATGTCGTGATCGTCGGCTCCGGCGCCGGTGGCGGCGCCCTGGCCTGGGCCTTGTCCCGCCACGGTATCCGGGTACTGCTGCTCGAGGCCGGTCCGGAATACGACCCGCACACGGACTATCGTCTTGCCGACAACGATTGGGAGCTGACCGGTTTTCCGTTCAAACCCGGTTCCCAGGGCAAGCACAGCTTTGCCCCGTTGCAACGGCTCGAACCACGCTGGGACGGGCTGCGTACCTGGAGCAAACTCCTCGGCAAGGGGGTCACCGGTGACCGGCGCACGGCTTCAGCCTATAACCACGTCCGCGGGGTTGGCGGTAGCACGTTGCACTTCACCGGCGAGGCGCACCGCCTGCACCCGGCGGCCATGAAAATGCGCTCGCGGTTTGGTGTGGCGGCGGACTGGCCGCTGGAGTATGCCGAGCTGGAGCCTTACTACCTCGAAGCCGAACGGCTCATCGGGGTTGCCGGACCGGCGAAGGACACGGTGCGCACCCGCAGTGCGCCCTATCCCCTGCCGCCACATCCGTTGAGCTATGCCAGCCAGCGCCTGCAACAGGGCTGTCGCAAGCTCGGGCTTGACTGGGGCCCCAACCCGATCGCGGCCCTGTCGGCACCCTATGACTGGCGTCCGCCCTGCAACTATTGCGCGAACTGCAACCGGGGCTGCCCGCGGCTCGACAAGGGCAGTGTGGATATCACCTTTATCCGCAAGGCACGGGCCTCCGGCTTTTGCACCGTGTGGCCGGAGACCATGGTCACCCGCGTGGAGGCGGGGACGGGTGACCGGGTGGCGGCGGTCCATTATCTTGATACCGACGGTAATGCCCACAGACTCAAGGCACGGGCCATCGTCATCGCCTGCGGTGCGGTGGATACACCCAGACTGTTGCTGTTATCGGAGAATCACCATGCACCGGACGGGCTGGCCAATGACAGCGGGCAGGTCGGCCGGCATTTCATGGAGACCGTGTTCTGGGTGAGCACCGGCCTGCACCCGGAGCCGCTGGGCAGCCACCGCGGGCACCCGAGCGATGCCATCTGCTGGGACTTCAACGCCCCGGATGCCATCCCCGGTGTCATTGGCGGCTGCCGGTTTACGCCGACCGCCGGTGAAGCGGACCTGACGGGGCCGGCCAATTATGCCTACCGGGTGGCGGGCGGCTGGGGAAAATCCGGCAAGGACGCACTGCGCAAGGCCTTTGGGCGGGCGCTGTCGATCGGCGCCATCGGCGAGAACCTGCCGAACACCGGCTCCTTTGTGGACCTCGACCCCGACGAGAAAGATGCCGCGGGGTTACCCGTGGCGCGCATCCACAGCCACCTCGATGCGACCGAGTGTCGCCGCCTGGAATTCATGGCAAAGACCTGCCGGGAGATCCTCCATGCGGCCGGCGTTGAAGAAATCTTCGAGGAATACGGTAACTACGACAACTTTAACACCACCCATGTCTTCGGGACCTGCCGCATGGGTGCTGATGCGCATCAATCGGTGGTAGACCGCTACTGCCGCAGTCATCGCTGGCGTAACCTGTTCGTGGTCGATGCCAGTGTCTTTCCCAGTTCCGGTGGCGGTGAGTCGCCGTCGCTCACCATCGAGGCCCTCGCCATTCGCAGCGCTGATCACATGCGGGAGTTGATGCAGCGGCGCGAGTTGTAGGGGCGTTCCACGGCGCTGTACCGGGATCGTCGAGCGTGCAGACGGGGCGGGTGAGAACACAGCTGGCTGATGGGCCATGTCCGCAATGTTCATCCCTGGATACAAAAAAAGGACGAAGCACAGGCTTCGTCCTTTCCCTGTTATTTACGATGGTCAGAAACCTGATAATGATGATACAGGTGGAAAAGAGGTATAGCCCATCAGCTTACCGGTTCTAGCTTTGCCATCATGAAAATTTTTTTCTATGGTTACCATAAAACTATTTAATAGGATAAGACAATGTAACCGGCAAGCACAAATTTGTGGCCGAAATTCAGTAAAAATACAATTTGCAGCTATGTACGGCTGTTCTACAGGATCTGTCCTGGGGTTCTATCCCGCTCTTTTCCCGCGAGAATGACAAGCGATCCATGAGCTCTTTACTGGTTTAACTGGTCGAGTGTGTTCTCGGCGGAATTTCTGACATCCTCGTCGGGATTGTCCAGAAAGGGCATCAGGTACGGAATGACACGCCGGTTATCGGTATCGACCAGCGCGTCAATGACCGCGACCAGGACCTCGGGATTCTCATCCTGCAACGCCATGATCAGGGCATCCACGGCCCTCGGTTCCTTGCTGTCCCCCAGGGTGGAGGCTGCCGCTATCCGCACGTCTGGCGACGGGTCGGATGTGACTACCTGGGCGAGGTAGTCCAGCGCAATGCCGGCGGGCTCAATATTATTGGCTGCTTCTTTACGAACTTCCGGGGACGGATCCTGGAGCTGTGTCAGGTAGGCCTGTTCGTCGGCCGACAGGGCCGACTCGGTAACCCCCGGCATGATGTAGTAGTCGATCGCGTTTGTCGCGGCGTCAGTAGCCGGTGTTGGTTGGGGCTCTCCGACCACCACCCGTTTCAGGGTGTCCGCCTGGCGGTCGGTATCGTATTCATAGATGATCTGGTAAGGATATTGCTTTAACAGCTCGACCAGTGCGGTATGCAGATCGTCGGTCTCGATATCCAGGGTCACATCCTGCCAGGGCACGTCTGTTTCCGCGATGTCGAATCCGGCTTGCGTGGCCAGTCGGTAGAGGATGGTCTGCTGGCTGACCTGATTGGCCCTGATAGTTACTCCGGCAGCCGATATCCCGATATCGAGCCCCCCGTCAGGGAGGGCATTGCCGCCGGCGCTGGAGCGGACGGCTGTGGAAGGCGGGACCGTGTCTGCTGGCGCCGTTGCTGCACGCGCAGGCGCTGTTTCGGTCTCTGCGGGGGCCGGGTTGTTATGCTTGCCGGATTCGCACCCTGCAAGCAGCAGGGCGACCAGCGCCAGTATCGAGATTCTGAATAACATGTGGTGAGAAGACCTCTTCGTGGTTCCCCGATTATTGCAAAAATGTACTTCAAGTAAAGGCATCCTGTCGGGCTTTCTGCGTTAGCTCAGCCTACTGCCAGTCAAAACAGTGATGGGTCCAGTCGCTGCCCGCGGCCGCCAGCGAGGCCAGGTAATCCGGGTGCGGGGCCAGCGGGACGAACTGCCAGGGGTGTGGTGTTTCCGTGCCGCCCTGCATCGGTAACCGGGCGGGTGCATCATCCGCGGGGACGGCCACCGAGAAACTCTTCAGCGGCAGGGAAAAGCCGGCGCCCAGCGCCTTGACGTAGGCCTCCTTGCGCGTCCAGGCCGCCAGCAGGGCGGCATGGTGGTCACTGGCCGGCCGTTGCCGGAATGCGCCGGTTTCCTCCGCTGTCAAGATATGCGCGGCCAGTGATTCGACGCGGATCGTTCGGTCGCGGGCCTCGATATCAACCCCGACTTCCCGGTCGTTGCAAACTGCCAGCAGGGCCAGGTTTCCCGAATTGCTGAAGTTGAACTGCAGCGGGGCGCCCGGCAGAAAGGGTTTTCCATGGGGCCCATAGTCGAACTGCAGGGCGCGCGGGTCGCACCCGGTATAGGCGCCCAGCAGGGATCTCAGGGCAGTTCGTCCGGCGGTAAAGTGGTGGCGTTTTTCTGCAGCGCGCAGCCGCCGTGCGCGTTGTCGTTCGTCTGCTGACAAGGAGGAGTCACTGCCTGTGGGTACATCCAGCCGGATGCGCCACACATGGATGTCACCGGCCACCAGTTCGGGAGGCGACGGCACCCGGCGCCACGGGTCGGCGGTCATACGGTGTGGCTGGTGGCCGGGTGTGGCGAATTCTTCAGGGTGGCGAAGGCATCGAGAATGCGCTCGATCTGAGCGGGCGTATGCGCGGCACTGACGCTGCAGCGCAGCAGGCTGTAATCGCCGGGTGAGGCCGGCGGCATGACCAGGTTGACATAGGCGCCGTGCTCCAGCAACCGGTTCCACCACAGGATGGCCTGGTCACGGTCCTCGATCGTGACTGCAACCACCGGGCTGACCTGCGGGCTGACCTGGAAGCCGCGTTCCTGCAATCCAATATAGAGTTGCCGGGCGTTGTCCCAGAGCCGGTCGCGCAGCTCCGGGCGTTCCTGCAGGAGACGCAGGGCCGCGCGGGTCGAGGCGACCACCGAAGGCGAGGGGGATGCCGTGAAGATATAGGAGCGCACGGCGAAGCGTATGGCCTCCAGTTGCGGGTGGTTGCTGACACAATAGCCACCGATGGCGCCCAGGCTCTTGCTGAAGGTCCCGACCATAAAATCGACGTCGTCTTCCACGCCTTGCTCCTCGGCCACGCCGCGACCGTGATCGCCAAGCATGCCGAGCGAATGGGCCTCGTCAACCAGCAGCAGACCGCCATAGCGGCGTTTCACGGCGGCGATTTCCGCCAGCGGGGCACGGTCACCGAGCATGCTGTAGACGCCTTCCACGATAATCAGGGTATTGTCGATACGCTCGCCGAGACGCCGCAGGCGTTTCTCCAGGTCGCCGGCATCGCTGTGGCGGAAGCGAATGATCTCGGCGCCGCTCAGGCGCACGCCGTCATAGAGGCTGGCATGGCTGTCGGCATCCAGCACGATCACGTCATCGGGCCCGGCGAGTGTCGCGGCCATGCCCATAGTGGCGGCATAGCCGGTCGAGAACACGATGGCGTGCTGCTTGTCGAAGAAGGCGGCGAGTTCCTGTTCCAGCTTGACGTGTTCGGCAAAGGTCCCGTTGGCCATGCGTGAACCGGTGGTGCCGGTGCCCTGTTCCTCGATGGCCGTCTTTGCGGCTGTGATACATTCAGGTTCGAAGGTCAGGCCCAGGTAGTTGTTGGTGCCGGCCAGGATGACCTCGTGGCCGTTGACGATGGCCTCGGTCGCTGACAGGAATTTTTCCGTGACGGCGCCGAAGGGCATGATGCCGGCACGGTCCAGTTCGGCGCGGATATCGATGAGGGGCTGGAATTTGTCGAACAGGCTCATGGCGCGGTGTCAGGAAGTCTCAGGTCAGCTTGACCAGCTGGTTCGCCAGGTCGCGGATGGTGCGAATGTTCGGCAGGATGTTGAGTGGCACGGAGATGTCGAAATCATCTTCGATGTGTTCGATCAGGGTCATGACCTGCAGCGAGGTGAGGCCCAGTTCGGTAACCAGTTCGCTATCCTCGGTGAGGTGAATCTCCGGTTTGAGGAACGGTTGCAGGATGGTGTAGATACGGGTAATAAGTTCGTTGTATTTGGGCATTGCAGGGATCGGATCCGGTATATTGACGGGTTATTGGAGCAGCTTAAAGCACTGGCGGCAAGCCGTGACCGCAACTGCAAAGTGTACTTGGTGTCAGCCACTGGCGCCATGCCTGCCGGGAGTCGCAAGTGTGTGCTGTGCTGACGGGAAGCCATCATGAACGTAACCGCTGATTCACCGGAGTTGCCGCCACCGGCCGCGTCACCGACCGCACCCCGTGTCTGGCTGGTGACCGGCTACCGGGCCGGGGAGCGCGCCCAGATACTGGCTCTGGCCGAGGCCCTTGGCTGGCCCTGTGATATCAAGGAGCTGGATTACCGGCCAGTGGCATCGAGCCTCAGCCTGTTCCGGCTGTGTACCCGGCAGGGCATTCATCGGGCCGGCAGCGCCAAGCTCAAGCCGCCCTGGCCGGACCTGGTGATCTCGGCCGGCATGCGCAATGAACCGGTGTGTCGCTGGATTCGGGCGCAGTCCGGCGGGCAGACGCGCCTGGTGTACATCGGCCGCCCCTGGATGCCGGTCGAGGCGCTCGACCTGGTCATCACCACGCCCCAGTATCGGCTGCCGGACCGGCCCAACGTTCTTCATAATTCACTGACGATACAAATGGTTACAATAGAACGTCTGCGTGCGGAGGCGGCCCGCTGGGGCTCGCGTTTTCGCCACCTGCCGCGTCCCTGGACCGCGCTGATTGTCGGTGGCAGCAGTGGCCCGTATACCTTCGGGCGCAAGGCGGCCCGAAGGCTGGCGGTGCAGGCCTCGGAGTTTGCGCAGGCGCACGGCGGTTCCCTGCTGGTCACCACCAGTGCACGCACGGCGCCGGCCGCCCTGCAGGAACTGTCACGGCATATCGATGCGCCGGCCTGGATCTACCACTGGCAGCAGGATGACCCGAACAATCCCTATTATGCCTATCTGGGTCTGGCCGATGAACTGATCGTAACGGCGGACAGCATTTCCATGCTCTCCGAGGCCTGCGCGACGCGCAAGCCGGTGCACATGTTTGACCTCGGCACCGGGCGTTTCGCCATGAGCCGGGAAACGGCCGGCGCTGCCAACGACCTGCGACTGCCGGCATTGCTGTACCGTTTGCTGATGCGCTGGGGACCAAAGCGCCTGAGCCGGGATATTACTCTGGTCCACGACCAGCTGATCCGGGAAGGCCGTGCGGACTGGTTGGGCCAGTCCGGCCGGCCCGGTGCGCCGCTGCCGTCACAGGACATCGACCGGGCAGTGGCGCGCATCCGCGCACTGCTGGCCGCTGCGGGATAGCCGCTTAGCGTGCCGGAACCGGATCCACAGGGGACAGCGCCGCGGGTCTGGCTGCTGACCGGCCGCAAGGCCGGGGACAACAACCAGGTGCGGGCGCTGGCCGAGGCCCTGCACTGGCCGTGCGAGACCAAACAGTTTCGTTACCGGCCGTGGGAATTACTGAGCAATCGCCTGCTGGGTAGCACCCTGGCCGGCATCGATACCGTTGCTTCCAGCGTGCTTGAGCCACCGTGGCCTGACCTGGTGATTACCGCGGGGCGCCGCAATGAACCGGTGGCGCGCTGGATTCGCAAGCAGTCGGGTGGGCATACCCGGCTGGTACACCTAGGCCGGCCGTGGGCGCGGCTGGACTGTTTTGATCTTGTTGTGACCACACCGCAGTATTTTCTGCCCCCCGGTCCGACTGTTCTCGAAATCAATTTACCGCTGCACCGCGTGAGCCATGCCGGACTCGATCACATTGCCGGTCAGTGGTCGGCGCATTTCAGTCATCTGCCCGGGCCGTTGTGGGCGGTGCTGCTGGGGGGTGACAGCGGACCGTTCGTATTCACCGTGGACAAGGCGGTGCGGCTGGCGCGCTGGGTGAATACGGTCGTCGGTCGTGAGGGCGGTTCGCTACTGGTGACCGACAGTGCACGCACCCCGGCAGCCACCTATATCGCATTCCTGGATGCATTGACGGTGCCGGTGTCGGCCTGGCACTGGGGGGAGAGCCACGGTGAGAATCCCTACCGGGCCTACCTGGCGCTGGCCGAACGGCTGGTGGTGACGGGGGAAAGCATGTCCATGCTGGCCGAGGCCGGCGCTACCGGAAAACCGTTGTATCTCTTCGATCTGTCCGACTGTCCGCACGACCACCCCGGCCGCTGCCGCCCGTGGTGGCTGATCCGCAGCAATTACCGCTTCAAGCCGTTGAGTCATCATCTCGCCATGCGGCTCGCACCCCGGCGCATGCGCCGGGATGTGTCACGGATACAGGACCGGCTGGTTGCCGGCGGGCGCGCGGTGTGGACGGGAGAAGAGTGGGGCGCGGCTAATACGGTAACGCCGGACAGCGGGATTACGCAGGCCGTCGAGCGGGTGCAGGCCCTGTTCCCGCAGCAACCGTAGGTCGGGTTAGGCTGGAGGCCGTAACCCGACCTACGATACTTCCCGGTAGGAGCCGTATGCTGCGGGGGATGTACTCTTCAGGCAGCAAGGTTGAGCGGCGGGTTGCCCGGCGGGTTGAGGTCGGGTGTCCGCTCCAGCACCTCGAAGGCATCGTGGCGCACATGGTTCTTTTGCATTTCATCACGCAGCAGATCTTCGGAGACGATGCCCTTGTCCAGGCATTCCTTCAACAGTCCGAAGAACAGCCGGGTCTGGTTTTTGTCCGGGTGTTCCTTGTAGTTACCAAGCAGGCCGTACTCCCCGAACAGGTGACGGCGTGCGCGCATCAGCCAGGCCACCGGCGGGAACAGGCGGAAGCGCTCGGCCGGGCGCCAGTCGATCGGCAGGCCGGCCTTCCATGGCTGGGTCTTGCGTCGCGTGACATGCAGCATCCGGGTATTGGCCGTCAGTTTGTCGAAGTCGTTCCATTCGTGTTCGAACAGGCCAATGGTGTCGCGGTCTTCGGTGCGCAGGCAGATCCACGGCATGTAGTCCTGCCGGAACTCGAACATGGCATTGAAGGTTGCCTCTACCTTCCAGTGGCTCAGTTTGCTGCAGTCCAGCAGCATGACGCTGCTGGCGAGGCAGCGGTCGATGAGTCCCTTGGTGCCGGAGCGCGGCCGGCACATGATGGCCTTGCCCTGCATATCCCGGGACAGCAACTCCCAGATATCCGCAATGGCGAAGATGTCCGGGTCGATGACCACGGCGCGCCCCTGGTAACCCATCAGCTCGGGCGGCATGAAACGGGTGGGTGTGAACGATTGCAGGTCATCGTTCAGCCAGGTGCGTTTCACGCCGTCGCGCAGGTAGAGCTGGCCTTCGCGTGCCGCGAAGTACGGGTAGTCGCGCGTGTCCATGATCTGCACATCGAAGCGGTCACTGTGTGGTGAGTTGCGCTGCAATGCATACCCGGCAACCAGTGCGCCGACGATCTGCTTGTGGTTGGTCTGGATAAAGACGGCATGGTCTTTCATGGGCTTTGCTCGGTAACGGGTTCTGACCGGTGATCAATTATATTGTAGCGTACCAGGGGTTCTCAATGTCCGGGATTTATGCCGATTCAGTGGATCCTGATGTCTGCCGGTCCTGCGCCGGCCTTCACCCGGCCAGCGGCAGTGAAATGGCCCGGCATGCTAGAATTCCACCTGGATTCTACACCAACCATAGCAGGATATAGCGGAAACGACGGTTGCCTGCGGACCCGAAACCCCCATGCTGACAAATCCTCTCATTCATATCGGTTTTCACAAAACCGGTTCGTCCTGGCTGCAGCAGGAACTGTTTCATGCGGATAGTGAACATTTCTGCCCCCTGACCCCGGACAGGAATCCGAATTCGGGGAAATTTATCGGCAAGCACTTTGTGCGGGATGAACAACGTTATTTGCTGTCCTCGTTTGCCATGAATACCGGGGCGATTCACCAGGCAGTCGACTCGGTTTGTGTCAGCCCGGGTGAGCGCGTGCCGGTGATTTCCTACGAGCGCCTTTCCGGTAATCCGCATGCCGGCAGTTTTGATGCACGTACGATCGCCGACCGTATCAAGGCCGCTTTTCCCGATGCGCGGATTTTTTGTGTAATCCGGGAGCAGAAGGACATGATTCTGTCCACCTATTTCCAGTACCTGAAGATCGGTGGCACCGATTCGCTTACCAGCTACCTGACGCGTTCATATGATGGCAGACGGCCGGGATTTTCTCCGGCGGCATTCAATTACATTGACCTGGTGGATTACTACTGCAGACTGTTCTCGCGTGATCAGGTGCTGGTCCTGCCCTACGAGATGTTGCGTGATTCCGCCCGTGAATTCCTGGGCAGGCTCGGTGACTTCACCGGCCAGGATATTGCGGGGCTGGCCGCCAGGGCGGCTGTCGCACACAACAAACGCAGGAATGCGTTCCTGGTGCCAAGATTCCCGTTCCTTAACATGTTGTGCCGCAAGTCATCCGTGAATGGCTATTCACCACTGTACTTGCCGGGTAGTCAATGCGTCATTAACAGCGTTGATTCACTGATCGGGGTCGGTAACAGGAAGTATGCCCACCGGCTGAAGCGGCAGATAGACGGGATTACGGGTGACTGTTACGCGGCTGGCAACCGGCGTCTGTCAGAACTTGTGGAGATTGAACTGTCGGACTATGGTTACTACTAGCCCGAACCTTTGCCGGCGCCACCGGCAGTAGGCCGCTATTTGCCAGACAGGCCGATTTTGCTTTTCCAGTACTTGGATTTTCTGCGCAGGCTGCGGCGCCAGTCGCGCTTGTTTTTCCAGGGGAAGGGGGTGGAGGGAATTTCGACCCCCAGGAATCTGCACAGTGTGTCCCAGCTGGCGTCCTTCTCGACATCCATGACCAGCAGGTTGTCCCTGCCCCTGAAATAATCAATGACATCGCGATTGTGATCCCGGAAGGCCTGCCGGTAATCATCGGCAAATTCATCCTCGAACCACAGGTGGCCGTTAAACATCCGGGTACGTACAAACGGTTGCAAGGGTATCCGGGTGTCCATCAGGGTTGCCTTGGATTTTGGATGCAGGTGGCCGCGTATTGAGGCAAGCCACTTGTCCTCGTCGCGCACCGTAAGGATAAATTTCGAGTCGGGACAGGCCTGGTCAAGTTCCCGGAAGGCTAGACCGACGACACCGGCAAAGGCATCATGGTCATTGAGAATGGCCGGGTTCTTCGGGAAGTCCGCAAGCGCTTCCGGGAAAATAGCCGGCAGCATCCCGTACGGGTCGTGGATGCAGCGGTAACCAAGGATCTCCAGCGCCTTGCCCAGTGAGGAGGTGGCCGTCTTGGCGTAGCCAATGCCGAAAATCTTGCCCTGCTGTGCCATGCGGGAAAGCTTACAGCATGGCATACGGCAAGACTATCGGGGTGAATCGCACGGGCTATACAATCCATGCCGCTTTTCTGGATAATCCGCGGTCAACGCTACCGGTTTCCGGTATGCCCGGAAATCACCTGAATATGAAACTGGGCATCTACATACGCACCATCGCCTCTGCGCAGGGGACCGAACGGGTAACGGCCAATATCGCCAAGGGACTGGCCGGGCGCGGTCATGAGGTGGATTTCCTGGTTGAGGACAGCCGCGGCTGGTTGCTTGAAGAGCTGGCGGGCACAGCGAACATTCGTGTCATTGATCTGGCCGGGCAGCGGGTACCGGTTGTATTGCACCGCCTGTTTCAACTGCGGATCATTCTTGGCAACCTGATTGCCGCCCCGCGCGGGTTACCCGGTACCGGTAACACCGGCACCCGGAGATTGCTGAAAGTGATGGCGCACAATAATGCCCCGGTACTGGCATTACGGCGTTATATTAACAGTGAACAGCCGGCAACAGTTCTGTCATTCCTCAATTACCCGAACTTTGTGCTATTACTGGTGGCGCCATATACCCACGGTGATACACGTTTCATGGTTAATGTTCGTAACCACATCACCACCTCAGCCCGCTATGGCAAATCAAAATGGATGCGCAGCGTGCCGAAGCTGATCCGGCGGTTTTTCCCGCGTGCTGACTGCGTGGTTGGCCCATCGCAGGGTGTGGTTGATGATGTGCGCGCAATAACGGATCTTCCGGCCGAGCGCTTTCGGGTGATCGTCAACCCGGTCTACCGGCCGGAAATTACCGAGCTGTCAATGGACCCTCCCGGGCATCCGTGGTTTGCAGACAGTGAGCAGCCGGTTATTGTCGCGGCCGGCAAGCTCAAGCAGCAGAAGGATTATCCGACCCTGTTGCAGGCCTTTGCGCAGGTGCGTGAGCAGCGGCCGGTACGCCTGATCATCCTTGGCAGGGGGGCCTTGCGCGAGGCATTGATGGCCCGGGCTGAGGTACTCGGAATCGCTGCGGACCTGGATATGCCCGGTCATGTGAAGAACCCTTACGCCTTTTTCCGCAATGCGGCGGTGTTTGTGCTGTCCTCCGCCTGGGAGGGCCTGCCGAATGTACTGATCGAGGCAATGGCCTGCGGTTGCCCGGTGGTCAGTACCGATTGTCCCAGCGGACCGGTCGAGATTCTTGATGGCGGGCGGATTGGCCGGCTGGTGCCGGTGGGTGATGCCGGGGCCATGGCCGGGGCCATCCTTGCCACACTGGCGACGCCACCCGATCGGGAACCGATTATCGCGCGCGCCCGGGAGTTTTCCTTCGAGCGGGTGGTGGCTGATTACGAAGCCTTGCTGACCAGTCGGTCGTGCAGGCCGGATTAGCGCCAATGGCACTTAACTTAACCCCGAATAGCGTAACAGCAGTGACATTTCGCGCAGCGTCATTCGGCCGGCAAACAGGCTGGCTTGCGGTGCTTGCCCTGATTTTGTCTACTGTTATGATATTTGGCTCCTCCCCTGATCGAGTGGGTTCACATACGGGGCACGACAACTCGATGTCCGGATCAGCTTCTCAAGACCCGCTGCAAGTACTTCCCTGTACGCTCGATGGCCGCATCCCTGCGGCCA
>Ga0114931_10004835_pt1 | contig 16733 bp, 19 predicted proteins | sample 2SBtaG_FD_89579 | JGI IMG/M metagenome (GOLD analysis project Ga0114931, IMG submission 89579) | Deep subsurface microbial communities from Kolumbo volcano to uncover new lineages of life (NeLLi) - 2SBTROV14_V59a metaG | ecosystem: Environmental > Aquatic > Marine > Volcanic | place: Kolumbo...
CAGCACCAGAATTCCGCCCGCCAGAACCGGTACCGGTGGCGGCGCCAGGCCCAGCCAGACTGCCAGCAGCCAGCCCCCCAGCGCCCCGCCCAGCACGCCCAGACCGCCGGTACGAGGCACCGGCGACTCATGCAGCGAGCGTTCATTGGGATGATCGAGAATCCTGAGCGGCGTATGCGGCCCTGACAGCCAGGCAGTCACTCCGGCAGCCAGCAGAAAACTGATCAGGGATAAGAAAGAAAGGGTTGTCAGCAAACAGCGTCATCCAAAACCGGTGGCATCATATGACTATATCATGAAGCTGGTTGCGCTGAATTCAGGCGCCACTGCAATGGAATCAGTCGGGTGACTCGGCCGAGTATCCAACCACCCGGTTTCGTCCCTGCGACTTGGCTTCATAAACCGCTTGATCGGCACGGCGAAACAAGTCGTCAAAATCCAGGCCGGACTGATACGCGGCAACGCCGACACTGGCCGTGACCGGTAAGTCACCCGGTTGACATTTTTCGATACTGCGCCGGAAGAATTCTGCCTTATCCAGCGCATGTTCCCAGCCACAATCCGGCAACAACACGACAAATTCCTCGCCGCCAAACCGGGCCACAATATCTTCCAGGCGACACTGAGAACGCAACACCGCGGCAATTTCTCTAAGTACCAGGTCGCCGATATCATGACCATGAGCATCGTTAATACGTTTAAAATGATCGAGGTCGATAACCAATAACGATAACGGCGTGCCATAACGGCGGGCCTTACTGAGATATTTAGGTCCCAGGTCATACAGGCTGTGGCGATTGTACAGGCTCGAGAGTTGGTCGGTCAGGGCCAGCTTCTGCAGTTGCCGGCTCTGTTGCTGCGCGCGCTGGTAAAGACGGTAGGACCTGATCAAATTGACCGCCCGGACGATCAGTTCATCCTCCTCAAACGGCTTGAGAATGAAATCATTGGCCCCATTGCGCAAAATGGCAACCCGTTTATCCGGGTTCGTTTCGCCGGAAATCATCAAAACAGGCAAGTGATTTTTGTCGCCACTTCCCTGCTGGCGTATGAGGCGAATGACATCGTTGCCGGTTTCGTGTTCTGCCAGATAAAAATCACTCACCACCAGATCATAATCCTGTGTCGACAACGTTTGTTGCACCGCATCGATGTTATCAACCAGCGTCACCCGGGCTTTATGCGCACGCAACAGAGCGTTAATCTGTTCACCTGTCGCAATGGAATCTTCCACCAGCAGAATATTCGCTTCAACCTGCATGGCTGTCTGATCAAGAGAGGCAAGTATATAGTCGCGAAGTTCGTCGATGCGAGCTCGTTGCAGGATATGCTGGAACCCGGCCTGCGCCACTTCCTCTGCAGACAGATTTTTTTCATCCGCCGTCAATAAAATACACAATGCTTCGTCCAGACCCTGTTCGAAGCGATAACGGGATAAGAATATTTCCGCCGTGGTATCTTCCAGTTTATTGGCAACGACTATGAAGTCGAATCGTTGCGGAGCGGCAGCCAAGGCCTGTTTTGCGGATTCATAGACATGGCTTTCTATCCCGGCATCAGTAAAAACCTGTTCCAGTACCTGCTGGAACAATCGGCTGGGTTCAACAATAAGTGCTTTGGGGGTCATCGACGGAAGCGACCACAGCTGATATTGAAAGGAGGGGGCGGTGTTTGAAGAAATTAAATTGGTCGGGGCGAGAGGGTGAAACGAAACCGTTTGTCCAGTGGACAAACGCAGTTCGTGGAACGCCCGAAGGGCCGGAAATCCGAACGCCCTTACCTTCGATGGTTTTAAAGATGTTTTTAAATTGGTCGGGGCGAGAGGATTCGAACCTCCGACCACCGCAACCCCATTGCGGTGCGCTACCAGACTGCGCTACGCCCCGAAAACCGACCTGAACAGGCGCGCCATCATACCCGAATTTACTGTCGTTGAAAAACTCTGTCTGGGCAAGGGTACGAAGCGCTTGGAAAAAGGCGTAAAGCAAGGCAGGGAGCCGCTAGCGACGCAGAACCTGCAGCAACTCCTCCAGCTCCATGCGCATCTGGCGGATGATCTGCTGACTCTGGTTGACATCTTCCTTGGCTTCATCACCGGACAAGCGCTGCCGGGCACCCCCGATAGTGAATCCCTGCTCATACAGCAGACTGCGGATCTGCCGGATCATCAACACATCATGACGTTGATAATAACGACGGTTACCACGCCGTTTGACCGGTTTCAGCTGTGGGAACTCCTGCTCCCAGTAGCGCAGTACATGCGGTTTGACACCACACAGTTCGCTGACTTCACCAATCGTAAAATAACGCTTGCCGGGTATGGCAGGTAATTCAAGGTTGTTGCTGACTTCCAGCATAGGCCTCTACTCGGGATTTCAGTTTTTGTCCGGGACGGAAAGTCACCACGCGCCGCGCGGTAATCGGAATTTCCTCACCCGTTTTCGGGTTGCGTCCGGGGCGTTGATTTTTATCGCGAAGATCAAAGTTGCCAAAACCGGACAGCTTGACCTGATGGCCGGTGGCCAGCGCCGCCCGGATTTCCTCAAAAAACATCTCCACCAGTTCCTTGGCTTCACGCTTGTTCAAGCCCAGATCTTCAAACAATTTTTCTGCAAGTTCTGCTTTGGTCAGTGCCATAATCATTCATTCTCTCAAACTTGCCCCTGCCTTGTCCTGCAGGGACGTGGTCACACGAGTGATGATCTCTTCCACATCCTGTTCAACAAGTGTGCGTGAAGAATCCTGTAGAATCAAGCCTAAAGCGATGCTTTTTAGACCCGTTTCTACCCCTTGACCTTGATAAACGTCAAATATCCGGGTTTCCTTTAGCCCGGCAAGCCCCAGATCAGCGATAATTGCCAGGATTTGCGCCGTGTCCAGACCCTGATCGACCGTGAAAGCCAGGTCACGGCGGATCGTGGGAAACCGGGAAACCGGCTCGAATACCGGCACCGCGCCCTGTTCCAACATGACCAGTTGCAGCTCGAAAAGCTGTATATGCCGGGGCAGTTGCAGCTTGCGGGCCAGTTGCGGGTGCAGCGTGCCCAGCCAGCCCACGGGGTCACCGTCACGGTACACACGCGCCGAGCGTCCGGGATGTAACGCGGGATGGATGCCGGCCCGAAAGCTGAACCGCTCGTCACAGCCGGTCAGCGCCAGCATCGCCTCGACATCGCCTTTGATGTCGAAGAAATCGACCGGCTCGGCCGGGGCTCCCCATTGTTCCGGCGAACGGTCCCCGCAGATCAACCCAGACATACAATTTACCTGTTTATATTCATTATCTTGCTGATTAAATTTAAGACCTTTCTAGAATAAACGGACACGATTCTGCTGCCGGTTGAGATTATGTTCGGCGGCCCGTAACAGGCCCGGCCAGAGACTGGTGCGCATCACCGCAAGATCGGCAGACAGGGGATTGGCCAGGGCGATTGGCTGGCCATCCGGATCAATCGCGGCCTGCAACGCCTGATCGACAAAACTGTAAGTGATCGCTTCCTGATAATTCCGGTCCACCAGCAGAGTGCTGAACCGCTCCACCGGGCGACAAGCTTCTGCGGCGGCGATCATTTGCAGCCGTCCCACAGGTTCTGAGGTCGGCAGGCGGTTATACCCGTAGATCCTGCCGATATCTTCGATCAGATCGGCTTCGATGCGCATATCAAACCGATAACCCGGTGCCGTGACCTCCCAGTCTTCCCCGCGCCGCGCCAACCCGCAACCCAGGCGGGTGAGGATATCCTCAATCTCGGCGGCCGGCAGTTCCAGGCCCAGCAGCTTGCTGACCCGTTGCTGGCGCAGCGGAATCCGTGCCGGCGCGGGCAGATGCTCAGGGTTGGCCACCTCGGTGACCGGCCCGGCTTCACCACCGGTAATATCGAGCAGCAGCGCGGTGGCGCGCTGCATGGCCCGCGCCGCCAGTTCCGGGTCGACCCCGCGTTCAAAGCGGTAAGATGAGTCGGTCTGCATGCCATAGCGCCGTGCCCGCCCGGCGATGGCCGTCGGAGCAAAAAAAGCACATTCTAAAAACACATCCCGGGTCGCCTCACTGACGCCCGAGTGTTCACCGCCCATGATACCGGCCAGCGCCAGTGGACCGCCGGCATCGGCAATCACCAGGGTATCGCTGTCCAACTCGATTTCCCGGCCATCCAGCAAGATCAGTTTTTCTCCGGGTTGGGCCACGCGTACTTCGATGCCCTGATGCAACACCGCGAGATCGAAGCCGTGCATCGGCTGGCCCAACTCCAGCATCACATAATTCGTCACATCGACCACCGGGCCGAGCGTACGCAGTCCGCTGCGACGCAGGCGTTCCTGCATCCACAAGGGTGTGGCGGCCTTGGCATCGACGCCTGTCACCACCCGGCCCAGATAACGGGGACAGGCTTCAGGCGCACTGATGGTGACCGGAAACTGCGGGTCATGGACGGCAGCCACCGCCGGCATGTCCGGCGGCGAGACCGCGCAGCGGTTCAGTACGCCCACTTCCCGGGCGATGCCTTCGATACCGAGGCAATCACTGCGGTTGGGCGTCAGATCGACCTCAATGGCGACATCATCGAGTTGCAGATAACGGCGGATATCCTCGCCCAGCGGGGCATCCTCCGGCAGAATCATCAGCCCGGCATGATCCTCGGACAAACCCAGTTCGCGCGCCGAGCAGAGCATGCCCGATGACGCCACTCCACGCAGCTTGGCTTTTTTGATCTTGATGTCCCCCGGCAGCCGCGCACCGACCAGCGCGGTCGGTACCTTGATGCCCGGCGCCACATTGGGTGCGCCACAGACAATCTGCAATAATTCATCCGCCCCGACATCGACCTGCGCCACCCGCAGTTTGTCGGCATCCGGATGAGGTTCGAGGGTTCGCACCTGGCCGATGACCACCTTGTCGAAAACGCCGGCCACCGGCTCGACCGAATCCACCTCCAGCCCGGCCATGGTCAACTGCTCCGCCAGCTCCTTGCTGGACACCGGCGGGTTCACCCATTCACGTAACCACTGTTCACTGAATCTCATAAATGGTCTTCTTTAAATATCTATTGATAGCCCCAGAATACACGGAAAGCACGGAAAAAAATCAAGCTTTATGACTCTGACAAGTTCGTCATCCCGGCGCTCCCTAGATCCCTTCGGGATCATCAGGGATACATCAACTCGCATTGCGAGTTCGAATAAGGCCGGGACCAGGGTTTTGATTTTGACGTTTGTAAAGCAACATGTTCCGGGTCTCCCGTGGCCGATTTTTCTTACCGGAACTGCCGCAGAAACCGCAGGTCGTTCTCGAAGAACAGCCGCAGATCGTCAACCCCATAACGCAACATGGCCATGCGCTCGACGCCCAGGCCAAACGCAAAACCGGAATATTTCTCGGCATCGACACCGGCATGCTCAAACACTTTGGGATGCACCATGCCGCAACCCAGGATCTCGATCCAGCCGCTGTGACCGCACACCCGGCAACCTTCACCGCCACACATCACGCACTGAATGTCCGCCTCGGCGGAGGGTTCGGTGAACGGAAAATAAGACGGGCGGAAGCGCACCTGCAGCTCATCCTGCTCGAAGAAATGTTTCAGGAACTCGTCCAGAATGCCTTTCAGGTCCGCAAAGCTGACCTGCTCGTCCACCAGCAGACCTTCCACCTGATGGAACATCGGCGTGTGCGTGAGATCCGAATCACAGCGATATACCCGGCCGGGCGCAATCAGCCGTAACGGCGGCTCACGGTTTTCCATCACCCGGATCTGGACCGGCGAAGTATGGGTACGCAGCACATGATGGGCGTCGAAATAAAACGTGTCGTGCATGGCGCGCGCCGGATGATGCGCGGGAATATTGAGGGCCTCGAAATTGTGGTAGTCGTCCTCGATTTCAGGACCGGTCGCCACCTCGAAGCCCATGCTGCCGAACATCGCCTCGATCCGGTTCAGAGTCAGGGTGACCGGATGCAGGCCACCGGTTGAGATTCCGCGCCCGGGCAGGGTCACATCGACGGTTTCGCTGGCCAACTGACGCTGCAGTTCCGCTTCCTGTAACGCCTGTTTACGGGTCTCCAGCGACTGCTGTACGGATTGCTTGGCCTGATTGATGGTCTGTCCGGCAGACTTGCGTTGCTCGGCCGGCAGACTGCCCAGCTCCTTGAGCTTGAGCGTCAGCAAGCCTTTCTTGCCCAGGTAATCAACCCGGATGGCGTCGAGATCTTTGAGATCACCGGCTGCGGCAATCGCCTGTTCTGCGTCAGTAATGAGCTTATCGATGTCGCCTTGCACGTTCGAGGCCCCAGTTTCAGAAATTTTTATTCCAATTCACCCTCTCCCTTTGGGAGAGGGATGGGGAGAGGGTTTCAGACCCTCCCCCGCTCCAAACCTTATCGCAGACAGAGAGGGGAGAAAAAAGAAAAGGAAGGCACATGCCTCCCTTTTCCCGGTTCGTCTGCGCGGTCGATACCGGCAGCGTCAGGCCGCCAGACCAGCCTTGGCCTGTTCGGCGATGGCCGAGAAAGCCGCCTTGTCATGCACCGCGATATCCGCCAGCACCTTGCGGTCGATCTCGACACCGGCCTGCTTCAGACCGTTGATGAAACGGCTGTAGGACAGACCGTTGTCGCGGGCCGCGGCATTGATGCGCGCAATCCACAACTGACGAAACTGGCGCTTACGCTGACGGCGGTCACGGTAGGCATACTGACCGGCCTTGATCACCGCCTGCTTGGCAACCCGAAACACCTTGCTGCGGGCGCCGTAGTAACCCTTGGCTTTCTTCAGGACTTTGTTGTGACGCGCGCGGGCGATTACTCCCCGTTTTACTCGTGCCATGTTCTATCCCTCCCCTTATACGAATGGCAGCATACGACGCACCATGGCGGTGTCCGCATCGTGAACCTGAGCTGGTGAACCCAGCTGCCGTTTACGCTTGCTGCTCTTCTTGGTCAGGATGTGACGGCGATGCGACTGGGCGCGTTTGAAGCCACCCTTGGCCGTCTTTCTGAAGCGCTTGGCGGCGCCCCGGTTTGTCTTCATTTTCGGCATTTCTACTAACTCCGTATTCACAGGTAGTTTTTACCCGGATGCGTTAATGGAAAGAATGGCCAGATTCAGCGAACCTGGTTAAACAACGCCATTCACTTCTTCGGAGACATCACCATGACCATTTGACGACCTTCCATTTTCGGAAACTGTTCAACAGTTGCGAACTCATCCAGGTCTTCTTTGACCCGGTTCAGAAGATCGCGCCCTAACTCCTGGTGCGCCATTTCACGGCCGCGAAAACGTAGTGTCACCTTGACGCGGTCCCCATCTTGCAGGAAACGTATCAGGTTGCGGAGTTTGACCTGATAATCCCCTACATCTGTACCCGGCCGGAATTTGATTTCCTTGACCTGGGTTTGTTTCTGCTTCTTTTTCGCGACCTGGGCTTTCTTACTCTGCTCGAATTTGAACTTGCCGTAGTCCATGATACGACACACCGGCGGATCGGCATTGGGAGAAATCTCGACCAGATCCAGTCCGGCCTCTGAAGCCATTTCCAATGCGCTGTCGGTAGCAAACACCCCGACCTGTTCACCTTCCGCGCCGATCACACGCACTTTGCGTGCATCTATGTCAGCATTGACGCGGTGTTGTTCCTTAGCTTTAGCGATGCCCTAGTCCTCCAAAGAAGTACGGCCGCGGCTCACGATCTCGGCGGTCAGACGTTCGGCAAAGTCCGTAACCGGCATTACCCCCAGATCCTGACCCCCGCGTGTGCGCACGGCCACCTGATTCGATTCCGCCTCGCGATCCCCGATAACGAGCAGATACGGGACGCGCTGCAATGTGTGCTCGCGGATTTTAAAGCCGATCTTCTCGTTTCTCAAGTCCGAAATGACCCGGATACCTTGTTTTTTCAAGGATTCTTCCACTTTTTTGGCTGCAACGTGGCCGCGATCGGTAATTGTGAGGATTGCGGCCTGGGTTGGCGCCAGCCAGGCGGGCAGTTTTCCCTCGTAATGTTCGATCAAAATCCCGATAAATCGCTCCAGAGAACCCAGAATCGCCCGATGCAGCATCACCGGCACCTGTTTTGAGCCGTCCTCGGCGACATAGTGGGCCCCGAGGCGCTCCGGCATGGAAAAATCCAGCTGAATGGTTCCCAGCTGCCAGACCCGGTCCAGGCAGTCTCTCAGCGAAAATTCGATCTTCGGTCCATAGAAAGCCCCCTCGCCCGGCTGCAGTTCCCACTCCAGTTCCTTATGATTCAAGGCATCTTCCAGCGATTTCTCCGCCCGGTCCCAGAGTTCATCGGCACCCACGCGTTTCTCTGGCCGGGTTGACAGCTTGACCAGCACCTCATCGAAGCCGAAATCCTTATAGACCTCGAACAGCAGATCGATGAAGGCCGACACCTCGTCCAGGATCTGACCCTCGGTACAGAAAATATGCGCATCGTCCTGGACGAAATTACGCACCCGCATCAGCCCGTGCAACGTACCGGAAGGCTCGTTACGGTGACAGGAACCGAACTCGGCCAGCCTGAGCGGCAGGTCGCGGTAACTCTTGAGACCGTGGTTGTAGATCTGGATATGCGCCGGACAGTTCATCGGCTTGACCGCATAGTCGCGGTTCTCCGAATGGGTGGTGAACATCATGTCCTGAAATTTCTCCCAATGACCGGATTTTTCCCACAACACCCGGTCGATGACCTGCGGCGTGTGGACTTCCTGGTAACCATGCAGCCGCAGCTTGTCACGGATATAGGATTCGATGGTCAGGTAGATCTGCCAGCCACGGTCGTGCCAAAACACCATGCCCGGCGCTTCTTCCTGAGTATGGAACAGATCCATGGCCTTGCCGATCTTGCGGTGATCGCGCTTCTCGGCTTCAGCCAGACGGTGCAGATAGGCTTTCAGTTCTTTCTTGTCACGCCAGGCCGTACCGTAAATGCGTTGCAGCATTTCATTACTGGAATCGCCGCGCCAGTAGGCGCCGGCCAGCTTCATCAGTTTGAAGCCTTTGTCCAGTTTGCCAGTGCTCGGCAGGTGCGGCCCGCGGCAGACATCGAACCAGTCGCCCTGGCGATAGACCGACACTTCCTCGCCTTCGGGGATGATGTCGCGGATGATCTCGACCTTATAGTCCTCACCCATCTCCGCAAAGGTTTTGATGGCCTGATCGCGGTCCCAGACCTCGCGCACGATGGGCAGATCACGCTTGACGATCTCGTGCATGCGCTGCTCGATCTTTTCCAGGTCTTCCGGGCTGAAAGGTTCCTCGCGGGCAAAGTCGTAGTAGAAGCCATTTTCGATCGCCGGGCCAATGGTCACCTGGGTACCGGGATAGAGCTCCTGCACCGCCTGCGCCATGACATGCGAGGAATCGTGACGTATCAACTCCAGCGCTTCCGCTTCATGCTTGTTGGTGATGATTGCCAGCTCGGCATCGTGATCGATGAGATGGCTCGCATCCACCAGCTCGTCATCGACACGTCCGGCCAGGGTTGCCTTGGCCAGGCCCGGACCGATGTCGGCCGCCACGTCCATGACCGTAACGGGCTTGTCGAAACTGCGTTGGGAACCGTCGGGAAGCGTAATGGTAGGCATATCTTGTTGTCTCCAGTGGTGGCCGATACGAAGGGCCACATGCTTATGGCTGCAAAAATCAGTCGCGCACTATACCAGAACCCCGCCCGGACAGCACCCTCCGCGAGGACCGGGATTTCAATAATCCCCTGCTCCTGCCGCTAGTTTGGAAAACCAACCTGACATTTTGGCTGTCCCCTGACTCCCCGGAACCTGGAGTAACTGGTTAATGAATAGGATAAACTCAAGGAAGTGTTTGTTTAACATATTCTTTTCACTACTGCTGGCAATCTGCCGGAACCTGGCCGCCCAACCCGTCTACACTTTCGGCGTGGTACCCCAGCAGTCCGCCATTAAAACCGCACGGATGTGGCATCCGCTGCTCGACCGGCTCAGCGCGGAAACCGGCTATCGGCTCGAGTTCCACACAGCGCCGAGCATCCCGGCCTTCGAGGCTGAACTGGCCGGAGGCGACTACGATTTCGCCTACATGAACCCCTATCACTATGTGCATTTTCACGAGACCGCCGGCTACCAGGCCATGGCACATGAGCAAGACAAGAAAATCCACGGCCTGCTCGTCACCCGACAAGACAGCGGTATCAACAGCCTGGCCGACCTGGAGGGCCAGTCGCTGGCCTTTCCCGCACCCGCCGCTTTCGCGGCCAGTATCCTGCCACGGGTCTCGCTGCGGCAGATGGGCATCAGCTTAGCGCCGCAATATGTGAATTCCCATGATTCCGTGTATCTCAATGTCTTTCAGCGCCACATGCTGGCCGGCGGCGGTGTCATTCGCACTCTCAGCAATATGCCCCGGGAATACCGGGAGACTTTGAAAACGCTGTGGAAAAGTCCGGGATTCACCCCGCATGCCATTGCCGCCCGATCCGGCCTGCCCGGGGAAGTCGTGGCTCGGGTAACCCAGGCGCTGGTGGCCCTGGCATCGACCGAGGACGGACAGGGGCTGCTGGCCAGCATGAAGATTAAGGGATGGCAGGCAGCCCGGGACAGCGACTGGGACGATGTCCGGGCGCTGGATATTCACCTGCTGGATTTACACGATAGATTGAGTCGGTAACCGGAAAAGTCTCCTTGACGAAAGCCACGGGGACGGGTTCTAAGCCAGGCTCCCGGTTGATCCAAATCAAACCACCGCCAGACCCCACATGCTAGGGTTCCGGCACCATGACACTCGCCCAGTATGCCAATACCTTTGGCCAGGATCTGTTGCGCCGCCATGGCCAGCGCGTGCACAAACTGGCGATCAACGCCGGTTTCACCTGTCCCAACCGGGACGGCTCCAAAGGGCGTGGCGGCTGCACCTTCTGCAACAACAAGAGTTTCACCCCGGCCGGTCACACCCGGCCCGATGTTGCTCAACAGATCGAGGCCGGCCGCCGGGTCATCGCCCGGCGCACGGGGGCGAAACGTTTTATCGCCTATTTCCAGGCCTACACCAATACCTATGCCGACGCAGACTATCTGGCCGGCCTCTACCGGCAGGCGCTGGACGAACCGGATGTTATCGGCCTGTCGGTCGGCACCCGGCCGGATTGCATTTCCCCCGCCGTGATGCGCCTGCTGGCCGATTATCGCGCATCAGGTTATGAAGTCTGGCTGGAGCTGGGATTGCAGTCCGCCTTCGATGCAACGCTGGAACGGGTCAACCGCGGACACGGTTTTGCCGACTACCGCGCCGCCGTCAAGCTGGCGCGCGAGTACGGCATTCCGGTGTGCACCCATCTGATCGTCGGTCTGCCCGGGGAGGGCTACCGGGAAGCGATCGTCAGCCTGACGCGGGTGCTGGAACTCGGGGTAGAGGGTCTGAAGCTGCATCCCCTGCATGTGGTCAAGGGCACGCTGCTGGCCAATCAATGGCGCCGTGGGGAATACCAACCACTGGAGTTGGACAATTACATCCGTATCACCGCGGATCTGGTCGAGCATACGCCACCGGACGTGGTGTTTCACCGCCTCACCGCCACTGCCCCGCAGAACCTGCTGCTCGCGCCCGGCTGGTGCAACGGGAAATGGCGGGTGCTGAACGGTATCGAAAACGAACTGGCGCGGCGTCGGACCGCACGCCGAGCACATTGAGACACGAGGAAACATGATGGAACTGGTCTGTCCCGCCGGCAATTACCCGGCCCTCAAGGCCGCCGTGGACAACGGCGCCGATGCCGTCTATATCGGCTTCAGAGACGATACCAATGCCCGTCACTTCGCCGGCCTGAATTTCACTGCTGCCCAGCTCGACAAGGCCATGCAGTATGCTCACCGGCACCGGTGCAAGCTGTTCATCGCCCTGAACACCTATCCACAACCGGAGGGCTGGCCACGCTGGCAGGCCGCGGTGGACCGCGCCGCCTCGCTGGGTGCCGACGCTCTGATCGTGGCCGATACCGGGGTGCTGGACTATGCCGCGCAGACTCACCCCGAACTGCACCTGCATCTGTCGGTGCAGGGGTCGGCCACCAACCCGGCCGCGATCCGTTTTTACCATGAACAATTCAACATCCGGCGCGTGGTGCTGCCCCGGGTGTTATCACTCAAACAGATCCGGGCCGTAGTCGAGTCGTCCCCGGTCAGTATTGAGGTATTTGGTTTTGGCAGTCTGCGTGTGATGGTCGAGGGGCGCTGTCAGCTGTCATCCTATGTCACCGGTGAATCGCCGAACACCCGTGGCGTCTGCTCACCGGCAAAGGCCGTACAATGGCACGAATCAAGCGGTGGTCTGGAAACTCGGCTGGGCGGTCTCCTGATCGATCGTTTCGCGGCCAATGAACAGGCCGGCTACCCAACCCTGTGCAAGGGCCGTTTCAAATGCGGCGGCAACAGCTACTACGCCTTTGAGGAACCTACCAGCCTGAACACTCTGGCGCTGATCCCGGACCTGGCCGCGGCTGGCATTGCCGCCATCAAGATAGAAGGCCGACAACGCAGTCCCGCCTACGTGTCCCGGGTCACGCGGGTGTGGCGCGAAGCACTGGACGCCTGGCGGCGCCTGGGCGATGACTTCAGCGCGAAAGCGGAATGGCAGCAAGCCTTGCAACATGTCGCGGAAGGCACTCAGACCACCCTGGGCGCCTACCATCGCCCCTGGCAGTAAGGAAAGGTCTCCCCATGAACGACTATCCCGTCAGATTATCCCTGGGCCCGATCCCGTATTTCTGGCCGCGGGAACAGGTATTCGCCTTCTATGACGAAATGGCCTCCAGCCCGGTGGACATCGTCTATCTGGGCGAAACGGTGTGCGCCAAGCGGCGCCAACTGCAAAGCGACGACTGGTTCGAGATCGGTCACCACCTGAAGGCCGCGGGCAAGGAAGTCGTGCTGTCCACCCTCGTGCTGGTCGAGGCCGGTTCCGAACTGGCGGCCCAGGAAAAACTCTGCCGCCAGGATGATTTCCCGATCGAAGCCAACGACATGGGTGCCGTATATTTCTGCCAGGGCAAAGCGTTCGTGGCCGGCACCGGCGTCAATATCTACAACCCCCGCAGCCTGGAAAAGCTCGCCGGTCTCGGCATGCGCCGCTGGGTACTACCGGTGGAATTGGGACAAGCTACGCTGCAAGGCCTGCAGGCAACCCGTGCGGCCGGCGTCGAAACCGAAGTATTCGCCTTCGGCCGTTTGCCGCTGGCCTGGTCCGCACGCTGTTTCACGGCCCGCGCGCACAATGTGCAGAAGGACGAGTGCGGCTTTCGTTGTCTCGACTATCCCGACGGCTTACTGGTAGAGACCCATGATGACCGCACCTTTCTCTGCATAAACGGCATCCAGACCCAGTCGGCGCAAAGCTGTAACCTGCTTGCCGCCTTAGCGGAACTGGTCCGCACCAAAGTGGACATACTGCGCATCAGCCCGCAATCATGCCATACCCGCCAGGTGATCGAGGTATTCGAGCAGTGCCGCCAGGGTAAGCTGTCTCCGGCTGAAGGGGGGGCGCGGCTCGACAGCCTAGCCCCGAGCGGCAGCTGCGACGGCTTCTGGCATGGCCGTCCCGGCTTGCTGCACTCAGCGCGGGCCGGGCAGCCGTTGTGACAGCCAGTCGGCGCTGAGTTTCAGCTGGCGTGCGGCATCCCGTAGTCGTTGATCCGGCTCGAATGCCGCGAGGAAATTTTTGACCTCGAGGCCCAGCTCGGTATCGCCGAAAAACTGCAGCTGACGCCGGAAAAACAGCGTGTCCGGATCTTCTTCCTGGGTGACAAGTTGGAGAAAGGCATACAGCAGCCCCTGGATGGTGATGTCGGCCGGCGAACCCTCCGGCAAGGTGGATAGCTTCCGTCCCTGCCTGGTGAGTCTCAGTGTCACGCCCAGGTCCTCGACCCGGATGCACGCCTGACGCCCTTCGAGAAAATCCAGCAGTCAATCCTCGAGTGCTTCACGGAAGACCAGGTTCAATACCTGCTCCAGCACGCCCCGTTGCAGCCAGCCTGGAACCAGCCGCACTGGCCAGGCCAAGGGCGTCAGCAGACGGGGATAAGCGCCCGCCCGGGACCTGGAAGATGAGATTATCATGCTCATGCAAGACTCCAGTTCAAGCATAAAATCGTTCCAGCCAGTAACGGTGGATGCGGGTATCATCCGTCAGTTCCGGATGAAAACTTAATCCCAAATGCCGCCCCCCGGCCACCATCACCGGGCGCCTTTCATGCTCCGCGATTACTTTCAGCTCAGGCCCCAGGGAAACAATGGCCGTCGCACGGATAAATACGCCGGTAAAGGGTGGCTGCGCTTTTTCGTCCGACAACCGGAGCGACAGCGTTGTCTCAAAACTGTCCAGCTGACTGCCATAGTGATTCCGTTCGACCCGTACCGGCAGCAACGCCAGCGGCGTTATACGAGGATCATCAACCTGTTCGGCCATCAGAATCAGGCCGGCGCAGGTCCCCATCACCGGATGTTCCCGGGCAAACGCCTGTAGCGGTTCCAGCAAACCATTAGCCGTCAGAAGCCGGCTCATGGCGGTCGACTCACCGCCCGGTATAATCAAGCCATCACAGCCAGCCAGTTCAGCCGCGTCTCGCACTTGGGCGCTGCGCACCCCAAGCCGGTTCAACAACCGGGCATGGCGTCCGAAAGCACCCTGCAGGGCAAGTATGCCGATCACCATCCCCGTTCGGCCAGCCGTTCCTCGGTCGGCAAACGGCGCACATCCTGGCCTTTCATGCCAGGCTGAAGATGCTTACTGACTTCCAGCAACACGGCCGGGTTATCGAAGTGGGTGGTGGCCTTGACGATGGCCATCGCTCGCGCTTCAGGGTCGTCGGATTTAAAAATGCCCGAACCGACAAACACGGCCTCTGCGCCCAACTGTCGCACCAGCGCGGCATCGGCCGGCGTGGCAATCCCCCCGGCCGAAAAATTGGGTACCGGCAAGCGGCCGGTTTCAGCTACCTGACAGATCAGGTCGTAGGGCGCTCCCAATTCCTTGGCCGTGACCATCAACTCGGCATGGTCCAGTTGCGTCAGACGCCGCATCTCTCCGACCAGGGTCCGCAGATGGCGCACGGCCTCCACGATGTCACCACTGCCGGCCTCGCCCTTGGTGCGGATCATGGCCGCCCCCTCGCCGATACGCCGCAACGCCTCACCCAGGTTGGTGGCACCACAGACGAAGGGTACTCGTAACGCTTGTTTGTCGATGTGACAGGCCTGGTCTGCCGGCGTCAGCACTTCGCTTTCATCGATGAAATCGACAGCCAGCGCTTCAAGAATCTGTGCCTCGGCGAAATGTCCGATGCGGCACTTGGCCATCACCGGAATGGATACCGTATCCTTGATCCTCTGGATCATGCCAGGATCGGACATCCGCGCCACCCCACCATCCCGGCGAATATCCGCCGGAATACGTTCCAGCGCCATGACCGCGGCTGCGCCGGCCTGCTCGGCGATAACAGCCTGCTCCGGCGTGGTGACATCCATGATCACACCGCCCTTGAGCATCTCGGCCAGCCCCACCTTGAGACGAAAATCCGATTGCTGCGGTTCGTTCATAACCTCTTCCCATCTTCCCGTCGGTAAAACATCCAGGCAGCGATGCTGCACCCGATGCGGTTTCCTTGCCTTGAGATGGATCAAACAGGGGGTGTGAAAAAAGAAAGGCCACCTGAACAGGCAGCCTGAAAATCTGGTAGGCGCGATTGGATTCGAACCAACGACCCCCACCATGTCAAGGTGGTGCTCTAACCAACTGAGCTACGCGCCTGAAGAGCCGGGGAATTTACAGGATTCGGGAGATTCCGGCAAGGGGGTAGACCAAGGAAAATCTAAAAAATGGATCCCGGCCACAGCCTGTCCCGGCGCAGACCGGGGCCGGCATGACAAAAAAACCTGTGCCTCAGTCAGCTAATGAGAACGATTATCATTGATAACATCCCTCTCTTTTGGTAAAGTGACCATAACTTTCACCTAGGAATTGGGATCAGGATCATGACCGGGCCACAACATGAGGTTTCGCTGCTCTCGGAGCGCCAGCCGGGCGACCGCGTCCAGGTGGTCGGAGTCGATACCGACAAAGCGCTGAAAAAGCGTCTGCTGAGCATGGGGATCGCGAATCAGTCGCGCTTCCAGGTGCTGCAACGCCGGGGGCATGCCGTGGTGCTCGGTAATGCCACCTCACGCATCGCCATCGGCAGCGGCATGTCGGAGAAAATCCTGGTTCAGACTCTATGAGCAAGGCCTGTTGTGACACCGGTGCCTCGCGCCCCGGCCCGGCGCAATTCACCCTCGGCCTGCTGGGCAATCCCAACTGTGGCAAAACCACCCTGTTCAACCAGCTGACCGGCACCCGCCAGCGGATCGGCAACTGGCCGGGCGTCACGGTCGACCGTAAATACGGTGAGTTCGATTTTCGCGCACATCATTTTGAAGTGGTCGATCTGCCCGGAGTGTATTCCCTCGATAACAGCGCCCGTTCACTCGATGAACGCATCACCCGTGACTTCATCCTTTCCGGCGAAGCCGATGTCATCATCAACGTGGTGGATGCCGCCAATCTGGAACGCAACCTGTATCTGAGCGTGCAATGCCTGGAAATGCAGGTGCCCATGGTGATCGCCGTCAACATGGTGGACATGGCGGAAAAACATGCCATCGAGATCGATTTCAACGCTCTGAGCGAAGCCTTCGGCTGCCCGGTGGTACCGGTGGTCGCCACCCGTAAACAGGG